>ENA-OWND01000832-OWND01000832.1-metagenome-genome-assembly--contig:-NODE-832-length-20069-cov-9.378185_pt1 | contig 20069 bp, 28 predicted proteins | sample MGYA00245342_ERZ651119 | MGnify/ENA primary metagenome ERZ651119 (study PRJEB26857, sample SAMEA4031756) | metagenome | biome: human; feature: oral; material: saliva | place: Philippines | collected 2014... | reverse complement strand
TCCATTTACCGTTAAGGTTCGTAAAGACACCACAAAGCCAATCGGTTATCGAGTGGTCATTGAGCCACTCTCAATGATCATAATGCCAATCATATTTACGCTTACCCTACTTCTAGGTATCTACACTGCTAGAAAGGCTGAGGTTGGTGTTTTAGGTCATGGCTTAACAGTGATCTCATTTATCGTTGCTACAATAGTCATTATAAACAGCTATATACCGCTTGCCTCAAATGAGTTTGTAAATATTAGCAACAAGCTTGAGTTTAGGAAAGACTTAAAAAATAGCGATCTATTCTTCTTTAAATTCTCTGATGAGCAGATGACTAAAGGAGTAGAGAGATACAACACTCAGGTAAAGAAGTTTAGCGATGGAAAAGATAAATAATTTTATTAATGAAAGCCCCTTACTAGCTTGGGGCGTTTGGTTGGCTTTTGCTGTAATAGTCTCTTTTGGAACAATAATATACTTTTATCACAATAGTATCTTACCAACCAACTATATACTAAACCTTGCAGCTGTAACTACCTTTTTTCTGTTAGTGCCTCTGCTCTATTGGCATTCAGCTCAAAGAGATAATACTCTTTTCTGGCGTAATACCAGACTAGCCATAGTTGGATTTTTGCTAATAGGAGTTACCTTACTAATGCCAATATTTTTGAATGTGAACTATATGAGTAAAAACCTAGATAAAACTAGAGCTGAGGTCAAGCAGTTGCTTGCACAAAAGATTAAAGATTTTGATGCCTCTAACCTATTTGTGCTATATTTTAACCCTGAGCAACTAATCAATGCAATCAAGAAGCACAATTTAGAGGTTGATAGCACAAAGAAAAATGAGGATCAACAGGATCAATCAGTAAGTGATAAAAAAGATCAAGAGATAATCAGGGCTTTAAAAAATATATGATGTATTTTATTAATATTTAAGGCTTATCTTATGAGATATATTGTATTATGTGAAAATAAAAATTGAAAGGAAAGAAATGGCGAATAAAAAACAGACAAACAACCTTAGCAATAGGCAGGTCTCTTTTATCTTTAATATCCCCTACGCAACTGTGTGTTCGTGGAGTGTAAAGGACAAAGACAAAGATTGGCGACCAAATTTGCTAGAGTTTTTAGCATCTCTAAATGAGAAAGAGATTGAGATTGTGAAGAATAGAAGCAAAGTTTTGGAATAAACGTTAAAAGGATAAAACAATGGCAAAAAAGAGAAAGAGTCCAAAACAAGACATTGGCTTTGAAAAGATCACAATAGACCCTAGGATCGAGAAGAGAATTTTCTGTAAGAAAATGTCTATAGTTACTTTCCTAGTAATGACAGAGGAAGGCCACACTGAGACTTGTCAGTTTGATGTCCAATATGACGCCATAAAAGATGATTATCAGATAGGCTATAGCCTTGTACATAAAGCTAGATTCTATAGCTATATGCACCTTTTTAACACAGGCAAAAGAGGCGTTATAACAGTTAGAACCTTTTTAGATGAAATTTCTCATCAACATTACACTCCAGAAGGCAGAAGTGTTGCTATCCCATTTAAAGAGATAAGAATATTTTTATCTGAAAATGGCGTCATCCACTCAATAACTCCAGAGCAAGTATTTTTATCAATGGTTATTGATTATCAAACACAAAAGCCAAATTGGGATAATGTTGATAAGAGTGAGATTTATTGTGATGAAAATAATAGAGTGCCTATGGAAACTCTTAAACAACAACTTGCTCCTATCATAGAAGAAGAATGTCGAGGATAAAAAATGGATAATCGTGAAATACAAGCAGAAGTTGAAGCAATTTTAAAAAGTGCAGAAAAAGACATTGACGACAACATAAACGGGGTAATGTGGCTATTAGGTTTTAACCTATTTGTCCTCTCTTCTATTGTCCTTTTTATGTATAACGTTGGTGTAGCACCAAAGCTAACAGTTGTAGCTCTTTTTATTGCTATCTTTGGACAAGCAATAGCCTCGATGATGTGGTTCGGCGGAGAGCTTCTTAAGCCATTAGTAATCATTGGCTTTACCCTTGGAGAGTTTTTGCTAGTTAGCTGTTTTTCAATCTCTGATCTAAATAAGACTGGCAAAGGCAAAACTCTGTCTAGTAAATATAGCGGTGCATGCTTAGCTACTAATCTAGTTAAAACTGGTAAAAATGAGAATGGCGGAGAGCTAATCTTTTTCTACTTTAACAATAATCAGATTGATAAAGCAATAGAAAAAGTACTAACAAAAGAGAGGTGCCAACAGATATGATCTTCTTTTCTGATGCAAGATTAAAAGAAGTCGAATTTGAAGTTATTGAAGATTGCCATACTAAATTTCAAATAGATGAAGACAAAAGAAGGCTTTACTGGACATTTGGCTGCTTCTTTGGTTGGTTAGTGATAGATTTAGTTATGCTATTCATCTTAAAACCAACAACTGGCGACAATGATATGAATATACTCTTTGGCTCTCTTATTTTAGGAAGCATAGCTGCCATCATAATAGGTTATAAAATAGCAAAGTATGTCAATAAGAAAAAGTTTCTTGCTATGAGTAAGGATTTCTTAGACCACAAAAAAGAGCTTATGGTTCAAAAAATCCTTGATGCACATCATATTAATAATGATATAGAATTCTTTAAAAGTGCCTATGTTTTTGGCCCTATTGATTATGAAAAAAGATCAAGCATAGACAAATTTTTAGCTTCTGAGAATAAAAGCCTTGATGAATATCTCTCTCTTTTAAGTGAAAAGGAGCTAGCTATTCTCACTGAACCATATAAACAGCAGCTAACTCTTGAGGCAAAAGCCTTAATTGATGAATATTTCATCAAAAAAGATGAGCAATCGATACAGAATATGGAGTTTTACGAAAAAGGTAAGGAATTTTTCTATTCTGGGCTTCCTAAAAATCTAGCAAACGTATAAGAAAATATCATATATTATAGGGTATTTTAAGGCTTTATTAATATATCCTATGATATAATTTTGGCATAAAAACAAAGGATAAAATATGATCTATTTTACATCTGATATACATTTTTATCACAAGAACATTATAAAGTATAGTCCTGCCTTTAGAAGTTACGAGAATGCAGATGAGATGAATGAGAAACTCATAGAGCTATGGAATAGCATAGTTACCCCAGAAGATACCGTCTATAACCTAGGTGATCTCTCTATGGCGGCTAATACTAAGAAGGTCATTGAGGTGGCTAAAAGACTAAATGGCAAGCACTTCTTAATACTAGGTAACCACGATTACCCTATCAAGAGCGAAAAAGAGAAGCTTATGGAGATGATTAAAGATGATGGCAATAAGCTCTTTGAGGATATTAGAGATTATAAATTCCTCACCTTTCCTGGTGTTCAAATAGCACTCTCTCACTACCCTATGGCTGGCTGGGAAAACATGCAACATGGTGCTGTTATGCTCCATGGCCACCTACATGACTATGTAACTAACGTGAAAGGTAAAATACTAAATGTAGGCTTTGACCTTCACGGCAGACTTCTATCACTTGAAGATGTGGTAGATTTTACCAAAGCTCTACCAGTACTACCATATAGAGATGAAGAGGACATTAGCCTACAAGCTATTAAGGACGAGAAAGATATCAAAGCTAGAGAGAAGCTAATCAAGGAGCAACTAAGAAGGATTAATAACTCTACGATGATCGGCCGTTGCGAGATTAGTAGAGATGTTCTTAGCAAATACAGAAAAGAAGCTGACCTAATAGCCAAAGAGCTAAAAGATAGTGGAGAGTTTTCTCTCTATGATTTTGGCTGCTCTGAAGCAACCTTTGAGCTATTTTTAGATCAGCCAAACCCATTTATCTCTATTTGCTTTACTTTTTCAGAAAGCGATGAGAATATAGTACTAGAGACCGCTCTATATGAGAGATTGCGCAAGATCGTGCCAACACAATATGAAATTAAAATTATTCTAGAGTGGTAAAAGATGATCTTAGTTTTGATGTTCTCAATCTTTGCTGGGGCTACAATTGTAGCTTTCTCTCTTAGAGCAATCTATAGCATAGGCATAATTTCAATCAGAAAAGGCCTTTATTTGACCCTATTCTTTGCTCTGATCGTAAATATCTATGCCTCTTGTATCTTTGTTTGTCTAGTCAACTACGAAACCTTTATAACAAACCCTTGGACATTAGCCTCTATCGGCATAGCTGCTATCATAATTCCTACTACAATTGTTGGTTATGTTGCCTACAAAGCAGCAATAACTAGAAGTAGCGATGCGAGTAAGTATAAAAGCATAGTAGCTAAGCTAAGTGGATGCAAGATAAAAGATAAGATAGATGATTACCTAATCTTTTACTTTGATGAAAACCAGATAGATAGAGTTATCAGAAGAATTAGAGGTAGAAAAGATGATTAGCTTCTTTCTCTCAATTTTTCTTCAGTTAGCTGGTGCTACTGCCTTAGTACTAGTGATGTTTCACTACTTAGGCAACGCCAGCAACTTCTTTAAATTTATTGCAGCACTATCTCTATTTAGCTTTGGAGTGATCCTAGCTAGTGACGTAATTGCCTTCTTATCTCAATATCCACACAGTAGTGCTAAGCTAATAGTAGACATCATCTTTATGATTATATTGCCTATCACACCAATACTTATGCTTAAATGGATAAAAACACACTTCAAAATCGAAAGGATAAGCTAGACGTATACCTCTTCCTAATTTTTATTAAAGAAGAGGTTAGTCGCTCCTTAATTTTGCAGAGCTTCCTGATTTTCAATATATTGCTTAATAACCTCTGTACTAGCTCCACCTACGGAAAGAATGCAATAAGAGCTAGACCATAGATATGGTTTATCATAGAATTTATCTAAAAATCCACTAAACTCTTTACGTAGCATTCTCGAAGATACTGTCTTAAAATTATTAACAAGCTTAGAGAGATCAGTTTGAGGATTAGACTCAAAGAGAATGTGAATATGATCACTCTCTGTCTCTATCTCTAATATTTTAAGATTCCAGCACTCTTCAAAGACACGATGAGCCAGCTCTTTGAGTCTGGCGTTCATTTGTTGATTAATAACTTTTAACCTATATTTAGTTACTACAACTAAATGAAATTGTAATCTAAAAACGCTATGTCTATTTGAATTAAGCTCCATAAAAAATCCTTGACAACTAAAATATTTTGTGTTATAATACAACAAAAATAAAAAGGAGTCAAGGCTTGAAAGTTTATAAAACAGCTAAACTTGAGATACTTGGTAGCCATATAATTGAGCCTACTATACGTATCTACCGTGAAGCCTTATCCTTTGTTATTGATGTCTGTTATAAAGAGAAGGCTAGTTGGCTTACTCTTGGAGGCAAAGACAGATACAATTTTGTAGAGAAGCTAATACATGCTACTTCTGACAACCCAAATCCTAAATATATAGAGTTTGATAAAAAGTTTTATAAGATGCCAACCTATCTTAGGCGCGCAATAATTAGTAAAGCCATTGGCATAGTGAATAGCTATTTATCTCTTTGCGATAGATATATCGAAGATAAGACTAAGGCATTGCAAGAGGGTAAGAAATTTACTCATAAGCCTCCAAGATTATCTTATGATCACTACTCTTTTCCAGTTTTATACAAAGGCAATATGTTTGAGAATTTTGATATTAATGGAACTTGCCGCATAAAACTTTTTATAGATAATGATTGGAAGTACGTTGATATCGCTCTTGATAAGAGAGCTCTATATTCATCTAAAACTTTTAGATTTGATGGCTACACAATGGATTCTCCAAGCTTAGTCTTTAAATCTAAGAGATTTTATCTCAGTGTTCCTTTCTATAAAAATGTAGAGTTATCAAAGGAACAAGATATTGTTATTGGTGTTGATCTTGGAATTACTAATTCAGCAGTTGTTTCAGCTGTTATGAAAGATGGAACTGTCATAGATAGATTATTTATCAATCAGCCTAAAGAAAAAGACCATCTTAAATATCAGCTTGATAGGCTAAATAAAGCCAATCGCATAAGTAATCATAAAAACAAAAAACCAAATATATGGCGTAAGATTAATAACCTAATTACTGCCATAGCAATACAGACAGTTAATGATATTCTAGATTTTGCTAAGAAAAATAATGCCCAAGTTGTAGTTTTTGAGCACCTTGATCTTAAAAAGAAAAAAGGCGACAAAAAGAAAAAACTTAGAGCTAAAACTCAATATTGGACAAAATCTAGAATACAAGAGATGGTAAAAAATAAAGCTCACAGCATGGGGATTAGATTTTCTAGAGTAAATGCTAGAAATACCTCAGCTCTTGCCTTTGATGGTAGTGGCTATGTAAGAAGGAATACTAAAGGTGATATAGCCACTTTTACTACTGGCAAGATATACCATGCTGATCTAAATGCTAGCTACAATATAGCAGCTAGATATTTTTTAAGAGAGCTTGAACGGGCAAAAGTTCCCGTTAGAATAGACAGAACCAGTCAGACTCTGGACACCCTAATCAACTTAGTGATGATGCCCCATCATCCATCTAAGGTAGCATAACCATGTTATGTATTACTATTGCTAAGCTCGGCGGGTGCAGAGAGGAAAAGATGATAACTTTTCCTGCTAGCTTTAGAAGCTCTAACTATAATTATCATACGGATGATTTAGTTAGTGAGGTTCACAGGATAAAATAAAACATGGAGTTCATCTTAAACAACATAGCCGCCTATCTTATTGTTATAGGCGCATGCAGGTTTGCCATCTATTGGATTGGCATAGTATCTCAAAAATTTATGGTTTTTTTAATGGTAGCAATAGTGGCTCTAAACCTTATTATGTTTATAGACCTAGTTAATTGGTGCGCCATTGCAATACCACAAGGCGGCACTATCTTTGATGTTGATGGCTATGCTTGGATATTAATTGTAGATGTACTTCTTTATCTAGCTCCTTTTGCCTTCTATGGCTGGTTGCTTACTAAATATAGATTAACAGAGATTGATGATTTAAATAAGAAGCTCTATTTTGAAGAGAAGATTAAAGAAAATAACATATATGATATTATCTACGACAGCAACTATCATGTCTATTTCTTTAATAAAAAACAGATAGATAGAGCCATAAAAAGAATAGCCAAACAAAATAAAAGATAGAGAGGATTTTTATATGAAAGTATGCCCTAATTGCGAATCAATGTTGCCAGAACACTATGAAATTTGCCCTAAATGCGGCAAAGAACTTAAGCTAGAGCACAAAGTCAAGATGGTAGCTGGCGGAAGCAAAGTTAAAGAGGATGAGGTAAAAGACCCATTGGCTGACATTAATGCCAATGAGTATAATATACACGACTTAGACGATCTTTTGGATTCGTCTAAGTAGAGGCAGAGAGAAATTATCTCTCTGTTAGTGCATTTTGTTTTGCCTTTAGAATAGGCTTTAATAGATAATCTAAGATAGATTTCTTGCCAGTTATAATATCGGCTGAGACGATCATGCCAACTTTGATATATAGAGGCTTCTTATCATTGCCCAAGTGGTTTTTCTCTGTCTCAATCCTAACTAGATAGTAGCTCTCGCCAGTCTTCTCATTATTTTCAGTATCTGCTGATATTTGAGTAACCTTACCTTTCAAACCACCATAGATACTAAAGTCATAGGCTGTTACCTTAACCATAGCATCAAGTCCATCTCTAATAAAGGCAACATCTGAAGGTTTTACCTTTACCTCAGCGATAAGCTTATCATCTAGTGGAACGATCTCAGCTATATCCATACTAGGCTTAATTACACCACCAATAGTGTTTACCATAAGCTTACTTACTACACCATCAGTTGGAGCTACAACGTTTGTTCTATCAACCTTATCAACTAAGTTTGTCTGAGTCTCTTTTAGCCTTGCTAGATCACCAGTAACCTCAGTTAGCTCTTTTTTAGCTTGGTTTAGAAAGCCTAGCTCTGTCTCAGAGATTTTTTGCTTAGCCTCATCTATAGTTGATTGAACCCTAGGTAGAGATAGCTCAGCAGCTCTTAGATCAGCCTTAGCTTGGTTAAGAGCCTTTTGTTGATTAAGCATCTCTATATCACTAACAAGACCTTTCTTGTTAAGTGGAGCTATAATGCTTATCTCTTTTTGAGCTAGGGCGTAAGCCTCTTTACTCTTAGCTATTTGGTTATGAAGCTCTACAAGCTCACTCTCTTTTTGTTTTAACTGCTCTTGTAAGATGCCTATGCTCTCTCTTAGTTTTGCATTGTTAGCTTTAAAAAATTCAAACTCAACATCATAAAACTTAGATAAGAGCTTATCGCTTCTATTAAAATCATACTCTGAGAAATCTTCAGCCTCAGCCTCATAAGTAAGTCTAGCTTTCTTCATAGATAGCTCAGCCTCTTTAATTTGGCTCTCACCATAAGAAGATGTGAAGTTTTTATTGTTGATCTTTAAGATGATCTCACCCTTCTTAACTGTTTGGCCTTGGTGAACCAAAATCTCTTCAACGATACCACCTTCAAGGTTTTGAACTATCTGGTTCTTACCTGAAGGGATGATCTTACCCTGGCCTCTTGCTATCTCATCAATTTGAGTAAAGGCTGACCAACCTATTAGAAAGGCTGCAGCGATTACGACTACATAGATTATCTTTCTACTAGCTGTTGGTGTCTTAGCAAGTATTGCCTCAGACATAGAAGCCATAAATCTAAGGTCATTTTTACTATATTTTCTCTTTTTGGCTTTGTCTAAATTGACCATTAGTTTGCTCCTACATTTGCAATATTGTTAGTTACTTGGCTTTGGTTAGCCTGTTGTCTTTCAGCTACAATCTTATTCATATAGTTAAGCACATCGTTCTTTGGACCAGCTAGTAAGAGCTTACCATTTTCAACAACGATGATCTTATCAACTAGCTCTAGTAAATCCATCTTATGAGTTACTAGAAGTAAGGTCTTTCCTTCAAGGGCAACCTTTAGATTCTCTTTTAGTCTAGTCTCTGTTTGACTATCAAGAGAGTTTGTAGGCTCATCAAGAAGAACTATAGGGCTATCAAGCAAGAATGCTCTTGCAATAGCGATGCTCTGTCTTTGACCACCACTTATGCCATCTCCTCTCTCTTCAATAGGCATATCAAAGCCTTGTGGGTGAAGATTTACATATTCATCTACCCCGCTAATCTTAGCAGCTCTTAATAGTGCTTCATCATCAACATAAGGGGCTTTGTAGAGGATATTGCTTCTTGCTGTTCCATTAAAGAGGACAACATCTTGAGGAACATAGCCAATATTACGTCTTAGATCAACTGGGTCAATCTGGTTGATATCAATACCATCAATTAGAACTGATCCCTCTGTTGGTCTATATAGACCTAGTATCATCTTCTCTATTGTAGTCTTACCAGAGCCATTCTTGCCAATGATAGCAACCTTATCACCAGCTTTTATCTTAAAACTCATGTGATCAAGGGCTAATTTGCCATCTTTGTGGTAGGCAAAGCTAACGTTTTTAAACTCGATATTACCATTAAAGGTATTGCGTCTAACAAACTTCTTGCCTTCATGTCTCTCTGTTGGCATATCCATAATCTTTTGAAGACCATCAAAGGCTGTCTTAGTTTGCTCATAGTTGCTTAGTAATCCTGCAACACTAGCCATTGGTGCTATTGCTCTACCACCAAGGATAGTAGCGGCAATTAGACCACCCATTGTAAGCTCCATATTTTTAATTAGATATACACCAGCTACAACTATGGCTATTGTATTGATCTGAATTAAAAATTGAGTGATATTGATAACAGAGGCACTTAGGATTTTAGTCTTAATTGATTTATTTGCTATCTCACCAGTAGCCTCTTCCCATGTATATTGAACATGGCCTGAGCTACCCATAGTCTTAATTGTCTCAAGTCCGTTAAGGGCTTCAATTAAGATACCATTCTTCTTAGCCGATGCCTCAAATGTGCTCTTAATACTAGCTTCTAGTGGCTTTCTAATTGAAAGCGTGTAGATTAGGATTAAGATCATAAAGGTTACTGGAATGAATATGATGTTACCAGCTATGAAGTATGTAACTATGATGAATAGTAGCGAGAAAGGCAAGTCAATAAGAAGTGCTATTGTGCCAGATGTAAAGAAGTTTCTAATTACATCAAACTCTCTTAGGTTATTAGCAAATGAACCAACTACTTTAGGTCTATTGTTGTAGCTTAAATCCATAACCTTCTCAAATAGGATTGAGCTCATAATAATGTCTGATTTCTTTCCTGCAATATCTAGGAAGTAAGTCCTAATAAATTTAAGGGCTAAATCAAAGATATAGACTACGCCAACGCCAATAGCAAGTACCCAAAGGGTGTCAGTAGCATTATTAGGCACAACTCTATCATATACGTTCATTGTAAATAGTGGAGAGGCTAGGACAAAGAGGTTTATTACTATACTAGCCCAAATTACATCAGTATAAATCTTCTTAGATAGTTGGAGTGTGCCCCAAAACCAGTGACCACCCTGCTTCTCTAGGCGTTGTTCAGTATCATCGGCAATGAACTCAGGCTTAAGATACCAGCAAAAGCCTAGGTACTCTTCATTTAGGACATCTAAATCTACCTCATCGACACCATCAGGTACTTGTGGGGTAGTAATTCTAGCCTTCTTCTTCTCTAAATCAACAGAGTGAAGGATTGCTGCCTTATTATCTCTTAACATAATGATACAAGGAAGTACTAGAGGGGTAATATTCTCTAGCTTCTCTTTATTTAGAGCCGAAGCAAATCCTGCTCGCTTAGCCGCTCTTGAGAATAGAGATTTACCCTTCCCTTGTGAAAAGAGTTCTACCTTACCATCCTTGTTTGTTGGTAGCCCTGCGATGAGAGCATCAGCACTGTAGGGGTTGTTCTTGAGTTTAGTAAATATTACTAGACACTCAAGGAGCTGATCGCCTTTAATTTCCGACATTATTTTTATTCTCGCTTTCTGTGTTATTTAAATTCTTATGTATCATATATAATTTTATCGAAAAATAGAGCAAATCCCTAGCAATTATTATGAGAGTAGAGTATGTTTTAGGTTATTTTTTTATTCGTCTATCTCAATAAATTCCATTGTAGTGTCGTTATTCAGGCTAGGTCTGTCACCTTCTCGCCATATCCACTTCTCTTCGCCATCACACATAGCATCTGTTCTGTATAGCCATTTATCAGTATCTTTGAAGGTTATCCACCCCATCCAGTAGGTATAATCTGTATTTTTTGGCACTTTAAGATACTTTTGTGGGATTTTGTCCCAAAAAATAAGGCCTTTACCGTAATACTCAGGAGACGGATCAACAAACCAATCTTGACAATAAATGAGGGAAAATTCATCTACTTTGTGACCAAAGGTTTCATATAAGGTCTCATACTTGAAGTTATTGTATTTTACACTATGGTATTTCTTTGCTCGTCTTATTCTCTTATTCATATTAAGCTCCATCGAAATTGTAGTTTTCATCGAATTTTTTAAGAAGCATGTTTGTAGGTTTGATACTATTGTTTGCTTCAGGCTTCTTAATCTCAGCAGGTTTCTCTTGTTTTTTAGCCTTTTCTCTCTCATCCATGAACTGCTCAAGCTCTTTGAATTGTTTATCAAACTCTTTACCACTCTTGACATCAAGGCCTTGAGTTTGAGGCTGTTGTGATACTTGGTGGTTTTGTCTGTAGATAAACACTTTTAGGCATCCAATAAGGATGATTAGAACAAGTATAGTCCAGATCAATTTAACAAAAATTTTCCATATTTTTGCAAACATAGCTTCTCCTTATGTGTCTGATACTAATCTATCTTGAAATCCAAGATTAGTAGGCATTACTTTGTATTTGTTTTCTTCCCTTTGAGCTACCTCTATTTCGTCTTCAACTGTCTTATCATTAAACCCAATAAGGTAGTAGTCAAATACGAGGGGCAATTTCCTCTTTATAAAATCTACATCGAGCCAATCTATCTCACTATTGCCATCAAGACGAATTATACCATCATTTTCAAGCTTAAAGCCACCAAGATCACGCAAGAAGGTAGAGTCTTGGCTCCAATCTATAAAGATATGGAAGCCAGCTCCAAAAGATGTATCTACTGTATTTGGGGTCACCTTTAATGTTAAGAAGAACGCTGCTCTATGAAATCCACTGGCGGATAAGCTTCCACCGAAGTTGGTGAATGCTGCACTTCTACGGCGATTTTGTAAAAGCTTTAACATATCATTTCTAGTGGCTATGTTGGAGTTTCTTTCTAGTTTTAGCCTAGTTCGGTTATGCTTGAATACTAACTCCACATCGAAGAAGTAGTTACCATTCTCAGTTACTAGCATTTAGGTTTTAACTCTTCATAGCTTTCTAAATAATAAGAAAGGATATCTCTAGCCTTAGAAAAAGTCTCTTTATCTAAGTTATCATGATAGTCCAAACCATTAAGAAGTATTACACCATCGTTGCTTCTACTAAAGCCTAAGGGAGTTAGGAAATCCTCGTCCTTTTCCCAGTTAATCGAAACGCTTACCATACAAACACTGCCAGACTTTACATTCTCGGCTCTAAAACCATCAATCAGAATTTCAAAATTAATCTGAGCACCCAAATGTTCGTCATCAGCGTACGTGTTTGCAAAAGAGCCAAATTTAAGCTTATTAACCATGGTCCAGATAAGATCGTTTTTGCCCATGATGACGCTATCTCTTTCGGTTACTAGTCTGGCATCATTGTTTTTAAAATGTAGCTCATAATTATTAAAGAACCCACCATTTTTGCCTATATTAGCCATTTATCACCTCGTCTATTACTTCTTGGACTAGTTCTCTAGCTTGTTTGTTCATCATATTAAGGTCTTTCTTACTTAGGTGAATAAATGCTGTATCTGCATGTTTCTCATCTCTTATAGCGTCTCTAATCTTTTTATAGTATGCGCCAAGACTCTCTATCGCCATCTTTTCTGTATAAGAGAACTCATAATCTACAGTCCACTCTTTGCCATTTCGCTCTATTTCCATACCTATGCAAAGATCATAAACAGAGCGCAAATATTCCCACTCGCCATTATTTGGGTTTTTGTATTTGAAGGGCGTAAGAACGTTAAACAACTCGTCAGAATCAAAGACACATCCTTTGATGATCTCTTTTGTGGCGTTAGAGTAATTACTCTCCTCTGCGAATAAGCTCTTAATAGCGAGTTTTTCTTCGTCTGTTAGTTCTGGCTTATTTGGTAGCATTGGCATCTTCTCCTCTTAGAAGCTTTAAACCCTCAATAGTCTTCTGCAATCTCTCTAGCTCTTCTTTGTGATATTGCTCCATATTTTTATACGTAGCTACTTCAATTTTATAATCTATCCAAGTATCTAACATATTGCAGAGCGTGAAGATTACAATGAATGAACAAATAATAATGGTAATTTTGCTAGAGCTCTTTTTCTTTTCTTCTTCTGTTAGCATAATTTTATTCCTTTATTTGAATAGAGAATTATAACATATAAATACTTATATATTGCTTAATATACTATGAAATGTATGGTATTTTTTTAAGAAGTAAGAGCTAGAAGTTGCCGCTTCTAGCCCGATAGAAGCAAGAGTTACAGCTATTGCTTCAAGATAAGTTAGAGGGCTGCAACCCTCTAACTAGGATGTCAAAAAAAATGTTAAAGTTCAGTAAAACATTTTCGCAATTATAGCGATTAAAATTATAACAAATTATTGCTAACCATGCAAGAGATAATCAAGCAAGTAGCTCACTTATCTCCAAATCTATTATCTTGTGGTGCTTTAAAGAGATATGGCATAACCTCTTTCTTCATATCTTCTATGCTTTCATTTCTATGCTTCATTTCATCTAGCTCATGTTGAAGCATCTCTTTCCTTAAAATATAATCTCTTTTTAGATCAAGATCATTCTTTATCTGATTTTGAATGGCCTCGAAGTGGATATCATCACCAGGTTGATCATTGTCGTGGCTAATAACCTGCTCATTCATAAGCTCACGTATGCTCTTCTCAACTACTGGCTTAGTAACGTTGATATCAATATCCTTTGTTGAATTCACATCAATTTTCAAAGGTATTTTCTGCTCAATAACATCAATACCAGGAATATTGATATTTAGATTGATGTTGATATTGAGTTGTTTACGCTCTTGCTGCTCTTTTTGTCTTTGAGCTACTTCTTCAAATTGTCTTCTCATATCTTGTTCGTATATTCTTTTTTCTAGCTCCCTATCCTCAGTTCTCTTAGCAATGAGATAATTTGCGCTAGCCTTAACCTCTTTTAATGCTTCTGCAAATTGACTATTGTTATAATTAAAAACTACATAAAATTCTTTCATAACTTGAGAGCAAATATCTTTATATAGATACTCTTTACTATCACAAATCTCATCTCTCTCTACATCTCCATAGTGTGAAGATGTGAGTATTGTGATAAAAATCAGCGCTGGGATAATGCTGAGGATCGTAATTAAAGTTTTTTGCTTCCTTGAATAGACTACGCCATTATTTATATCTTCGTTGTCTCTAAAGAAGACAAAGCCAAAGGCTAAAGAAGAAGCTGTAATGATGATCATAGCGACTAAGCCAAAAATAAATGGTATCACATAGGTCCAACCATAAAAATAGCTAAGCAGGAAGATAAATATTGATGCAGCGGCTAATTTACCTAACTTATTTAATGTTTTTACGTAAACTGTATCGTTTTCTTTTTTCATCTTTTATCCTTTATAATTATAATTTTCGTAGTTAAATTCTGGGTATGCCTCAGTTGGAAATTGCCCAGCATGTCTAATTAATCCATCAAGATAGCGCTTAGGGTCATTAAACTCTAAGTTCCAGCTTATCCTTTTATTTACCTCTTGTTTGTCTACTAGCCAAGCATTATAGATGCCATCTATCTCATCTATTTTAAGTATGCCATAGCCATAAAAGGCTTCTAGGCACTTCTCGACTGGGTAAGAGAGGGAATCACTAAGAGCTAGCATATTTAGCCAGCTATCCCTAGACGGAGATTGAAAGCCAGAGACCTCGTAGATGTTTTCAGCCCATAAGTTGCCAAAAACAATAACTTCCTCATCGCTCCAGTGTGCTAGTTCAGATATCTCTTCTCTTACACAAGCCAGATCATCTGGGTCTATTGTCTGCATGAGAGATTGCCTAAATTCTTCTCTCCTAGCTAAATTTGTTAAATTTAATATGGTTTGAGCTTGAAGTAGCTCTAACGGTAGATTGGGTATTTGTCTCATATTCTCTTTCCTTTATTGTTTGGTGTCAACCTGATAGGTATAGTCCTTGCTTTCTACCAAGTCTATCACTTTCTTGACAAATTGCACTGAGAGCAAACCATCTATCTCTTTGCCATGAGTGTAGAAATCATCTTGTATCTTCTCTATCTTCAACCCATGGTTGCCGTTTTTGGCATATTGCTCATCTATCGGCAAATGGAATGTTCCTTGAGGCATCTCGTAAAAGAGAAAATAAAGTATATTGCGATCGCCATAATAATTGTACGTGGTTTGTTTGTGAATAAGTGAAGGCTTTAGAATGGCCTTTAAGAGAAAATCTTTCTGCTTATAGTATTCATCCATTTTTTCTATATAGCTCCATTTGTACTCACTCCTCCAGTATTCGTTCTTTTTATCCCTACAATTTTTAGCTCTCTTATTAAGAGAAAATAGGCAATCATATAACATGCTCTCGGTTATGATTTTGTTTCGGAGGTTGATCTGATACTCTTTATTTGTTCTCATCTTTGGCAGTCTTAGCCTCTTTTGTCAATCTTTCAGTTTCGGCTTGAAAATTCTCTAACTCAGCTAACATCTGCTCTTTGTACTCTTTTAGCTCTTGACGTCTTCTTTGGAGGTCTTTGTAGCCACTATAGAATACATAGGTGTTGAAAGCTATGATTAAAATAGAAATTATCGCAAAAATTATATTAATTGTATTCATTTTTGCTCTCTTTTTAATTTTTATTCATCTTGTGAATACTTATAGCCACATAGAGAGCATAAACCAATGTAGCGAAAGCCGCCATAATAATAATTATAGAAACTGTCTCATTAATTTCACCAAATTCCATTGTCTTATCCTTTTTTTGTTTTGAACAAGTATAACATAAAAATACTTATGAAATACTTAAAATAAAAAGCAAATGGAGGGGATTGTTGGTAAGTAAGGATTTGTGAAATAAGAGATAGAGATAGGTAATCGCCTATCTCTGGGCATAAACTCCAATGGAGAAATTTCTAACGCTGATTGCCCCTACCCCAAGAGCTCTTTTAATCTCATTCTAAACTCCAATGGAGAAACTCTTGTCTTTACTGAGTTTTATCATAACAAATTATTTATTATAAAAAGCTTAAAGCCTCTATAATCAAGAGGCCTAAGAGTTTTTACCTTCTCTCAATCAAAAGATCAAATAGCTTCTTAAAGTTAGCCTTCTCTTCTTCGCTAGGCTCATATCTACCAGATAGAAGATCGTTTTTAAGCTCCGATGATAAACTATGGTTCTTATCGATCATGTGATACTTTATCTTTGTCTCATCGCTGAAAAGGTCTTCGACATCTTTGATTTTCACCTTTAGAAAGTCTGGCACTTCTCTAATAGAAGCTACTTCAAAGTTATCATCTCCTTCAGCTAATTGAGCCATTGCACTACCTGCCCTATCACCATCGACAAGGAGAAAAGCTTTATCCTCTCTAGCAGCATAAGCCAAATCCAAGAGAGCAACTTTGATATCTTTTTGCTCATCGGTAGGCTTAATACTCTTAGGATCAAAGGTAGTTCTATCAAACTTACCTAAACCACAAATAGGCAGGAATAAGAGTTCAGGAACATCTTTGTGATCTTCTTTATAGCTCTTATACATTCCAGTAAGATAAGAGTAGTCAGTAATGCCTTCTACAAAAATAAGGCGATCATCCTTGCTAAAGAGACTAATGGCATTAATACCAAGCGCTTTTTTAATCTCAGCTAGAGTATCTGTCTCATGCTCTGGGATAGATGAAAAATCATTAATTATAGTTGAGCCATTGTATTCGCCTAATGGCTTAACAATCCTAACTTCATCTAAATTCTTTGCATCAATTATATAGTTAGAGTGGGTTGTTACAATAAATGTTATCCCTTGCTCCTCTCCAAAGCTCTTTAAAAAGCTTCTTGTCTCTCTTTGAATCGGTATGCTTAAGTGTGTCTCGACTTCATCAATAAGAATAATGTCTCCCCTTCTGATATTAGCTTGAAATAAGAAGTCAAAGAACATGCCAAAGAACTTTCTAAAGCCAACACTTTGCTCCCCAATGGCTAGAGCTAAAGAGTTCTTTCCTCTCGTAATCATAAGAGATATAGTCTCTTCATCTAGTAGGATTTGGAAGTTATAGCGTTCTCCACTCTTAGAGCCATAATAGAGCTCGTTAAAACGTCTAGTAAAGCCATTCTTGATTAAATCATTAATCTCGTCTTCTTTCTCTTTTACCGCACGAGAGACACCTCTGCGCTCAAGCTCTGCATTTTTTCTAATATAGGCAGCTTCTATGCTCTCTAATGATACTCCAGCTTTTTCTAAGAAACATCTAAGAAATTCGCTGTTTTCAAGATTATCTCTTTTAGTAGTAAGATCGCTATCTTTTATCTCTTTGCCACTAAATTCAAAGATACGAGGGGTTGCTAGGCTAATCTTTTCTAAGAGCTCTTTATTCTCTCTTAGCCCAGCTGTATCTGTTGTATTTTTATTATCAGTATCTATCTTTGTTATCATAGATGTCAAATAAGAGGTACTAGTTTCATCCCCTCTATTTATTTTTCCAAGAATTTCTAAAGCTGCGTCAGTAGATAAATTAGATGTAACTCTGTCTATTCCTTCCTTGCTTACCTCTGGGACAACTGGAGCCATATAGCTCTTTTTATCTTTTGCACTAAAAAAGCTATGATAGACTATGTCTCCTTTTAAAGATAGAGAGTAAGTTACAATATTTTTATTTAGACCCTTTAAGCTAGATTCTTCAATTTCATCTTCTATTATTTTTGTAGCCACCCTTTGAAGTTCTTGTTTTAAGATAAGGGCATCAGCCAAACCATTCTCTTCTACAGCCCTTTCAGCTATTTCTGGTGTGGCATAAAATTCAAAAGTGATCGATAATGGGATAGCTTTAGTAAAATCTGTTAGTGCATCGATTTGAGTATAATCTTTTATCAAATAGACTTCAAAGATATGGGTATTTACTCTGTTATTAGCCTTAGCGCAAAGGATTTTAGCCATCTTTGGAAAATAAAGATAGATAGTGCCAATATTTAGTTTTCCATCTATTTTATTATTAACATAGTAGGCAAAGACTACTGGCTCTGAGAGCAACTCTTCATTATATTGTTTAATCACATCTCCTTCGCTTAATCCGCTTGTCTTTATAACACCATCCATGGTCTTTTTATTAAAAGCTAGGGCAAATTTATTGATGTAAAATTCTTTCTCTATTACGCTAGGAGGTATAATCTCAAATTTTTCATCACTCTGCGTTTTATATTTTTTATAATCAATATTCTCTTTTTTCTCTTCGTTAAAAAAGTTATCAGAGCTTAGGCTGATCTCAGTCTCATATTGACCGTTATTAAAACCAGAGAAGTAGTAGTTTGGGATGTCATTTTCAGTAAGATTTTTCTTTCCAAAGCTCTTAAGAGCTCCTAGTACATTAGATTTTCCTGCATTGTTCTCTCCTAAAATAACACAAAGACCACCTTGGTCAGGGATATCCAGAGAAACCTCTTTATCTACACCTATATTTTTATAATTCTTTATGATGAATTTTCTCATCTTTTAATCCTTTTAAACATTTATTTATAAAACGCCTATGGCGTAGGTAGGCACTTAGTGTGCAACTCTAATTCTGGTTCTTTAATCTATATTTTGGCTCTCTCCTTTCGTTAGTATCTCTAAATTTTTCTCATATTTTTTGATCATCTTCTTTAGTTCTTTTATCCTACCAGCCATCTCACCATTTTTATAAATAACATCTATGGTATCGGCTAAAAAGTCAGAAGCTGTTTCTAATGGCACTCCGTTATTGATCTTGTCAATAAATACTTCAACCTTATGTATACTAGCATTTGCTACTTTCTCATGTTTTACTTGTAGGTGAGCTAGTTCGTCTTTTAAGCGCTCAATTTCAGCGACTAGAAATCTAATTAATTCGTTGTTCATTTTTTTATCCTTCAATCTTTTCTACATTACTCTCTAAGCGCTTTAGAGTAATGTTAATGTAATCAATTATACCAAGAAGCTTGATAACCTCAACAGAGACATCTCTCATCTTTTCAGGATCAGCCTTACTAGCTTCCATAACTTCCACCTCTTTGGTCTTCTCGTCTAGCTTTTTCTTAACCTTCGCAAGAAATTCTTTGTGAATATTTATCTCACTATTGACGGCTATGCCTATGCCAACACTAACATCTTTAGTAAGTTTAGTTTCTTTGAGGTATTTAGTAAGATCATCTTGTGGGAGCGTCTTTGGAGTTACACCACTATTAATATATTCATAAAGTTTTTCTGCATCTTCAAGAGATATACAGTCGCTGTGAGTTTTTACCTTTAGTCCAAGCTCTTGGGCTTTTTCGATAACCTCTCGACTGGGATAGCCTAACTCGTTCGCTATTTCTGAGATTTTAATTCTGCTCATTTTTCTTCTCCTTTTCTTTTTTAATTATATCAACACCAATCAAACGACTCTGATAGTTCTTCATTTTCATAAAGATTACCTAAGATTTCTATTTCAGAAATATAACCAGGCACGTCTGGGCCACCAGAGATAAATTCGTGAATATTGCAAAAACTATCAGATATTGTATATTTACATTCGTCTTCCCAATATTCAACAAAACCTATAATATCTTTTTCTGTCCCTTTTGTAAATTTTGTAAATTTTATAATATCTTTTTCATATATTCTTTTACCACGAATATCTTTCTTGCCTGTATATTGCATAACCTCATAGAGGTCAGGGCAATCTAGTATTGCTCCAAAAGACGGCACATCAACAGGGCAACGATCATGAGTCCTCTCTACGTTATATATCATTTTTTTATTTTTTTTATCCCAAACTCTATATCTTGGTCTCATACTTTTC
>ENA-OWND01000829-OWND01000829.1-metagenome-genome-assembly--contig:-NODE-829-length-20135-cov-7.355428_pt1 | contig 20135 bp, 15 predicted proteins | sample MGYA00245342_ERZ651119 | MGnify/ENA primary metagenome ERZ651119 (study PRJEB26857, sample SAMEA4031756) | metagenome | biome: human; feature: oral; material: saliva | place: Philippines | collected 2014... | reverse complement strand
TACTGGTCGCCGAAGTGACCAGTACTGGTAACTGATATCAACCAGTACTACTTCGTGCTGCGACCAGTACTGGTCAGACGAGTGACCAGTACTGGTTACTTTTTACCCTTCGAGAAGGCGCATAGGCAAAGGGCTGGAGAAGGGGGGCGAAGGAGCATCGGGGAGTGGGTCGTCGGCAGGTCGTTGGTGGGGCTTTGTGGGGTGGTTTGCGGGGCAAAATGGGCGGTAAGGGCTCACTTACCAAAATATTTTCGGAAATAAACCATAGGTGTGGATAAATTTCTGTAATTTTGTACTGCGAGATGTTCCCCTCACCAAGGGGCTATCATCCAGCAACAGAGAGATTCAGTAAATCAGTTTAACGAAACGAATAATAAAGATGATTAAAGTAGGTATCAACGGCTTCGGACGTATCGGCCGTTTTGTCTTCCGTGCTGCCCAGAAGCGTAGCGACATCGAGATCGTAGGTATCAACGACCTCCTCGATGCAGAGTATATGGCTTATATGCTCAAGTATGACACGATGCATGGCCGCTTCGACGGTACGGTCGAAGTCAAGGATGGCAACCTCGTTGTCAACGGCAAGACGATCCGCATCACTGCCGAAAAGAACCCCGCTGACCTCAAGTGGAACGAAATCGGCGCTGAGTACGTCGTCGAATCAACGGGTCTCTTCCTCTCTAAGGAAAAGGCTCAGGGTCACATCGACGCTGGTGCTAAGTATGTCGTCATGTCTGCTCCTTCTAAGGACGACACGCCTATGTTCGTCTGCGGTGTCAACACCGACAAGTACGTCAAGGGCACGCAGTTCGTATCTAACGCTTCTTGCACGACGAACTGTCTCGCACCCCTGGCTAAGGTCCTCCACGACAACTTCGGTATCACCGACGGTCTGATGACCACGGTTCACGCTACGACGGCTACGCAGAAGACTGTCGACGGTCCTTCTGCCAAGGACTGGCGTGGTGGCCGCGCTGCTGCTGGCAACATCATCCCTTCTTCTACGGGTGCTGCTAAGGCTGTAGGTAAGGTCATCCCCGAGCTCAACGGTAAGCTCACCGGTATGAGCTTCCGCGTTCCTACCCTCGACGTCTCTGTCGTTGACCTCACGGTCAACCTCGCTAAGCCTGCTACCTACGCAGAGATCTGCGAAGCTATCAAGAAGGCTTCTGAAGGCGAACTCAAGGGTATCCTCGGCTACACGGACGAAGATGTCGTATCAAGCGACTTCCTCGGCGACACGCGTACGTCTATCTTCGACGCTAAGGCTGGTATCGCTCTGACGGACAAGTTCGTCAAGCTCGTCAGCTGGTACGACAACGAAATCGGCTACTCCAACAAGGTCCTCGACCTCGTAGCTCACATGGCTAAGGTCAACGGCTAATCCCGGACCGAGTTCATAAAGCTCTTATCAGCCCCCCGCTATGCCTATGGTATGGTGGGGGGCTGATCTCTTACTATCTACCTCTACTACCGCACAGACCTCGACCTAACTATGACCTTTCGCTCCTTCATGACGCGCACGCACCGCTTCCTCGGTGCGCTGATGAGCGTCCTCTTCGTGGCCTGGTTCGTCTCAGGCCTTGTCCTTATCTACCACGCCTATCCCAAGTACTCGATGGACGAGGAGCTGAAGCACAGCGCCCGTCTGCCCGAGAGCTTGCCCACGACAGATAGCCTGCACGCCCTCTTCACCTCCCTTCAGATTGACACCGTGCCGCTGGAGCGCCTGAAGGTCTCTGGCGGGACGTATGCCGACAGCCGTGCGCGTCTCGTCATCCTCCCCGTAGAGGGGGAGCGGCGTGAGCTGGCCTTTGACGGTGACAGCCTGCGCTCGCTCCAGCTCGACAGAGCGTATCTGGAGACCATCGCCGCACGCTGGGGGCAGCGTATCGAGCGCATCGACACCATCACGGAGCTTGACCAGTGGACGCCCTTCTCGCGCCTTCGGGAGGACCTCCCCTTCTATCGTCTCCTCCTCACCGGTGGGGCAGGGCATGAGGTCTATGTCTCGAGCGTGACGGGCGACGTGCTGCAGGAGTCCACCCGCAGCGAGCGTCTCTGGGCTTGGGCAGGCGCTATCCCGCACTGGATCTACTTCACCTACATCCGCTCGCGTGCCGACCTCTGGCGCTGGGTCATCATCGTCCTCGGTGCTATCGGTACGTTCATGGCGCTGACGGGCTTCTACCTCGGCATCGTGCACTACCGTAGCCGTGCGAAGAAGAAGGCCGCGAAGCTCTTCTCGCCCTTCCCCCGCAAGCGCTACCAGTGGCACCACTTCTTCGGCACCGTCGGCGGTGTGCTCATCATCGCGTGGGTGCTGACGGGCCTCCTCTCCGTCGTGCACTTCCCCCACACTGAGACGACGGACTACCCCGTGGAGCAGCTTGAGGGGCGACCGCTCGGCATGACGGACTACTGCACCGACCTCACGGCCCTGCGTCAGGCTGAGCCCGAGCTACGCGCCCTGACCTTCACCTCGCTGGGGCATATCCCCGTGCTGAAGGCTGATGGTGAGGAGGCGCACTACTATGATGGGCGCTCCGTAGCACCCAAGCGCCTCAGCCTCGACAGCGCCGAGATCATCACCGAGCTCCGCACGGTCTTCGGCGAAGGGCACCACTACACGACCGAGCTGATGGACAAGTACGACACGTACTACATCAGCCGCTCTGGCAAGCTCCCCTTGCCCGTCTGGCGCATCGCTATCGACACGAAGGACCACCACACCTACTACGTCGATCCCAAGACGGGTATGTGGCGTATGTATGCGGACAGTGAGCGCATCGACGCGTGGATGTTCATGAAGCTCCACCGCCTGCAGTTTGCTCCCTTGGTGAATACCCCAGGGGCATGGCCCATCGTGATGTGGGCATTCATGCTCATCGGGCTCATCACCTCGCTGACGGGGCTGATGCTCGCCTTCGACTATGTGCGCCGTCTCCTGCGCCGTCGCGGGAAGAAGAAGCACTAAGCGCCCCACCTCCCTATATACACGTATCCCCCACGACCCGAGCGGATCGTGGGGGATACGTGCTTTTAGGGGAAGTCCTTAGCGCAGGGCTTAGAACTGGTAGCTAAGCTTGAAGCGTACCGTGCGGCCAGGCATGTGGTAGCCGTCCTTCTCGGTGTAGTGCTCGTCGTAGAGGTTGTCTACATTGACCCCCAGACCGAGGCGCTGCTTGATGGTGTAGTGCAGCGAAGCTCCGAAGATCAGTGCCGAGGGGTGCTGGAGACGACCGCCCCAGTCGGGCTGCTCAGCAGCTACGCGTGCAGCGAGCCCCGTGCGGATATTGGGGTAGTAGCCGAACCAGTTGTCCTCCCAGCGCTGGCCGATGTAGCGACCCGAGAGGCCGAACTGCAGGCCTTCGCGCGTGGTGAAGTCAAGGCCGAAGGTGACGTTCTGCGAGCGCACATACTTGATAGGCGTCCAGTCGCTGGCGGCGGCGAGCTTCATCTTCGAGTGGAGAAGGAGCGTAGCGTTGGCGTAGGCCTTCAGTGAGAAGGCGTAGTCCACGAGGCTACCGAAGTCGTAGGCAGCCATCAGCTCGAGGCCGTGCATGCGAGCCTTGTCGCTATTGATGAAGGTCTTCGTAGCCGTCTTGTCGGGATTCGTCGTGACCTTGTCGACGATCATATCCTTGTGGTCGGTGTAGAAGTACGTAGCGTCGAGGTCGATACCCTTCTCATAGTTGGTATAGCCGATCCCCCCGTCGATGGTCAGCGAGCTCTCGGGGCGCAGGTCACGATTCCCTACGGTCGTCGTCTTACCGCTGGTGTACTGACCTGCCTTGCGGTAGGCGTCAGGAGCAGCGAAGGCCGTCCCAGCCGAGGCGTGCAGACGCAGGCCACGGGCGAGCTCATACTTCAGGCCGAGGTTGGGGCTGAAGACGAGGTGCTGCTCGTGCTTAGCTTCGCTATTGAGGCGGCTGTCGGCGCTGAGGTCGAAGCGCATGAGGTCGAGGCGTGCACCAGCAGAGACGATGAAGCGCTCGGTGACGCTGAGGTTCGTCTGGGCGAAGAAGCCGAGGCTGGAGGTCGAGTAGTCGGGATTGTAGCTCGCCTTCTGGGCGCCCGTAGCGTCGAAGGACTTGGTCTTCGTGTCGCTCTTCTTATAGTCGGCACCGAGGGTCAGGCGGTGTGCGCCGAGGGTCATGTCGTCCTGCAGGATAGCCCCGTAGTCCTGACCATTGCGGCGGTAGTTGATGATAGCACCGCTACCAGCCTTGTTGTAGTTCTGCGACACCTCGAAGGAGTAGTAGGGGCGCAGTGCGAGGCGATGGATGCCGACCTGCCCGAGGACTTCGAGCGAAGTGAGTGAGCGCGTGATGTCCTTCTGCGAGAGGCCGTAGACACCGTAGATGCTACCACCGGTGCGGATAGCGTCGCCGATGAAGAGGTTCTCGTAGGCGTTCACCGACCAGTTGGGCGAGAAGTCATAGCCGAGGCGAAGGCTACCGGTGTAGACACCATAGGTGCTACCAGGCATCGTAGCGCCACGCGTCTCGGGGTCTACGATAGCCTTGGCAAGGCTGTTGTGACGGAGGATATCGTTGTTACCTGCCTTGTAGTTCGTGTGCTCGCTGGTGTAGCCAGCGCTGAGGTCGAAGGAGAGGCCTGAGACGATGCGCCCACCGAGAGTGAGCGTACCGGCGTAGTTGTCGTAGCTACCAGCCGTAGCGGAGATGCGGCCCGTGAGCTGCTCCTTGTGCTGTACGGTGACGATGTTGATGACACCACCCATAGCATTCGTACCATAGACCGAGGAGAAGGGCCCCTTGAGGATCTCTACCTGTGCGATGTCCGAGAGAGCGATGGTGGAGATATTCTCCGAAGCCGTGGGGATCCCATTGATGAGGACGGTGGTATAGGCCTTACCAGGCTTGAAGCCACGGATACCGACGGTAGCGTTGAAGCCAGGGTACTGGATGACGTCGACGCTGCTGTAGTTCTTCAGGAGGTCGGGCAGGCTGGTGAAGCCCGAGCGCTGGATGGTCTCGGCGCTGATGACCTCGATCTTGCTGGGCACCTTCTTCAGGGGAAGGATGGAGCGCGTACCATAGACGAGGACCTCGTCAATGTTTGCGGTACGGAGGCTATCCGTGGTGCTTGCTGAGAGCGGGAGGGCCAGTGAGGCCGCCGCGATGAGAAGCGTTAGCTTTTGTTTCATACGTTCGTTGCTTGGTTAATATACAGATGCACTGCGCTCTCCGAGGGCGGAGAGGAGTGCGGTGATAGAGTGATGCTGGGTAGTGATCCCCGTAGGGGTGCGGAGCGTCCAGCCCGCTTCGCTGATGGTGATGCTACTGATCTCGGGCGGTAGGTCGCCAGAGATGATGCCGTAGCCGAGGCGGTGAAGCGCACGGCACGTCCAGCTGTAGCGTAGGCCTTCGCCTGTGAGATGGATCTGCTGACCTGGCTCTTCGGCGATGGAGAACTCCCCTCGCTCCTGGTCAAAGCGCAGACGTGGGTCGCCGAAGACACGCTCGATATCGCCATCGAGGATGAGGTCTTCGGGTGCCTTGGCTGTGATAGCTCCCGAGCGGTCGAGGAGCCAGATCGTGTCCGCCCAGCCGAGGGCCAGATCGAGCTCGTGTGTGGAGATGAGGATGCTCTTGCCGAGCTTGTGGGCGAGCGTGCGAAGCATCGTCGTCACCTCCAGACGGGAGGGGAGGTCGAGGTGTGCTGTGGGCTCGTCGAGGAGGATGAGTGGAGTCTCTTGTGCTAAGGCACGGGCGATCATCACGCGCTGCTTCTCGCCGTCACTCAGCGTGTCGAAGATACGCTCACGTAGCTCCGTGAGGCGGCACGTGGCGAGTGCCTCTTCGCAGATGCGCTTGTCCTCGGCACTGAGCACGCCACGGAAGCCCGTATAGGGGTAGCGACCGATGGTGACGACCTCCCAGACGTCCATATTGCCCGCGGGGATGCGCTCGGTGAGCACAAGGCTCAGCTGACGGGCGACCTCCTTCATCGTGAGGCTGGAGAGGGGCTTTTCGCCCAGCTGCACTTCGCCTGCAAGGGGTGGAAGCAGGCCTGCCATGGTGTGCATGAGCGTGGACTTCCCACTGCCGTTGGGGCCCATGAGCATGACGATCTCGCCAGGGCGAATGGAGAGGCTGAGGTCGGGGGAGATGACGACGCTACGGCGACGCTCCGTGTAGCCTGTGCGGAGGTGGCGGAGCTCGATCGTGAGGTGCTGTGTCTTACTTGAAGGCATCGCGCTTACGCTTATTACCCAGGACGACGAGGATGACTACGGGGGCGCCGAGGAGCGAGGTGATCGCATTGATCGGGAGGACGAACTGATGGCCTGGGGCCTGCGTCAGGAGGTCACACACGAGGAGGAGGAAGGAGCCCGAGAGGATCGTCGCTGGGACGAGGATATGGTGGTCGGCCGTGCGGAAGAGTAGACGGACGAAGTGCGGGACGGCCATGCCGAGGAAGGCAATAGGCCCCGTGAAGGCCGTGATACAGCCCGTGATGATGCTGGTGATGACGATGAGCAGGCGGCGTACCAGACGGATGTTCGTCCCGACGGAGCGCGCATAGTTCTCCCCGAGGCCGAGGGCATTCATCTGCTTCGGCATGAGGAGGGCAGCGATGAGCCCGACGAGGACGACGGGGAGCATGAGCTGCAGCTGGCGCCAGGTCGTGCCCGCCACGCTACCGAAGCTCCAGATGAGGTAGGTCTTCAGCGTCTCTTCGTCACTGAAGTACTGCAGGATGGAGATGACGCTCGAGGCGAGGAAGCCGATCATCACCCCGACGATGAGCACCGAGACGATGTCGTGCAGACGGCTCGAGACGGCGGAGATCATCAGGAGGACGCTGAGCGCGCCGATGCAGGCGGCGAGGATGATGCCCCACGTGTCCGCCACGCCTGCCGTAGAGAGGAGCGAGGGGAAGAGCGTGTAAGCCATCGTGTAGATCGCTACGCCCACGCCTGCACCGCTATTGATCCCGAGGATCGAGGTATCGGCAAGGGGGTTGCGGAAGAGCGTCTGCATCTGCAGGCCTGCGATAGAGATCCCTGCGCCAGCGATGAGCGAGGTCAGTGCCTTCGGTAGGCGGAAGTTCAGGACGACGTAGCTCGTCGTCGTATGCTCACCACGGCCGAGGAGCGTGTCGATGACATCGCTCGCAGGCAGAGAGACGCTGCCCCACATGATGTCGAGCACGAAGGCCACGACGATGCCGAGCGAGATGAGGAGGAAGAGGATCGAGTGACGTGCGCGCATGGGCTACTGTAGCTTGATCCAGTAGGTCGTCTCGTAGTCGGGGAGGAGGTGCGGACGCGTGATCTTGATGAGGTCCTTCAGGATGAGGTGCGGGTTGTAGGGCCCACTCTCCCAGTAGTCATTACCCCCGTACTCATTGACGCGCTTACGGTCGATCCACACGTTGCCCGCCTTGGCTGCGTCGAAGTGCTGGTAGCGCTCGTTCATCGAGAGGAAGTCCTTCAGGGTGATGTCCTTGCCGACCATCATGCTGAGCCATACGGGGGCATGGCGGTGACGGCTGAAGACGTATTCGAAGCTCATGGGCTTATTTGTCACCTGCCCAGGGATGAAGTCATACTTGATGTGTGCGTCGGTGAGCATCGAGGTGACGTAGGAGTATTCGCCGGGGACGTACCACGAGCCCTTGTAGTCCTGCCCGTAGAGGACGGGGAGGAAGTCGGGCTCTTGCGCAGCGATCTTCTTCGCATCGAGATACTCACGCTCGATGCGCTGGAAGGTCTCTTCGGCACGGACATTGCGCCCGAAGAGCATCCCGACGAACTTCATCCACTCGGCACGCCCGAGGAGGCTCTGCTCCTTCCAGTTGTTGAAAAAGACGATCTCGATGCCCGAGGCACGGATGTCCTCGTCCTTGGCATCGGACTCCTGCAGGCCCTGCATGATGATCTCGGGGTGGGTGGCGATGATCTGCTCGACATTGCGCCCGATGCCACGGCCGATCTCGGCGATCTCGCCACGGCGTGTGCGCTCGGCGAGGATGCTGTCATTGATGTTGCGCGGGTCGCTACATGCCACGAGGACGTCACGCAGGTCGAGGAGCGTCAGTGCGCCGATCTCCGTCGTGGAGAGCGTACCCATGGTGCGCACGGGTACGGCGATGAAGCGTGCGCCAGGGGCGGTCACCTCGGGCTTATGGCCGCGGGGATAGAGGAAGTAGCGGGCGAGGGTGTCGGGCTCGTCGGGGGTGAAGATAAACACCTCTTTGTAGCCAGGATGGTTAGCTACTTGGATGCCCTTGGCATGGTCGAAGTGCACGGCATGGTCGAAGTCCGCACTATCGGCAACGATGCTATCTGTGGTAGCCGTACGCTGGCTGGAGTGTCCTGTGCAGCTCCCCAAGAGCATGAGGAGGCACGCAAGGAGAAGTAAAGGCTTGGTCATGCGTAATTACATTAGGATGGGTGTGCCTTCCAAAGAGGCACGGGGAACCGAAATTCCTGCACAAAGGTACAAGAAGAATACGGCTTCTTCATATAGAGCGCTTTGCGCCCTGCGCTGAAGGCTCCACATAGCTCCCCGCTGCACGGCTCTTCCGCTACGCTGACGGGATAGCGAGCTATACAGCCCTTTCCCCCGAAGAGTAGGAGAAAAACGGCCGTCCTCGTAGTGCTATAAGTCGGCTCCTATACAGCTTTTCCTTCGTCTTGGTGCGTGGATCTATCGTCTTGGTACGTAAATCCTATCATCCACGTGCGTAGTCCTAAGATCTACGTACGTAGACAACGCTTTAGGTGTAGTGCTGTGCAGCTTTTTCTCGTAGAGTTCAGAGCGCTTTCTCGAAGAAGACGTACAGCTATCATATAGGGAAGCGGCGGCAGCCCCCATCGGGGACTGCCGCCGCTTCCTTATGGAGTGGGGGCGATCGGATTAATAGAACATACCGCCCGTCTTCTCGTTGGCGCGGGGTGCTACAGCGTTGTCCGTGAAGTCAGGGCCGATATTTGCCCAGGCCTTGCCGAGGATCTTCTCGAGGCGGTAAGCTGCAGCCTTCGCCAGAGGCACTTCCTTACCCTCTGGGTCTTCATCTTCTACAACCCCAGCGGTGAAGTTCTCAATGGGGCGTAGCGGATTCTTGATATCGTTCGTCGAAGCGTATTGCTTGATCGAGTAGGGGCCGTAGACGTAGAGGGGGATGCTGAGGTGGAGGAGGCGATTACCAGCCTTCACCGTCGCATTGGGAGCGTAGACGGGAGAGGCGTTTCCGCCCTCGAGCTTACCCTTCGTGGTAGCGTAGAGGTCGAAGTTCAGCGTCATCTGTGAGCCGAGCGTGGGGAAGATGGCGTAGCCCTTGAGGTTGACGGGGTCCTTCTCGTCACGGAACTTCGTCTCACCTTGGTGCGCGGACTTCGAGAGGTCCTCCGTATCGAGGTTCGTGTACTTGAAGACATCGGAGAAGTCCGACTTGGTCGTGATGGCCGACTGGCTGTCGTAGTCCTTGACGTCGGAGGGGTAGATGAAGAGCTGGTAGGCGCCCTTAGCGGAGAGCTGCTTGTCGAGGAGCTCACCCTTCGAGTTGTAGCACTCGAAGAGGATGCCGTACTGAGGGTAGTCGCTACCAGAGATATCGCCCGTGAAGGGGTTCTCGCGGCGCGTGTCGCTCCAGCGCAGGGCGAGCAGCTTGTCGAGCGTATAGGTCACGCTTGCGTTGCCGATCTTCGCCGTGCTCTCGCTGAGCTTCCACTCGCTGCCCTGCTTGGTGTAGGTGACGACCTGCTCATCCTGCAGGTTGCGGTTCTCGAGGTCAGCCTCGGAGGGGAGGTAGTGGAAGCCCTTCTCGCCGTGGAGGTGGCCGATCTGCAGGCGGATGACGACCTTGGCGATGTCGAGATCAGAGCTGGGGGTGACAGGAGAGGGAGTAGGCGTGGGCGTCGGAGGTACGACGGGTTCGTTATTGGACTTACCGGAGCAGGCCGTAGCGACGAGGCTGAGGGCTGCGATACCAGCGAAGGCAAAAGCCTTGAGACGGTTCATTGTCATAAGTGTCTGAGGAATTAATTAGTTAGAAGAAGCTTCTTCACGACCCGTGAGGTCGGTGGTGCCGGCGTCGACGACGAAGGTGACGTTCAGCGAGATATCCGACTCTTGGTCGATGGGATAATAGAGGTTGTTGTAGAAGGGCATCGCCTGACCGTTGTAGATCTTCGGCTGGTGCGCATGCATGAGCATGATCGTCAAGAGGAACTTCCAGTCGGCGCGTGTGAAGCGGATGAGACCCTTGAAGCCCATGGGATTGCTTGTGCCCGTGAACTTGCTCTCGGGCGCGTTGTAGGGCTGATTCCACGGCGTGACGTCGACGTAGCGGTAGTCATAGCCGAGCTCTTCGGGGTCCTTGACGGCGTAGGTGCGCCATTTGCCACGGATGAACTCGCGGGTGAAGCGCTCGAAGAAGTGCTGGTGGATGCGGTCTTGGCCGTTCTCGATGAACTGCCCGTTCATCAGCTCACGGCGCGCATCGAGGTAGTCGATCTCGAGGAGGTAGACGACATCCGACTCGGCGTCGGTGCTCTTGACGGAGAACTGCGATACGCCCTGCTCTTCGCTGGCGAGGAAGCCCTTGCTGGTGAGCGAGAGGGTCATCTTCTCCTCACGGCCCGTGAGGGTGATATCGGCGAGTGTGGGTTCAGCATCCCAGCGGGTGGGGTTGTTGAGCTTGGCTTCCTTGAGCGTGAAGATGACGTAGGAGGGATTATCGTGGCGCTTATTCAGTAGCTCGTTGGTCGGCTCCTTGGGGTCGCAGGCCGTGAGAAGCGGGACAAGCGTGAGGAGCAGAAGGAGGAGCCTCTTGGGGCTCCCGCATAGCTGTCGTAGAGTCATAGGATGAGAGAGATAAGCGAGGTGATCAGAACTTCCACAGGAGAGAGGCGCGGATGTCGCGACCCGCTTCGTGGGCGTAGTAGCGAGCGCGGTTCGTGTACTCCTTGTATTCGGCATTGAGGAGGTTGTCGCCCGTGAGGAGGAGGCGTAGGGATTGGCCATTCTTCAGCGTCTTCGAGAGCTCGACTTCGGCGCCCCATACCCCGTAGGCGGGCGGTGCGTCAGCGATGTCGATAGCGGAGTCGAAGCGCGTCTGGCGAGCGACGAAGAGGTGATTGAGCGTGACCTTACCCGAGAAGCCCCCGCCGAGCTTAGGGCTCCAGCTGAGGTGCTGACCGAGGTGGAAGGAGGGGATATAGGGGAAGAGCTGGCCCGTGCCTCGCTCGTTAGCCCATACCATGAAGCTCTTCACCCCGTACTCGATGTCCTGCGGGAAGCGGTACGACGCGTCGATGTCGAAGCCACGGAAGAAGGCATCGCGCTGCTGATAGGTGAAGAAGGGGTATTCGCCCGAGAGCGTCGTGTGCATCGTGTGCGTCGGCGCATCGAAGATATAGCCGTCGATCCACTGCAGATAGCCGTCAGCACGTACGTTTAGGCGCTCACCCGAGTGCTCTACGGAGGTGATCCACTTGTAGCCGCGCTCACTCTTGAGGTTGCGGTTCCCACGGATGTAGATCGCTGAGCCGTGCTGGTTGCCTTCGCTGTAGAGCTCGTGGACGTGGGGCGCGCGGAAGGCTGCCCCGAGGTTCGTAGTCACGTGCCACAGCGGTGAGAGGTGGTAGTGCCCACCGATGCTGTAGGTGACGTTCGTGAAGCGCTTCGTGTCCTTGAAGAGCTGCTGATAGATGTCATAGCCAGCTACCTTGAGCGTCATCTGGTCGAGGCGCAGGCCGACCTCAGCGCCCCAGCGCTCGGCTTGGTACTTCTGCAGGAGGTGTGCTGCACCCGTGACCTCGGTGTAGTTCGGGATGATGGGCACGACGCCCGTGCCAGGTCGGTTGTAGTTCTCCGTGCCGACGAAGTGCAGGCCCAGCTCCGTATCCCAGCGGTGGTAGTGCTTGCGCCAAGCTGCATCTGCCTGGAAGCTCTTCAGGTCGAGCGCCAGCGTGGGGAAGGAGGAGCGGTCATTGCGGCGGATGTTGTACTCATCTCGGCGGTCGGTCTGCAGCGAGGTCTGCAGGGTGAAGGTGCCGAGATGCTCATCATCATAGCGCCCCTTGACACTCCACAGGCGGTGCAGGACGTCGTGGTGAGGGTAGTCAATATGGCGGGAGAAGGGGCGGAAGGTCAGCGGACGACCACGCTCGATGAGCGCCTCGATCTCGTTGGCATTCTTGAGGTGACCCGAGGGAAGAAGCCCCGTCTTATTCTGATACTGGCTGAAGTAGCTCTCAATAGAGAGGTGCTCGCCGCGCCAGCCGAGGGCGAGCGAATAATCCAGCTCCTTGACACCCGTATTGGTGAGGAGGTACTTCGCCGTCGAGCGGTCACCTGCATTGGTGTAGGAGAGCTGTGCACGCCAAGCAAGCGAAGGTAGGAAGGGCAGAGCGCCTTCGAGCTTAGCTACCTCGGTGAAGCGACGACCGTTGGTGGCGAAGCTCGTCGCCAGCGTCCCCTGCAGGGCGTGTCCACGATAGGGGAGAGGACTCTGCCCGAGGATGATGACGCCCGCGAGGGCTTCGGAGCCATGCGCTACCGCTTCGGCGCCCTTGACGACGTGGACCTGGTCGTTGGCATCGACGCTGACCTCGGGGGCGTGGTCGTCGCCCCACTGCTGGCCCGACTGACGGACGCCATTATTGACGATGAGTACGCGCGTGCCGTACATGCCGTGGATGACGGGCTTTGCTGTCGTCGTGCCCGTCTGAAGGCTCGTGACGCCGCTGACCTCGGTGAGGAGGGCGGCGAGGTTACGCCCGAGGTTACGCTCGATGCGCTCGGTAGAGACCTTCGTGGAGACGACGTTGGCGGAGACAGGACGGCGGTTGCCGACGACCTTCACCGAAGAGAGGTCGCGGTCCTCAGGGCGTAGACGCAGGGTGAAGGGGCTGGGGGTGCTGCGGAGCTTGTCCAGAGGGATGAAGCCTTCGTGATAGCCGACGAGATGGACGTGCAGGCCGTCCTCCTCGCTCCCCGTGAGGGCGAGGGTCAGCTGGCCCTTGAGGTCGGTCTGCATGGAGCGACGGCCGATGTGGCCGACGGCGCCTGGGAGGGGCTCTCCGGTTCGATCGTCGAGGACCTGGATGATGAGGCTACGGCTCTGGGCATACACAGGACATGCACCCAGGGCAAGGGCGAAGAGCATCCCCAGAGATAGGAGGACGCCGCGCCATCTTGCCAGTGATAGATAGCACATAGGTAGGAAAAGGATGATATGGATGAAGGGTCGGGAAGAGGCTATGGCATAGCGGTCCTCTTCGCGTATATAGCCAGCGGTAGCCATGAGCTACACGGCCAAGCGTAGCACTCCCATACAGGCAGGGAGCACGCTATAAGTGATACATAGTGGGTAGAGGCAGGGCAAAGATTACCCTACAAGTAGCCTCTGGAGATTCGTTTAGGCGAAGGCGGGAGGAGCCCGTAGCTGTACCGCATCCCTGCGGATCGAGTGGGCGAGGCGCACCAGGCGCACCCCGAGGAGGCACACGCCGAGAGCCACTGCTGCGAGCAGCGTGCCGATGGCGAGAGCTAAGAACGGGGTATGGATGAAGTGACAGATCGAGCAGTCGGTCTTCGTCACGTGGGAGGTGTAGCCCTCTGTAGACACGACGTCCTGCACGACGTCAGCGCGGTGGCTGAAGTCGTGTAGGCTGACCATCGCCAGGAGACTCAGGAAGAGCCCGAGGAAGAGGGTCGCCAGCCGACGGGTATATCGCTCGTTGGTCTGCATAATCTTGTGTGAGGTGCTACTGCCTGCAAATATAACGAATTCAGACCAAAGGCTTATATCATAGGCTGGGATAAGGGAGGGGCGGAAAGGCTTTGTTTCCACCTCGCAGTTGTATTTGAATGGAGGGCCGAAGCCGTGGGCTATTTGATTGACTTCTTTCTTTTGGTCGTCGGCTTTAGCTTCTTCTCTCTCGCTTTCTCTGAGCACCGAAGCAATAGAAACCATTTCGTTGACGTCAACGAAATGGTTTTTCACTTTGTGACCACTTTTTCGGCAAGACTCTAGTGCTTTCTATAGCTGAGAGCCTTTGCTAACCCGCGAGCCTTCCAGGACTCTACTCCTTAGCGCTATATCATTTTCTGTGCGGGCTTGTATAGCTCCCTCTATATCAAAGGAAGCGTATCTGCCTAAGAAAAAGTGGTGTTTGCGTGGAGAAAAACGCTGCCACCCGTAGTGATTTTCCTCTGTCTACGCGCGTGGTCTTAAAGACTATGTACGCAAATCCTAAAGACTACGTACGTAGATATTAGAGCCACGTACGTAGATTAAGCTTATCTACTATTGCTCCGCAGCTTTTCTTCGCACGGGTAGGAGGTCCTTCCCTTGGTCTTCACTCCTTTATGCCCCTTTCTTCACCCGCTCGATATATATAATGTCGTACTCGCTGACAGCTGTAGGTGGGGGCGGTGTGTCATATTGGCAGGAGGTGCGCAGAATGGAGCTTCGCTGGGCTTTGGCACGCTCCTTGCTCGGCAGAGGACGTGGGCAGGGAGCCTTATACCCCAGCCCCAAGCGAAACGAAGAATATAAAACAACACATATAACTACTTAGATCATGAGCATTAAGCCCCTGGCAGACCGCGTACTCATTCGCCCCGCTGCCCAAGAAGAGAAGACCGTGAGCGGTATCATCATCCCCGATTCAGCTAAGGAAAAGCCCCTGCGTGGCGAAGTCATCGCCGTAGGTGGTGGCACGAAGGACGAAGAGATGGTCCTCAAGGCTGGCGACGTCGTCCTCTATGGCAAGTACGCTGGCACCGAGATCGAGCACGAAGGTGAGAAGTACCTCATCATGCGTCAGTCCGACGTCCTCGCTACGATCTAATCCTCTCGCTAAGTAAGAAATACAGATATCAGATACAATCATGGCAAAAGAAATCAAGTTCGATATAGAGGCACGTGAGAGCCTCAAGCGCGGTGTCGACGCTCTGGCTAACGCTGTCAAGGTAACCCTCGGCCCTAAGGGTCGCAACGTCATCCTCGGTAAGACCTATGGCGCACCCCACATCACCAAGGACGGTGTCTCCGTAGCTAAGGAGATTGAGCTTGACGATCCATTCGAGAACATGGGTGCTCAGCTCGTCAAGGAGGTTGCTTCGAAGACCAACGACGATGCTGGTGACGGTACGACCACGGCTACGATCCTTGCCCAGAGCATCATCGGTGTCGGGCTGAAGAACGTCACCGCAGGTGCCAACCCCATGGACCTCAAGCGCGGTATCGACAAGGCTGTCGCTAAGATCGTCGCTGAGATCCGCTCTATGGCGCAGGAGATCGGTGACAACTTCGAGAAGATCGAGCACGTAGCTAAGATCTCCGCTAACGGTGACGAACAGATCGGTCAGCTCATCGCCGAAGCTATGCGCAAGGTGAACAAGGAAGGTGTCATCACCGTCGAAGAAGCCAAGGGTATCGAGACGACTGTCGAGGTCGTCGAAGGGATGCAGTTCGACCGCGGCTATATCTCTCCTTACTTCGTCACCAACTCTGAGAAGATGGAGGCACAGCTGGAGACCCCCTATATCCTCATCTACGACAAGAAGATCTCTACGCTGAAGGAGATCCTGCCTATCCTCGAGCAGACCGTACAGACGGGTCGTCCTCTCCTCATCATCGCTGAGGACATCGACAGCGAAGCCCTCGCCACCCTCGTCGTCAACCGCCTGCGTGGTGGTCTGAAGGTATGTGCTGTCAAGGCTCCTGGCTTCGGTGACCGCCGCAAGGCTATGCTGCAGGACATCGCTATCCTCACCGATGGCGTCGTCATCAGCGAAGAGACCGGCCTAAGCATCGACGCTGTCAGCCTCGATATGCTCGGTAAGGCTGAGAAGATCAGCGTGACGAAGGACAACACCACCATCGTCAATGGTGCTGGTGACAAGGATGCTATCCGCGAGCGTGCCGCTCAGATCAAGGCGCAGATCGCTAACACGACCTCCGACTACGACCGCGAAAAGCTCCAGGAACGTCTGGCTAAGCTCTCCGGTGGTGTCGCCGTCCTCTACGTCGGTGCACCCAGCGAAGTCGAGATGAAGGAGAAGAAGGACCGCGTCGACGATGCCCTCAGCGCTACGCGTGCAGCCGTCGAAGAAGGTACCGTCCCTGGTGGTGGTACGGCGCTCCTGCGTGCTGTCCGCGCTCTTGACGGCTTCGTCGGGGAGAACGAAGACGAGACGACGGGTATCGAGATCATCCGCCGTGCTGTCGAAGAGCCCCTGCGTCAGATCGTCGCCAACGCTGGCAAGGAAGGTGCTGTCATCGTGCAGCGTGTCAAGGATGGCGAAGGTGACTTTGGCTACAACGCTCGCCTTGATCAGTTCGAGAACCTCTACGCTTCGGGCGTCATCGACCCTGCAAAGGTCACGCGTGTAGCGCTGGAGAACGCTGCTTCGATCGCAGGTATGTTCCTCACGACCGAGTGCGTCATCGCCGACAAGAAGGAGGATGCTCCCGCTATGCCCGCCATGAATCCCGGTATGGGTGGCATGGGAGGCATGATGTAAGCCGTCCGCATCTTGGGCAGAGTGTACTTTGAGACTATTAGAAATTCACTCCGCTGCTATTAGATCAAGGATCAAAAAGGAATCCCCACAAGCTCTTGTAGCTTGTGGGGATTCTTACTTATTAGATGGGGGAGCAATCAGTCGACTGACTGAGAGTGTAAAAGATTGTTTCTCAGATTCCGAGGTGCCCGTCGCCTGAAGAGGCATCTCCAGAGCCCCCGTCCTTGGGCTTGGGTGTTTTAGGTGCAGGCTTCTTCCTGCCCTTGCTCTGAGGGGTGGAAGCGTCCATGCGTTGGAATGAGACGCCTGGATAGGTGCGTAGATCGAAGAAGTCACGACTGGGGCGGAAGCATACCTTCGGTCGACTGATGTGCTTCAGGACGTTGAAGTCCTCGATCTGAGTCACGACCTTGCTTACGAAGCTCGGGCTCATCGTTCCTAAGTCGCCGAATTCGACGATGTCGCCGTTGGCTACGATCTCACGAGCGATCTCGGTAGCGTAGTTGATTACCGCTTCGACTTCCTGTTGGGTAAAAGAAGCTCCGCGTGCTACTCTCCCACAGAAGTCTCGGAATTTCACCCGACCTCGGGATGCGATGCGAGCTTGGAAGACCTTGCGTTGCTTCTCCTTGTTCTTCGGGTCACGTGGGTCAACGATATGTCTTTCTAAGAGATAGAATCGGATGGGATTAGATGCCTTATTCATGATGAAAGTATACTGGATATATAGGGTTGGTTATGCTCGAGATGGATGTCTGTATAGTCTCTTGGCTAGATCTTCAGACAAACTCCCGAATAAACTAAATTGAATGCTCAGATGAGCACTTGTGGTAATTACTAAGGAGTAGTTTGTTTCGTTACTTACGAAGTCTTCTTCAGTTAGTAATGAGGTTTTATTGCGTTAGTAATCCGTTCTTAGGTCGATTACTATCGAATGGATTGACTCTTTAGTTATACCCTGATAGGAGGTTTCCTATTACGTTATGGGGTGGTGAGTGTTCGTGTATCATCTCGTATGCTTATCTGTTTGTGTTCTTTGAAAAGGGAGCCTTTGTCTCATATGAAAAAGCTCGTTCGTTGCCTTCCACAACACGAAGATACGACGCCAAACATCCCTTAGTAGGTAATAATTGATCTAAGTGGTCAATTATGCTCAAAAGTGGTCGTTTATTTGCCTCAGTGAATGCCGAAAAGGGCCGTGAATCTAATAAGTTTTGTTGATTATATAAGGAAGATGAGAGGTGGAAGAATTTGTTGCTGCTATTGTGATTTATACTTCAAGTGTTGTTTGTCTCTTAGATGTTGAGTTTGTTTTATGATGACAAATTTGATCGGATAATTGGTTTGATGAGACAGGTGTTTTGTTCAAATGTATATTGTTGATACCTTTGTTCTAGTTTGAATGCAAGAATACGACCATTATGATTATAAGAGTAAGTTTTAGAAATATCTTGTCTTTTAAAGACGAAACATCAATTTCATTTGTAGCAGGAAAAGGTACAGCTCATTCTCAACAAGTATTACGAGCTAGTCGACGTGATGATATTTCTATTCTCAAGGCAGGCGTCATATATGGAGCCAATGCTTCTGGGAAAAGTAATATAATTAAAGGGATACATATTCTTCAGAATTTTGCCTTAGGGAAAAGTACCAAGCTGGACTTTGTCCCCTTTAAGCTTTCAAAAGAGACGTTGCCTCCATCTAAAATAGAAGTTGAGTTTAGATCTGAACATAGATACTTTGCTTATGGTGTTGAGCTGGGGCTAGGGTGCATACAAGAAGAATGGTTGTATGAAATAAATTCAAGGTCTGAAAAGATGCTTTTTACACGTAAAGTGGAAAATAGTATTCAGGAATTTACATTTGGGAGTATTCAAGAGGATGGACAGTCGGAGTCTCAGTTTTTGAGTTTCTTGGCAGATGCAACTCCTAAGAGTAAAAGCTTTTTATCGGAGTATGTGCAGAGGAATGGCAAAGGTATATCTCAAATTAATGAGGCATTTAATTGGTTTGATAATACGTTGCATATCTTGTTTCCGTATTCTCGGTTTCAGGGGATTTCATTAAGGGCGGAAAAAAATAAGGATTTTCAACGAAGTACTTGTAATCTGCTAAAGCATTTTAATACGGGAGTATCGGATATTCGTCGTGTTAAAATAGAGAAAATGGAGCTTGAGTTGCCAAAGGCTATATATGAAGAGATAATTTCAGAGTTAGAGCCTGGTCAATCCATCGGTATAACTTCACCAAGTACCAAGCAAACATATTTCTTTGATATGGATAAGAGTGGAGTAATAAGGTACTATAAGCAAAAAACAGTCCACCTGAATGACAACGGCAAGGAAATTATGTTTGAGGAGGCAGAGGAATCAGATGGCTCACTTAGGTTGATTGATTTTATTCCAATGCTAATTAATCTTAAGCATGATGATGGTGTCTATTTAATCGATGAGATAGACAGAAGCTTGCATCCGATTCTTTCTAAAGGGATTCTTGAATGCTATTTCTCTCTTCTGTCAGAGGAGAGAAAGATGCAATTGATTTGCACTACTCACGAATCTAATCTGTTAGATTTAGATATTATAAGGGCGGATGAGGTATGGTTTGTAGAAAAGGATAGGTATGGAGCTTCTCACTGTACTTCTCTTGCTGAATTCAAACCACGAGAGGACATTCAGAAAGGATATCTTCAAGGAAGGTATGGTGCGATTCCTTTTTTTGCCTCACTGGGAGACTTATCAAATAGGGATATATAGTTGATATGAGGAAATGGAAACCGTTTTCACGAGAAGAGGGGACTAAATCTGCCCGCCTCATCGTGATTGCCGCAGAAGGCCGTAAAACAGAAAACATCTACTTCCAAAAACTAAAGCTAGAACACGAGGCGCAAAATGTGCATGTGGAAATTTTGGAACGAAACGACAATAACTCTAATCCAGAGACAGTTTTTCAACAGATATCAAAGTATGCAAAGGACTATGATATAGGGGAAGATGATCAACTATGGGTAGTTGTAGATAGAGACAGATGGAAGAGTAAACAACTGGCATCTGTTGCTAGAAAGTGTTCTCAAAAGTCAAACTTCCACTTTTGTCTTAGCAATCCTTGTTTTGAAATCTGGCTTCTTCTCCATATTGAAGGGCTTGAGAAGTATTCTGAGAAAGATAAGGAGCGTCTCAGCAAGAATAGAAAATGTGAAGGAGGTAAAACTTTTCTTAAGAAACGCTTGTCAGAGCTACTCGGAGGATATAATGAGGCAAAGTATGATGCTTGTATCTTAATCCCTACTATTTCTGATGCAATAGAAAGGGCTAAAGTATTGGATAACTGTCCGAAAGATAGATGGCCACAAAAGGTAGGAACTAGAGCCTATTTATTAGTTGAAAGTATTATGAACTTATAGGTTATGGTTCTTACCCCTGTAATTCTAAGATTATTGATTTCCGCCCTGTCTCTTGGATCAGGAAAAACTTCTTAAGTCGGTAGATAATATATTCCCCCACAAGCCTAGGATGAGGCTTGTGGGGGATCTGTTTATAAGGGAGAAAGAACCGCACTTTTACATCTTCACCATGCCGCTGAAGCCCATGAAGGCCATGGCGAGGATACCGGCGGAGA
>ENA-OWND01000821-OWND01000821.1-metagenome-genome-assembly--contig:-NODE-821-length-20278-cov-10.183801_pt1 | contig 20278 bp, 18 predicted proteins | sample MGYA00245342_ERZ651119 | MGnify/ENA primary metagenome ERZ651119 (study PRJEB26857, sample SAMEA4031756) | metagenome | biome: human; feature: oral; material: saliva | place: Philippines | collected 2014... | reverse complement strand
GCACGGATGCAGTAATATCCTCGAACGTGCCAATAACCTTGTGTCTTTGTCCCGGTGTAACCGGTTTTAATTTACGTACTGCCATTTTTTATTTAAATATTGCTGTAAAAATCAATTTCCTCGCCTGCCTTAATTGTTACGATTGCTTTCTTGAATGCATTCTTCTGGCCTTTCACAAGTCCAGCCTTGGTATAGCGTGATTGACGCTTTCCAGCATAACGAATAGTGTTCACATCAAGAACAGTAACATTATACAAGCTTTCAATTTCTTTCTTAATCTCAAGCTTATTAGCCTCTGGCTTTACAATGAAGCCATATTTTGGCTGCGCAGGCTTAACATAAGAATAAACTGTCTTTTCCTTCTTTAAGCCTTCAGGATGACGCTTATTCTTAACGACATAGCTACGAGTTTCAGCTGTTGCGTTGTGTGCCTTAGCTGACTTCTCATTTGCTGCTTTAATTGTCTTGTCAACAGAAGATTTTTCTGTAACAGCGTTCATCTTTTCAGTGACCACTGGTTTAATGATAAATCCCATAATTCTTACTGTCTCCTACTTTTTACTTGGTTAAGATTTCGTCGATCGTCTTCAAAGAATTCTCTGTTACAACAAGTACGTCTGCATGCAAAATACCATAAGTATTTACCTGCGCTGCTGTTGTAACTTGAGTCTTCTGCAAATTACGAGCTGACAAATATACATTATTTTGAGCTTCTGGCAAAACCAAAAGAACTTTCTTGCCATCAACTTTGAGATTTTTAGCAATCTTTATAATTTCTTTTGTTTTTGGAGCGTCAAAATCGAAGTCTTCAACAACAATAATAGCAGATTCCTTTGCTTTGTAAGCCAATGCTGATTTACGTGCAAGAACCTTAACTTTCTTGTTAAGTTTGAAGCTATAGTCACGTGGAGTAGGACCGAATACACGCCCACCACCTACGAGGACTGGTGAGTTAATATCACCACGGCGTGCACCGCCACCACCTTTTTGGCGACCTAATTTACGTGTTGAACCTGCGTGTTCACTTCTTTCCTTTGTTTTTGCAGTTCCTTGACGTTGGTCTGCAAGATATTGCTTTACATCAAGGTAAAGTACGTGATCGTTTGGCTCAATTCCGAAGATATTCTCGTTAAGAATAACCTTACGGCCGGTCTCTTGACCTTTAATATCTAATACGTTAATATCCATTACTTATTAATTATAAGGGTTGAACCATTGCATCCAGCTACACTACCTTTTACAAGAAGTATATTGTGTTCTGGAATTACCTTTAATACTTGGAGGTTTTGAGTTGTGACTCTGTCACCACCCATCTGTCCGCCCATTCGCATACCCTTGAATACTTTTGCTGGGTATGAACAAGCACCAATAGCTCCTGGTTTGCGAGCGCGGTCGTCCTGTCCGTGAGTAGTCTGACCTACACCACCGAATCCGTGACGCTTAACAACGCCTTGAAAACCTTTACCTTTTGATGTACCAACAACATCTACAAACTTAGTGTCGTTGAACAATTCAACCGTAATGGTATCACCGAGGTTGTATTCCTCATCAAACTTGAACTCGGCCAAGTGCTTCTTTGGTGTTGTGCCTGCTTTCTTGAAGTGTCCCTGCTGTGGTTTAGAAGTTCTTTTCTCCTTAGCTTCGCCGAAACCTAACTGAACAGCCTTGTAACCATCTTTTTCAATTGTCTTTACTTGGGTTACGACACAAGGACCAGCTTCGATAACAGTGCATGGTACATTTTTACCATCGGCACTGAAAACGGAAGTCATTCCGATTTTCTTTCCTAATAATCCTGGCATTTCAATTAAATTTTAAATAATTAAATTCTTTGTTTTTTCGTAACTTGTAATTACACCTTGATTTCCACTTCAACTCCTGAAGGCAACTCAAGCTTCATCAATGCATCAACGGTCTTTGGTGTTGAGCTATAGATGTCGATGAGACGCTTGAAATCTGAGAGCTGAAACTGCTCACGTGATTTCTTATTAACGAAAGTAGAGCGGTTTACAGTGTAAATACGCTTGTGTGTTGGCAATGGGATAGGACCGCTAACGATAGCACCTGTAGCCTTTACAGCCTTCACAATTTTCTCTGCAGACTTATCAACCAACTGGTGGTCGTAAGACTTTAGCTTAATACGAATTTTCTGACTCATATTTGTTTTGAATTTATTAATTTATTATTAAACTCAGGGTACACTCTCATAAGAGTCATTCGCTATGAGAGTGTTTCCTAAGTATTCTTCTTATTTAAGTAGATCTGCGTTTCCGTTCAACTCTTCAAGGATTTCCTTTGCAAGGCTGTTAGAAACTGGTGAGTGGTGATCGTACTCCATTGATGAAGTTGCACGACCTGAAGTAATAGTACGCAAAGCTGTTACATAACCGAACATTTCTGACAATGGTACCATAGCTTTAACAACACGTGCACCGCTACGAGCTTCTTCCATACCTTGAACAAGGCCACGACGCTTATTCAAGTCACCGATTACATCACCCATATTTTCTTCTGGAGTAACAACCTCTACTCTCATAATAGGCTCCATCAATACAGGACCTGCCTGTGGACAAAGCTTTTTGAAAGCTTGGTGTGCTACAAGCTCGAATGACAACTGGTCAGAGTCTACTGGGTGGAAAGAACCATCGGTCAAAGTAACCTTCAAACCTGTAATTGGGAATCCACCAAGAACGCCGTTACCTAAGCAGTCTTTGAAGCCTTTTTCTACTGAAGGAATAAACTCCTTAGGCACATTACCACCTTTCACAACATTGATGAACTGCAAATCGCCTTCCTTGTAATCTTCGTCTTTTGGCTCGATTGTAACATCGATACAAGCAAACTTACCACGACCACCAGACTGTTTCTTGTATGTCTCGCGACTTTGAGCTGCCTTTGTGATTGCTTCCTTATAGTTCACCTGTGGCTTACCTTGGTTACATTCTACCTTAAACTCACGCTTCAAACGGTCGATAATAATATCAAGGTGAAGCTCGCCCATACCAGAGATAATGGTCTGACCGCTCTGTTCATCTGTGCGTACAGTAAATGTTGGGTCTTCTTCCGCCAACTTCTGCAAACCAGTATCAAGCTTAGCAATATCAGCCTGGCTCTTAGGTTCAACTGCAATAGAAATCACAGTATCAGGGAATGTCATTGATTCAAGTACGATTGGGTGTGCTTCGTCGCAAAGAGTATCGCCAGTGCGAATATCCTTGAAACCAACACCTGCACCAATATCTCCTGCATCGATTGACTCCATTGCAATTTCCTTGTTAGAGTTCATCTGGAACAAGCGGCTGATACGTTCTTTCTTACCAGAACGTGGGTTGTAAACATACGAACCTGCTATAACCTTACCAGAGTAAACGCGGAAGAACACCAAACGTCCCATAAATGGGTCAGTAGCAATCTTAAATGCGAGTGCTGCAGTAGGTTCATTAACACCAGCCTTACGTTCTTCCTCAGCTTCTGTGTCTGGGTTTGTACCAACAGTAACAACTGTATCGAGTGGTGAAGGCAAGAATGCACAAACATAGTCGAGCAATGTCTGAACACCCTTATTCTTATATGAAGAACCGCACAACATTGGGCAGCAGTCCATAGAAATACAGCCTTTGCGAATTGCAGCCATAAGTTTATCTTCAGGTATATCTTGTCCTTCAAGATAAAGCTCCATAACATCATCGTCATAGTTAGCAGCACCTTCGATAAGCTTTTCACGCCATTCGTTAGCCTCATCTACCAACTCAGCAGGAATTTCCTCAATGTCGTATTGTGCACCCATTGTTTCATCGTTCCAAAGAATAGCCTTCATCTTAATAAGGTCTACTACACCTTTGAAGTTTTCTTCTGCACCGATTGGAATTTGGATAGCAATTGGGTTTGCGCCCAAAATATCTTTCATCTGACGTACTGTCTCGAAGAAGTCTGCACCAGAACGGTCCATCTTATTAACGTAACCAACACGTGGCACGTTGTACTTGTCAGCCTGACGCCATACAGTTTCAGACTGTGGCTGAACACCGTCGGCAGCAGAATAAGTTGCAACAGCACCATCAAGAACACGGAGCGAACGCTCTACTTCCGCAGTAAAGTCCACGTGTCCCGGAGTATCAATCAAGTTAATCTTGTATGATTTGCCATCGTAGTTCCAGTTACAAGTTGTAGCAGCTGAAGTAATGGTAATACCACGCTCCTGCTCCTGTGCCATCCAGTCCATTGTTGCAGCACCATCGTGCACTTCACCAATTTTGTGGGTTTTACCTGTATAGAACAAAATACGTTCTGATGTTGTTGTTTTACCGGCATCAATGTGAGCCATAATACCGATATTGCGTGTCAAATGTAAATCGTGACTTGCCATTTTTCTTTAATATCCTTATTAGTTATCGTTTAGAATCTGAAGTGAGCAAATGCACGGTTAGCTTCTGCCATGCGGTGCATGTCTTCCTTACGCTTGAAAGCACCACCCTGATTATTGAATGCGTCCATGATTTCAGCAGCAAGCTTATCTGCCATACTCTTGCCACCGCGCTTGCGAGCGAATGCTATCATATTCTTCATAGATACGCTTTCCTTACGGTCTGGGCGAATTTCTGTTGGAACCTGGAATGTTGCACCACCGATACGACGGCTCTTCACCTCTACCTGTGGAGTAATGTTGTCAAGGGCTTGCTTCCAAACTTCCAATGCTGACTTTTCCTGGTCGCTGTTCTTCTCGTTTACAATATCGAGAGCTGCGTAGAAAATCTCGTATGATGTATTCTTCTTACCATCATACATAAGATGGTTTACAAACTTTGAGACCTTTTGGTCGTTAAACTTTGGATCTGGCAAGATCACACGTTTCTTTGGTTTTGCTTTTCTCATTTTTATTTAAAAATTTAGTAATTCTGCGGAGGCTGTCGTTTTCTCGTTCTTCAACGTCCACTCTTGAACATTTACTCAACCTGTTATAAACAAATCTCCAGCAAAACTTTTATTTCCTTTTTCTTTTGAGTCTTTTATTTACCAACCATCACCGACTGTTAAACTAAAAGACTTTACCTTGCGAAGTTTCTTTCCCCTTATATCAGAGGAAAAGAAACCCGAAAGTTTTTACTTCTTAGCTGCCTTTGGACGCTTAGCGCCGTACTTAGAGCGACGCTGTGTGCGGTTTGCTACACCAGCAGTATCAAGTGTACCACGAACGATGTGGTAGCGAACACCTGGCAAGTCCTTTACACGACCACCACGAACAAGCACGATACTGTGTTCCTGCAAGTTGTGTCCTTCTCCAGGGATATACGAGTTAACTTCCTTTTGGTTCGTTAAACGAACACGGGCAACTTTACGCATTGCCGAATTAGGCTTCTTAGGTGTTGTTGTGTAGACACGTACGCAAACTCCACGACGCTGTGGACAGTTGTCCAAAGCAGGAGATTTACTTTTTTCTACAATCACCTTTCTGCCTTTTTTTACTAATTGTGAAATAGTAGGCATAATTGTACTTTTTTATTTTATATTTATTTTGTTTATTATCAATGTCTTAGACCTCTCACTGCCTATATAATAATGTATAAAGGATGCGTAAAGGTATTTCGAGGTGCAAAGGTACAAACTTTCTAGAAATAATCACTCATATATATAGAAGTAATAAACCTTAAGATTTTTAATTTAACAAAATATAACTACTATAACGCTATATTAACCTAACAAAGCTCTCTACTTCTTTAAAAACAAGACCTAAGGAGATAATAAAACGAACAATATATAAAATATGCGATGCACCAAAGAAATTGATGCATCGCATATTTTTCAGTTATAAGCATTGACTACTTTGAGATTTCGATAAAACAATTTCCATTTGCTTTCAGATAGATATGTGCCCTTACACCTGCTGCTTTATTCTCATAGACTGCACCAGGAGCATTAGATTTTTTCTGCTTTTTAACAAAAGTATATCCGTTGGCTGCAAACCACTGACTTATCTCTTTGCGGTCTAAATCTTCCACTTTCTTCACTACTGGACAGCTGAGTGCAATAAACGAGATAGCCTTTTCGCTTGCTTCATAGAAATACATACAAGCATTCAAGTTTGAGTAATTCTCATACCCTGGTTTCGTGCGGAACTCCGCCTTGCCTTCATCGCTTCCTTCTTCATCGTAATAGCGAAGCCCCAAAGCGTTTTCCAATTCAACAAGCTGCTGTTTAGGCAGACTTTCATATTCTTCGTTCAATACTTTCACATCAGGAAAATCAGTAACGTCTGTAAGAATAACCGTTTCCTCTGGTTCACCACCTTGATTTGTCTGTGGCTCATTCTCATCGACTTTAAATTCTACAACCGCACGTATCGATTTTAGTTCCTTATGCTTGGCATCGTAAGCAATTGCCTTTATCTTCAGCTTTCCATTCCAGTAAATACGACAAGGAGCAACATTACCATTACCATCGGAAATAACATTCGTACCATAATCAGCAAAACCTGCATCGGTCATTATCTTTGTAAATTCGGCATCAATCTTTACAACTGGTATTTCCAACAAACCATATATTACATCAGCAGTGTACTTAACCCCTTTAAAGTATTTAGGAGTATCTCCCCAATACACTTCGCCTAACTTCGTGAAAGTTTGCTTTTGACGCTGCGCCAATCTCTTTTCAAATCCATCGGCACCCTTTGTATCACCATGCTTCAAGTAAGGCAGTTCACCAAATGCATAAGTTTTATCAAATTCAAAGGTTTCAACAGGTTTTTCTTCTTCCTTGTTTGACTCATTCTCTTTCTCCTCTGTCTTCTTCGAATCATTGCCATCATCTTTGCTACACGAAGTTACCAACCCCAACATGGCTAAACACATTAGCACATAAAAGAAATTAAAAGCTTTTGTTTTCATAATTCAATTATTTAAAGTAATACAATATAAATGCTTCTCCAGGCTAACTATCAAGCTGCATTTTCATACTATTATAAACAAATATGTATGGACTTGCTCGCTATCTATCCATTTATTAGGTTATAACTGCAAATTTATATTATTTTTTCAGAATATGAAAATATCATATAAACAAAATATCGCAATTACTCATACGAATATGAATAATTGCGATACTGCAACGATATAATTTCTGCTTTCCTTCTTATGCGTCGTTCTTTATCGGACCAAAGGGTGTTGCTGTTTTTGGCTGTTGGTTAGGCATCTGAATTTTCCCAAACTCTTGTTCGTAACGAACAATATTCTCTTGTAAAGCTGCCAAAAGGCGTTTTGCGTGTTCGGGTGCAAGCACTACCCTACTTGCCACTGTCGGTTTTGGTACACCTGGCAGCATACTGATGAAATCGAGCACAAACTCTGAACTTGAGTGTGAGATGATTTGGAAGTTTGTATAAATTCCTTTTGCAATTTCAGGATTCAAGTCTATCTGAAGCTGCTGCCCTTGTTGATTTTGATTGTTGTCCATGCTTTATATTCAATTGTTTATTATAGATTGGAGAGTATAAAATTACTCTGAGGTATGCAAAGATAGTATTTTTCAGACAATTCAGCAAGAAACATATTTATTTTATTATGCCGTAACAAACGCTGTGTTATTTCATTACCATAGCTACTCGCCTGCCACTATTTTGCTTTTACAAATCGTCCATCTTTCATTTTGTAGACAGAACGGTGTACAATAGTGTCAGGAGTATCTTTCATGCCGACAATTTCTCCATTCTCTGTATACAAGATACCATTTATTTCGTATCTATCTATTTTGATAATAGATTCATTGATTACATAACGTGCAAAACATTTTGTTTCAAAGGTAAAATTCATTTCTAAGACCAAGCCATCTATTGGCATATCTTTTTTATAAGAGTTTAATTGAGAAACTAAGATTTCTGTATCATTTTCGCCTCTAATACTATAGGTTATGAGTTTATAATCATATCCGTATTTGTCCTTGTGGGTAGCAACTGTGTAATATTGTCCATTAACACTATTCATTGCATAACCATAAGTCTCTCCTTTAGGCTGCAATGCCTTCTCTTGGGATGAAAAAGAAATAGCCATTTTTTGATACTTCGGTTTCAACTGATAGGAAGACACTGTATCATTGAAAAACAATAGCGTATCCACCGTATTATTTGTCCAACTGATAAAGTCATCCGCTATTCTATGCGGAAAAGAGCAAAAAGAAAGGAATAAAATACAAAAAACTAATAGAAAAGTCTTTTTCATAACTTGATCTCCTTAATTTGATTAAAATTAAATCCTTGAAGATGCAGATGATTATTATGTCTAACATTCTCTGTCCTGTAATGATGGCAATAAGGAAGTAATGTTGTTTTTTCTTTATATATGAACTTTTCAGAAAGCATAAAATGCTTCCCATTCGCTGCCCAACCAAATAAATGTAAGGTATTACAGAATTTTACCTGCATTTCATAATCAAAAGAAGAGCTTTGTAAAAGAATTGCTTCTCCGTTTCTGTTTTTTGATAAATATCTCAGGTCGCCCCGTTCTCCATTTATATGAGATTTACTCCCTCCTATGGAACGGCCTAGTTTATCACTAAATCCATTAAATCCTAAATAGTCAATATTCAAAATAGCCATTGTTCCAAACAAAGAGGCTAAACAGCTTGGATTAATATAATAACGACCACTTGAAGAGTTAATAGTAGAAAAACGTACTTTCACATTCGGACTGATATATCCTCTAAACTCTCGAATATCTATAAGTTCTGCATTCTTTCCCTTTATTGGGATATTTCCTGAACCCATTGCAGTTGTAGTAAAATAATTTAAAAGACCAATTTCATATTCCTGTTCCTGTTCATCATGGTAGACATACTTGTACTTATTCTCATATCCTTTCTGTATTACTTTCGGAATATGCTTTTCTATCCTTCCATCCCAATAGATGTGATATGTAACGATGTCAGGTATAATAGCTTCAATCGTTACGCTTCCCACCGCCTGTGGTGATGTTATTCTAATTTGTGCCATATGCTCACTCTTTCTTCGTAAGTTCAAAATCTTCAATAATTACCATACCTTTGTCATCCGTTCGTCCAGAACAAGACGCACGACAAACACCCTCGTCGTTCTCTTCCTCAAAGTCGAATTGAATTGTTTGCCCTACATTGTAATTACCAAGAACTAAATAGAGCTTTACAGCTTCCCCAATAGGAAACTCCCTGCATTTCTCTCCATTTGGATTTATCCAATAGGCATCGTTGATATGTACATCGGGATCTGCTACAACCTCTTGCATCTGCATTGGTTTCTGCGGAATCCTATTCCACAACCAAAAGAGTCTCCGTTCTATATCAAGCCTTTTATTTATTGTCATCTCCATTGGGGAAATTTGCACATAAGTGGTCACTTTTCCACCATTCATAACATCGAAAGTCTCTCGAAACTCAGTGATATACGCCTTGCTGAATTTAATACATCGGAAAGGTATGTCATCTGTACCATCGTATATTTCAAGTTGCCCTTCTGCAATGGGATTTTCCTCTGTCTTCATCATCAGCTCCAAAATAAAGTTATCGGCAGGCGTATCCATCAGTATGCGCAATTGTCCATCGCCAGCCAAAGAGTGCTTTGGAAATCCATTCCATCCGACAGGCAACCCAAAACTTTGGTTGAGTAGCCTGATATCATAGTTATGACCATTAAGTGTCAGTAATGCAATTGTAGACATAGGGATTCTATTTTGATGTTTTTGCAAAAATAGTCTTTTCTTTCTGAAAAACAAAGAAACAGAAAGATAAAATATGAAAAATAATGAAGACCGTATAAAGTTTTCTGATGAAAGGAGTATTCTTCCAATAAGGAAGATAAAATAAAGAAAGGATAAGATATTGAGAATACAGGGGTTGTAGTATCTTACAAGAGATACTATTTTACTTTTATTGCTTAATTCAAATAGCAAGATATGGTTGAATCTGTAAAGATATTTTCTATCAAAAAGTGGTAATTGCAATTTGACATTGCGAAAGCGACTCTTTTGCGATACAAAACCTACGCTTTTACCGTGTAAAACAGCTGTTTTTACAATGTAAAAACATAGGTTTTGCATTACACTGATTATCAACTGTTTAAGCGACATCTACACTTAGGAAAAATATTTACATGTTTTTTAGAAATTCTTTCACCTTCTCAATAAGGGACATTACCATTATTCCAAATAGTGCAAACAAAAATATGATGCAAACAAAAAGGGCTCGCAAGCGATGCTTGCGAGCCCTTTTAAGTTGTATAAAGTTCATTTGTTTTAAGCCTCTGCATTTTCTTTGTCAGCAAAGTCGATAATGCTCTTCTTGTTAGCTTCTAAGCGATTGTGCTCTTCTTTAGAACCTACTATGAGCTTCTGCCATTGACGAAGACCAGTACCTGCTGGGATAAGGTGTCCGCAGATTACGTTTTCCTTCATTCCTTCAAGGTCGTCGCTCTTGCCACGGATAGCAGCCTCGTTGAGCACCTTGGTTGTTTCCTGGAAAGAAGCAGCTGACATAAAGCTCTTTGTGCCGAGGGCAGCACGTGTAATACCTTGGAGCATCTGGGTGGCAGTAGCCTGAACGGCATCGCGCACCTGAACGAGCTTGAGGTCGCGGCGTTTGAGGTTTGAGTTCTCGTCGCGCAGCTTGCGTACAGAAAGTATCTGTCCCTTGTAGCAATTCTCAGAATCGCCCGGGTCGGTAACAACTTTCTTGCCCCAAATACGGTCGTTCTCTTCCAAGAAGTCGAGTTTATCAACAAGTTCCTGCTCGAGGAATGCAGTATCGCCAGACTCTTCAATACGAACCTTGCGCATCATTTGGCGAACGATAATCTCGAAGTGTTTGTCGTTAATCTTCACACCTTGGAGGCGATAAACGTCTTGTACTTCGTTCACGATGTACTCTTGTACTGCCGTAGGACCCTTAATAGAAAGAATGTCGGCAGGAGTTATGATACCATCAGAAAGTGGAGTACCCGCACGTACGGCATCGTGTTCTTGAACAAGAATCTGCTTTGACAAGCTAACAAGATACTTGCGCTGGTCGCCCGTCTTCGATGTAACGATGATTTCGCGGTTACCACGTTTCACCTTACCCATTGTTACCTCACCATCAATTTCAGAAACCACAGCAGGGTTAGAAGGATTGCGAGCCTCGAATAGCTCGGTTACACGTGGAAGACCACCCGTAATATCACCCGCACCACCTACGGAACGTGGAATCTTAACGAGGGTTGTACCAGTCTTGATTTCCGCACCGTCTTGGACGATTTGCTCCAAGTGACCACCCACAGGGAGGTTGTAAGTTCCGAACACATCTTCTGCTGCATACTGTCCGTCGGCACCCTTCTTGGCACCTGGGCGTACAACATCGACTGTCGGAATGCGTGATTTATCGCGCGACTCGGTAATAATACGCTCGGTAAGACCAGTAGCATCGTCGGTTTCTGCCTTGTAGGTAACACCTTCTACTACATCGTGCAGACGGAGCACACCTGCGTATTCGCTGACGATAACAGCGTTGAATGGGTCCCAACGACAAATGAGGTCGTCCTTTTTCACCTTATCGCCATTCTTGAAGTAGAGCACGCTACCGTAAGGAACGCCCTCGGTCAGGAGGACAATACCTGTATTGATGTCGATGAAGCGAATTTCTGCCAAACGGCTGACAACCTTCTGACACTCGCGGTCTTCGTCGTCAATAAATGGAACGGTACGGAGTTCGTCGAACTCTATCTTGCAATCGTTCTTGGCAACGATAGAGGCATTGGCTGCAGCGTTAGAAGCAATACCACCGGCGTGGAAAGTACGAAGGGTAAGCTGCGTACCAGGTTCACCAATAGCCTGTGCAGCGATGACACCTACTGCCTCGCCCATCTGTACCATACGAGCGGTAGCAAGGTTGCGGCCATAGCACTTCTTACATACACCTCGCTTGCTTTCGCAAGTGAGCACAGAACGGATTTCCACCATTTCAAGTGGCGATTCGTCAATGATTTTAGCCTTTCCCTCTGTAATTTCTTCACCTGCGGCTACTATGAGTTCGCCTGTAGAAGGATTGATGACATCGTGTACAGATACACGACCGAGAATGCGCTCGTAGAGAGAAGCAATGACTTCGTCGCCATTCTTCAACGCACGGCATTCAAGACCACGGAGAGAGCCACAGTCCTCTTCGGTAATGATAACGTCGTGAGAAACGTCTACCAAACGACGAGTGAGGTATCCTGCATCGGCAGTCTTCATAGCAGTATCGGCAAGACCCTTACGGGCACCGTGTGAAGAAATAAAGTATTCGAGCACCGACATACCTTCCTTAAAGTTAGAAAGGATAGGGTTCTCAATAATCTGTGCACCTTCAGCACCTGCCTTCTGAGGCTTAGCCATCAAACCACGCATACCTGCAAGCTGTGCTATCTGGTCGGCAGAACCACGGGCACCCGAATCAAGCATCATGTAAACGGCGTTGAAACCTTGGTCGTCCTCAATCATATGTTTCATCACGCTTGCTTTCAAGTTGTTGTTTACGTGTGTCCACGCATCAATTACTTGGTTGTAGCGTTCCTTATCGGTGATGAAACCCATTTCGTAGTTAGCCTTTACTTGGTCTACTTCCGCTTGACCCTTGCTCACAATATCGACTTTCTCTTCTGGTACGATAATATCGCCCAAGTTAAATGAAAGACCTGCGGTGTAAGCCATACGGTAACCCAAGTTCTTGATACCATCAAGGAAAGCACAAGCACGTGCCATACCCACGCATTTGATAACATCGGCGATGAGTCCACGTAGCGATTTCTTAGAAATGATGCCATTGAAGAAGCCTACTTCGGTTGGGATAATCTGATTGACGATAACACGGCCAACAGATGTTTCGACCATACGCTTCTGGAGTTTACCATCAACAAGGTCATCAACGACAACCTTCACTTGTGCGTGGAGGTCGCAACGACCTTCGTTGTGCGCAATAATGGCTTCTTCTGAGCCATAGAAGCATAGGCCTTCGCCTTTAGCACCTGGACGGATTTTGGTTATATAGTAGAGACCCAACACCATATCCTGAGAAGGAACGGTAATAGGTGCACCGTTAGCTGGATTCAAGATGTTGTGGCTTTGGAGCATCAACACTTGTGCTTCGAGGATAGCCTCGTTGCTCAATGGGAGGTGGACAGCCATCTGGTCGCCATCGAAGTCGGCGTTGAACGCTGTACAAGCCAATGGGTGAAGCTGGATTGCCTTACCCTCGATGAGCTTAGGTTGGAAAGCCTGTATACCAAGGCGGTGGAGCGTAGGAGCACGGTTAAGGAGCACAGGGTGTCCCTTCATTACATTCTCCAAGATGTCCCAAATAACTGGTTCGCGACGGTCTACAATCTTCTTGGCACTCTTCACTGTCTTCACAATACCACGCTCGATGAGCTTACGAATAATGAATGGCTTGTAAAGTTCGGCTGCCATAAGCTTAGGAAGACCGCATTCGCCCATCTTCAATTCAGGACCTACAACGATAACGGAACGTGCTGAATAGTCTACACGCTTACCGAGAAGGTTCTGACGGAAGCGTCCTTGTTTACCTTTGAGAGAGTCTGACAACGACTTCAAAGGACGGTTGCTTTCGCTCTTGACAGCTGATGACTTGCGGCTATTGTCGAACAACGAGTCTACTGCCTCTTGCAACATACGCTTCTCGTTACGGAGAATAACGTCTGGTGCCTTTATTTCGATAAGTCGCTTCAAACGGTTATTACGAATGATTACGCGACGATAAAGGTCGTTCAAGTCTGAAGTAGCAAAGCGACCACCATCGAGCGGTACCAACGGACGAAGTTCCGGTGGCGTAACAGGTACTATCTTCATAATCATCCATTCAGGACGGTTGATACCTTCCGACTGACGGAATGCTTCTACTACCTGCAAACGTTTCAAGGATTCGGCTTTACGTTGCTGACTTGAATCGGTTGTGGCACGGTCGCGGAGTTCGCCTGCCAAACGGTCAAGGTCTATATCGGTAAGCAAATCGTAGATAGCCTCTGCACCCATCTTTGCAATGAACTTCTTTGGGTCAGAGTTTTCCAACTTCTCGTTGCCTTCTGGCAAACGATTGTCGAGAATATCCAAGTATTCATCTTCAGAGAGAAGGTCTAACTTGTGAGAACCATTCAGGTCTTCACCCGTATCGGGGTGCTTCATACCCTCTACAACACCTGGCTGTACGACAACATACTTCTCGTAATATACAACGCTGTCGAGCTTCTTTGTTGGAAGTCCCAACAGATAGCCAATCTTGTTTGGAAGACTGCGGAAATACCAAATATGTGCTACTGGCACAACGAGTTCGATATGTCCAGCACGTTCACGGCGCACTTTCTTCTCTGTAACTTCTACACCACAACGGTCGCAGACAATTCCTTTATAACGAATACGCTTGTACTTTCCACAGGCACATTCATAATCTTTTGTAGGACCGAAGATGCGCTCACAGAACAAGCCGTCGCGTTCGGGCTTATAGGTACGATAGTTAATCGTTTCTGGCTTGGTTACTTCTCCAAATGAATTTTCGAGAATTTCCTCTGGGGAAGCAAGCCCAATGGTGAGCTTGTTAAAATTACTCTTAACTTTATTATCTTTTTTAAAAGCCATGTTTCTTTAATTTTGGGGTGTGCAAATTAATCAAGTTTGATGCTTAATCCAAGACCGCGAAGCTCGTGGAGCAACACGTTCAACGACTCAGGAATGCCTGGTGTTGGCATTGGTTCGCCCTTTACAATAGACTCGTATGCCTTAGAACGACCTACAACATCGTCAGACTTAATTGTCAAAATTTCTTGGAGTACGTGTGAAGCACCGAATGCCTCGATAGCCCAAACTTCCATTTCTCCAAATCGCTGTCCACCAAATTGTGCCTTACCACCAAGTGGCTGCTGCGTAATGAGTGAGTATGGACCAATGCTACGTGCGTGCATCTTGTCTTCAACCATGTGTCCTAACTTCAAGAAGTAAGTAATACCCACCGTTGCTGGCTGGTCGAAGCGTTCTCCTGTCTCACCATCATAGATATAAGTAGAGCACATTGGAGGCAAGCCTGCCTTGTCGGTCCATTCCCTCAAGTCCTCAAGTTTAGCACCATCGAAAATCGGAGTAGCAAACTTAACACCCAAATTGCGACCTGCCGCACCAAGGATAGCTTCGAAAATCTGACCAAGGTTCATACGAGAAGGCACACCCATAGGGTTCAACACCAAATCGACAGGGCGACCATCTTCGAGGAACGGCATATCTTCTGCACGTACAACCTTTGATACAATACCCTTGTTACCGTGGCGACCAGCAAGTTTATCACCGACTTGAATCTTACGCTTCTTCGCAATGTAAACCTTCGCCATCTGGAGAACACCTGATGGGAGTTCGTCTCCAATGGTAATAGCAAACTTCTTACGTTTAAGCTCAGCGTCCATCTGCTTGTACTTACGAATGAAGTTCATTATAAGTTTCTGAATCAAAAGGTTGGTATGCTCATCGTCAGTCCAGCCGTTTGACTGAATACCTTCGTAATCAAGGTTCTTCAAAGCAGCCATAGTGAATTTTGTTCCCTTGGTAATAATCTCTGCATTTGAATAATCCTTAATGCCTTGCGATACCTTGTCTTCTGTCAATTCGAGGAGCTTATCAACCAACAAGTCCTTCAAATCGTTGATTTTTACCTCTTGTTCTTCATCGAGACGTGCCAAAGTAACTTTATCGTGACGCTTGCTTTCGCGTGTCTTGATGGCACGTGCAAACAATTTCTTGTCAATAACAACACCACTCAAAGATGGGTTGGCTTTCAAAGAAGAGTCTTTAACATCACCAGCCTTGTCACCGAAGATGGCACGGAGCAACTTTTCTTCTGGTGATGGGTCGCTTTCTCCCTTTGGAGAGATCTTACCAATCATTATATCGCCTGGCTCAACACGTGCACCGATACGGATAATACCATTTTCATCGAGGTCCTTTGTTGCTTCTTCGCTAACGTTAGGAATATCGGCTGTAAACTCTTCAACGCCACGCTTTGTTTCTCGAACTTCGAGAGAATACTCGTCTACATGCACTGATGTAAGTACATCTTCACGAACCATTCGCTCTGAAATAACAACAGCATCTTCGTAGTTGTAGCCCTTCCAAGGCATATAAGCTACAAGAAGATTGCGTCCAAGTGCTAATTCACCATTCTCGGTTGCATAACCTTCAGTAAGTATATCGCCTTTCTTAACACGCTGTCCCTTATTACAAATAGGACGAAGGTCTACCACCATATTTTGGTTGGTGCGACGGAATTTAGAAATACGATACTCCTTTAACGCTGGCTCGAAACTTACAAACTCTTCATCGTCTGTTCGGTCGTAGAGAATACGAATTGTAGTTGCATCCACATATTCGATAACACCGTCGCCTTCAGCAGTTACCATCGTACGAGAATCTTCGCACACCTGCTTCTCCAAGCCTGTTCCTACAATAGGGGCATCGTTATGAAGCAATGGCACAGCCTGACGCATCATGTTACAACCCATCAGTGCACGGTGACCGTCATCGTGCTCCAAGAATGGAATTAAGCCAGCAGAAACTGAAGCAATCTGCTGTGGAGCAACGTCCATCAAAGCTACTTGACTTGGTTCTACTACTGGATAATCGGCATCTTGGCGACACTTTACATAGTCACGAATAAATGTACCATCTGGATTCAATGGTGCATTACCCTGTCCTACTGGGAGATCTTCTTCCTCTTCAGCAGTCATATAAACAACGTGTTCGTTGTCTAAGTCTACCTTTGACTCTGTAACCTTTCTATAAGGAGTAACAATAAAGCCAAGGTCGTTAATCTTTGCATAGAGACACAATGAAGAAATCAAACCAATGTTTGGACCTTCAGGAGACTCAATAGGACACAAGCGACCGTAGTGTGTATAGTGGACGTCGCGGACTTCAAAGCCTGCACGTTCACGAGAAAGACCACCAGGACCTAAGGCTGAAAGACGACGCTTGTGCGTAACTTCTGCCAATGGGTTGGTCTGGTCCATAAATTGACTCAATGGGTTGGTTCCAAAGAATGAGTTGATAACGCTGGAAATAGTTTTTGCATTAATCAAATCAGTTGGTTGGAACACTTCATTGTCGCGAACATTCATACGTTCACGAATAGTACGGCTCATACGAGCCAAACCGATTGAGAACTGATTTGCTAATTGTTCTCCAACGGTGCGAACACGACGGTTTGACAAGTGGTCAATATCATCAACTGTTGCATTCGAATTTACGAGGTTAATCAAATACTTGATAATCTCAATAATATCATCTTTCGTTAAGACACGAACGTCCATATCGGTGTCAAGTCCTAACTTTCTATTAATTCTGTATCTACCTACTTCACCGAGGTCGTAGCGTTTATCAGAGAAGAACAGGTTTTGGAATACTTCTCTTGCGCTCGCATCGTCAGCAGCATCAGCATTACGCAACTGACGGTAAATATAGTTTACTGCCTCGATTTCAGAGTGGCTGGGGTCTTTTGCAAGCGTATTGAAAATTATAGAGTACTTGTTTGCTACATCTTCATCTTTATGCAAAAGCACAGAAGACACACCGCTTTCAAGAATAATATCAAGATTCTCGTCAGTGATTTCTGTTTCACGTTCTACGACAACTTCATTACGCTCAATAGATACTACTTCACCTGTATCTTCATCAACGAAGTCCTCGTTCCAGCTTTTCATAACATTACCAGCCAACTTGCGTCCCAAGGCAGCTTTCATGTTTTTCTTGTTTACCTTAACCTCTTCGCAAAGGTCAAAAATTTGAAGAATATCCTTATCGCTTTCAAAACCTATTGCGCGAAGCATCGTTGTAACAGGCAACTTCTTCTTACGGTCAATGTAAGCATACATTACATTATTAATGTCCGTGGCAAACTCAATCCAAGAGCCCTTGAATGGAATAATACGAGCACTGTAAAGCACTGTACCATTTGCATGAACACCTTGACCAAAGAACACACCCGGAGAACGGTGCAATTGAGATACAACCACACGTTCAGCACCATTGATAACAAATGTACCATTACTTGTCATATAAGGAATTGTACCAAGGAACACATCTTGAATAAATGTTCCAAAATCCTCATGGTCTGGGTCAGTACAGTAGAGCTTCATCTTAGCCTTCAAAGGTACACTGTATGTCAAGCCACGCTCCAAGCATTCTGAAATAGAATAGCGAGGTGGATCGATATAATAATCCAAGAACTCAAGAACGAAATTATTGCGTGTATCGGTGATAGGGAAATTCTCTACGAAGACCTTATATAAACCGTCATTCTTGCGTTCCTCAGGCGGAGTATCAAGCTGTAAAAAGTCGCGGAACGACTTCAACTGTAAATCCAGGAAGTCCGGATATGGGTACGGACTTTGCACACTGGCGAAGTTTACTCTGGGTTTATTCTCTGTTGCCATAAAATATTTTTAATAATGTTCGTGGCTAAGATGCCACAAATACGTAAGAAAAGTGTCGAAAGACACAAAAAGGTTAGGACTCACCTACTTGGTAAATCCTAACCATATTTTTATAAAATGTGATTTTATGCTATTATAAAAGCATCAACCACTTTAGAAGAGTCTTACTTCAACTCTACCTTAGCACCTTCAGCTTCGATGAGCTTCTTCAAGTTTTCAGCCTCGTCTTTAGCTACACCTTCCTTGATTGTAGAAGGAGCACCATCAACAAGATCCTTAGCGTCCTTCAAGCCAAGACCGCAAGCTTCCTTAACAGCCTTAACTACCTTAAGCTTGTTTGCACCAGCTTCAGCGAGAACTACATCGAATTCTGTCTTTTCTTCAGCTGCAGCAGCTGCGCCACCACCAGCAGCAGGACCAGCAACTGCTACGGCTGCAGCAGCAGGCTCAATTCCATACTCGTCCTTGAGGACAGTTGCTAACTCGTTTACTTCCTTAACAGTAAGATTTACTAATTCTTCTGCAATAGCTTTAATATCTGCCATTTTATTCTAAATATTTAATTTTGTTCTGTTATTAATGTAATTTTCGACTTTATTAAGTTTTATTCAGGACGCTCGCCTAAAGTCTTAAGCACACCATGAATAGTGTTTGCGCCAGATTGAAGAGTAGAAACCACGTTCTTTGTTGGAGACTGCAGCAATGCCACAACATCAGCAATAAGTTCGTTCTTGCTCTTGAGAGCTACAAGTTCTTCGAGTTTATCAGCACCAACGAACATAGACTCTTCAGCGTAAGCCGCTTTCAAAGCAGGAATACCTTCCTTTGTATATTCTTTAAGGAGCTTTGCAGGAACATTAGCTACCTGTGTAAACATAATAGCTGTATTACCTTTCAAAGAACCATAGAGAGGTTCATAATCTAATTCTGAAGCCTCAAAAGCTTTGTGGAGAAGATTGTTCTTAACAACAACCATTTTAATCTCGCTTTTGAAGCACTTACGACGGAGAGAGCTTGTAGCCTCTGCATTCAACCCTGTAACGTCTACAAGGTAAAAGTGAGGATATTCCTTAAGTTTCTCACCGAGTTCAGTGATAATCGTATCTTTAACTTCTTTCTTCATTTTACAAAACTTTTAGAGTTATTCAGCTGATTTAGGATCAATCTTGATACCCTTACTCATTGTGCTTGAAATAAAGATACTCTTGATATATGTACCTTTAGCAGCAGCAGGCTTCAATTTAACAACGGTAGAAATAAATTCCTTTGCATTGCCAAAAATCTGTTCAGCAGACATACTGATTTTACCAATAGAGGTATGGATAATACCAGCCTTATCAACCTTAAAGTCAATTTTACCTGACTTCACATCCTTAACTGCCTTCGCAACATCCATAGTTACAGTACCACTCTTAGGGTTTGGCATCAATCCACGAGGACCGAGTACACGACCTAAAGGACCAACCTTACCCATGCAAGATGGCATAGTAATGATTACATCAATATCTGTCCATCCACCGTTAATCTTTTGTATATATTCATCAAGACCAACGTAATCAGCTCCAGCTTCCTTAGCGGCAGCTTCCTGATCAGGAGTACAGAGACACAGCACACGTGTCTGTTTTCCAGTTCCGTTTGGCAATGTTACCACGCCACGAACCATTTGGTTTGCCTTACGTGGGTCTACACCCAAACGAATATCAACATCAACAGATGCATCGAATTTTGTTGTGGTAATTTCCTTAACAAGTTCAGATGCCTCTGCTAAAGTGTATGCCTTCCCTAATTCAACCTTCTCAGCTACTGATTTCTGATTTTTTGTCAGTT
>ENA-OWND01000820-OWND01000820.1-metagenome-genome-assembly--contig:-NODE-820-length-20283-cov-16.687265_pt1 | contig 20283 bp, 15 predicted proteins | sample MGYA00245342_ERZ651119 | MGnify/ENA primary metagenome ERZ651119 (study PRJEB26857, sample SAMEA4031756) | metagenome | biome: human; feature: oral; material: saliva | place: Philippines | collected 2014... | reverse complement strand
TAAAAAAAAGACGGATTTATAATAAAAAAACATACAAAATACTATATTAAATATATATTTTTTAATAACTAATTGCTACAGCATAATTTATAGAATTATATAGTTAGAAAATATAACTATGCCAGTCTGTTTAACTTATTTTAAAACAACGAAAGCACAAATGTTACCTCGCCCTTTTCTAAATAAGTAGTATCTTTGTAACCGTAACAATAAAAATTATTCAGAATGGAGAACAAAATGAAGGCTAATTTGCCTAAAATAGAACAAGATAAGTTAGATAAAATCTTCGAAATAGAAGACCTTTACGAAACTGGAAAGCTATCGCTTGAAGAGGCTAGAAAACAATTTAGCGAACAGGTGGGAACCATTAAGCCTTACCATATTGCGCTAATTGAACAAACTATGACAGAAGAGGACGACCATGAATGTATTCGTGTGAATATGACAAAGACGCTACAACTGCTTGATGGCTTTATGGATTATTCGCGACCAAATCTGCCCAACAACCACCCCATTATGCTTTATTATCGTGAAAACGACGAAATGAGAAAAGTGTTGCTGGCTGTAGAAGACCTTGTTCAATATCCTATGATTAAGAATCAATGGTTGGAACTATACGATAAAATAAGTCAATATCCAATACACTACAAACGAAAGCAAAACCAACTGTACCCTGTGCTGGAACAAAAAGGGTTTACACGACCAACAACTGTTATGTGGACGTTCGACGATTTAGTGCGCGACATTATTAGAGAATCGGCTGCTTTGCTCGAAGAAGATAAAGAAGAAGAGTTTATTGCTAAACAACAAGAACTTATAAGCTATGCTCGCGACTTAATGCATAAGGAGGAAGTTATTCTCTACCCCACATCAATGGCTCTAATAAACGAACACGAATTTGAAGAAATGAAAGAGGGAGACCAAGAAATTGGCTTCGCTTTCTTTAACGTAGAACATAAAAAGGAACCTACAACAACTGCTCCGCAACAAACCGATAACAACGGTTTTGCAAAAGACTTGCAGGCGCTTCTATCTAAATATGGATACGGCATAGCTCCCGAAAGTAAACTTAACGTAACTACTGGAAAGCTTACTTTGGAACAAATAAATCTTATTTATCAACATCTTCCATTCGATATTTCGTATGTAGACGAAAACGAATTAGTGTGCTTCTATTCAGATACAGACCATCGCATCTTCCCCAGAAGCAAGAATGTAATAGGTCGCGAGGTTATGAATTGCCACCCTAAAAAAAGTGCACACATTGTTAGAGAAGTAGTAGATAAACTTAGAAGTGGCGAACAAGATAAGGCTGAGTTCTGGATTAACAAACCTGGCGTGTTCTTACACATTACATATATAGCTGTGAGAGACGCACAAGGAAACTTTAGAGGTGTGCTCGAAGTGATGCAAGATTGTACACACATTCGTGAATTGGAGGGCAGTAAAACTTTACTTACCTGGGCTAACAAAGACGAAAAAACAGAACAAAAGGAGATGGAAGCTACGTCTGCAAACAACAAAACAGACAACGAAACCGAACAGAACGAAGAAAACGAAGAGATTACAGAAATTACAGAGAACACAAAACTAAAGGATTTGTTAAAGCAACACCCTTTCTTAAAAAAGCGTTTAGCCGAAATTACACCTTCGTTCCGTATGCTTCAAACACCGTTAGGAAAACTCATTGCAGCACGTGCCAATATTAAAATGATGAGCGAAAAAAGTGGTCTGGCAATAGAAAAAATAATTAACGGCATCAACGAAATTATAAAAGACGAAACGCAAAAAAATAAAGCAAAAAAATAAAACCCACATTGGTATAAAACGAATGTACAACATTCAAACATTTTATGGGTGGCAAACACAATACAAATGTGTAATGTCCACCCATAAAATATTTTACTAATACGCACAAATGTGTCCACATTCACAAACGAAATACACAACAAACATTCCGTGAAATACACACGTTAAACCACGAAATACACAGCGAACACACCGTTAAACGCAGGGAACCGATTCATCGTGCCCGTATATTTCTGTTGCCATTTCATATATTGCCCAAACCAAATTGGAGAAATCAAAGGCAGGCAACTCTAAAAATAACAAATAAGGAAAAAGAATTATCCCTACACGCAGTTTGCTGGGAAGATACTCTATAAGGCTTCAGATTTAGAAAGGTTTTTGGAGAATAACAATAGGGAGTATCTATATTAATAATATTTATATATGTTAATTTATATGTTTTTTTTAAATATTTTTGCCTATAAAAGAAAAAGAACTTACCTTTGTAAAAACCTAATGTTCTTTTTAAATAAAACGATGTTATTAACTTAATATATGAGAAATGGATATATTATAGATGTTGTAGAAAAAATATTATTTCTGAACGATATTCATGCTAATAGAAAAGAACTTTTTAAAGTCCTTTTCTCTTCGCCTGTTTTTCCAAGTTTAGCTGCCATATTAGAAGAGTGTCTTTTAGCCAATGTAGAGAAACCTATAGAGGCTATTCATAAAATAACAGCTATTTAATTATTATGAAAAGGTACATTTTATTTTTATCTGCAGCGTTAGTATGCTCTGTATACTCAAAGGGTCAAAGTATCAGTGGCAGGGTGATGGAGAACGACAGTACTTCAATCTCTTTTGCCACGGTGTCTCTACTTCAAGCGAACGATTCTACCTATATTTTAGGAGACATGAGCAACGAAGATGGAAGTTTTTCTTTCAATGTCTCTCCTGCGAACAAGCTGGTCAGAATATCCTATATAGGGTATAAGACAATAGTGCTGCCTGCAAAAGAATGTATGACAGTATTGCTGGAACCTTCCGAACAGAGCATGAAGGAAGTAGTTGTAACGGCAACTCGCCCTACTTTCAAGTTAGATAAAGGAATGTTCATCTCCAACATTCAGGGAACAGTATACAGCAAGCTTGGCAAAGCTATAGACGTGTTGCAGCAACTGCCAATGATGGGCAGCAATGGTGTAAGTGTGCTGGGAAGAGGAACCCCACTCGTTTATATCAACAATAAGCTAATGCGTAGTTGGAACGAACTGGAACGTATCCCGAGCAACATGATTAAGGAGATTAAGATTGACATGAATCCTGGTTCCAAATATAGTTCCAACGTGCGCGCAGTGCTTTTCATTACAACCTTAAAGCCTGTTGGCGAGGGATTGGGAGGAACTTTAACAATGAAAGAAAGTGTATCAAGCTGCTGGGAAACAGATGGCTGGCTCGACCTTAATTACCGCACGAAAGGATTGGACGTCTTTCTGAGTTCCTCGTTTGGCACTTTTGCAAATTCGCATTACAAGCGTCAGGATACCTATGACTTTCAGCATGCGGGTAAAAACATTAATGCCAGGTATGTAGGCGATGGATACAACTCTTCGAAGAGTGGCTTTGTAAGCATTGGTTTCAACAACCAGTTCACCAACAATCAATCGCTCGGTGCCACCTATACCTTCAACAGGTTGTTTGCAAGTAATTCCAACCAGAATTTCCATAATTATATGCAAAAGGACAATGTCCTCACGGAATTTGGAACAAGCGCCCATCAGTTTTTACAAAATGGAAACCATAATGTAAGCCTCTACTATGAAAATAAATTCAGCAATAGGCTGACGCTCAATATAGATGGTACCTATGCGCACAATAACAGCAATGGGAAGCAAACAGTTGTAGACGTGCAAAACAGTCACAGCTCTACACTTGTTCCCGTTACAGAAACCAATTCGGATATGGCGGCTCTGAAAACTGTTTTTACATCGTCTGTTGGCAATGCTAAATTGGAGTATGGCTTTGAAACTACTTATACACATTTCCATCAAAAGTATAATGTGGAGAACAACAACTATACAGGTGTACTGACTGCAAACGACAATAGTTCGGAACAAAAGGCAGCCAATGTTTTCGCCAATTACAGCAGGAGCTTTGGAAAACTCTACACCCAGTTAGGGGTAAAGTATGAATATGCCGATTATGATTACTTTGACAATGGAAAATTGCTAAGCTCAAGCAGCCGCACCTATCATCGCATTTTGCCTTCTGTCTATTTTTCTTATCCCATAAACAGACTGTCGTTAATGCTAAGCTACAATATATATGCCCAATGTCCCTCTTACAGTCAATTGGACGAGGGAATGCAATATATCAGCGATTTTCGTTACAATAAAGGAAATTCATTGCTGCGTCCCACTTACGAACACGAAATATCATTTAATGCATCGTATGGAGATTTCCAATTCATCACCAATTATTCCTACCAGAAAGATGCCATCATCACATGGTTCGAGGTAATGCAACAAATTCCAGCCATATTATCTTCAGACGTCAATCATTCTTATTCGTCTCTATACGCCAGCCTTTCGTATGCTCCTACATTATTCAGAATATGGAAACCATCGTGGAACATTTGGGGCAACAGACAATGGCTTACCTACGATGGGTTACGCTATAATCGTCCACAGATTGGTTTGCAATGGAAAAACCTTTTCATACTTCCAAAGAACTGGTTTATTGTGCTAAATACAAATGGAAATCGTAGGGGAAATGTAGATACCTATATGGCACAGCCAACTATCAGAATGGATTTCGCTATACAGAAGAATATGAAAAATTGGTGGATAAAGCTAAGTGCCTTGAACATATTCAATGCTAAGGAGAAAGGATACTCTCGGTACGCAAAGATATATACATCGCACTATGTGGATAATCGCCAACCTACCATTTGTTTGACAGTATCCTATTCATTCAATCCTCCCAAATCGAAATATAAAGGACAGACAGCTGGACAAAGCGAACTAAACCGCTTGTCATCAGGTCCTCGTTATTAAAAGTAAGAATAAGAAATGATATTCCTTATGAAGTATGTCAGTATGACGATCAAGGCATGCAAGCTTTTCTCGAAGAATTTACATTAAATAATACAAGGCTATGAATAGAATAATCTTTCTTTTAGTACTAAGCTTTTCATCACTTCAACTCACTGCGCAAAATATCAAAGGACAAGTGATTGATGAACAGCAACAGCCTTTACTTTGTGCAAATGTATTATTGCTTACTGTAAAAGACTCAACATTGATAAAGGGGACTGTTACTAATGAACAAGGACATTTTGAGCTGGCAGCCCCTGACGTTCCCTATATTATTAAAATATCCTTTATTGGTTATGAACCTTGCTATTTAAACAATAGGCAAGGAAACATTGGAGCTATACAGCTAAAGACTAATTCTACAGACCTTAATGCGGTTGTTGTAAAGGGAAGACGCCCGACTGTTAAGGTAGGCTTGAACAAAATAGAGGTAAATGTGTCAAATTCCTATTTAAAATATATGGGAAAGGCTACTACTGTTCTTGGGAAAATACCGGGTTTGACAAAAGATTTGCAATTGCTTGAAGGAGGAACTCCAACATTTGTTCTTAATGGCAGACCCGTCGATGTCAAAGAGCTCTCAACAATACCATCTTCTGAAATTAAGAAAATTATAGTTGATTCAAATCCGAATGTAGAATATAGTGCAACATGTAAAGGTGTTGTATATCCAGGCGGTGGAAGTTGTACGACTATAGAAATAGACGATAAAAAATAATCCGATATGAAACCTAAATTTTTTTTAATAGTTTTGCTCTTTATGCTAAATGCTGCAATGTGTTTAGCACAAGAAACTCACGTTATAGAGCCGGCAGAACTTGAAATAGTTTATTCGGTAAAAGAACAACCGCACTGGGATACTTATATCTTCCGTTGTGGTAGGAATGTGAGCCAATATTTTAGCCAACCTGCACTGCAAAGAGATAAGATGTTAGCGAATGACGACCCGGCTCTCTTTATTATCGCAAATGAAAGAATGAAAGCTTTAGACACACCCGAATATGCAAAAAAATATCCTCTTAGTACAGGTCGTCATGATATTATTTATCGGAACTTTGAGGAAGGAGTATTAAAAACTTATTCAAGAGTGTTTGATTCTAAGTATTTAATAGTTGAAGATATTACTATTCCCGACTGGACAATGTACGAAGACTCTACAATTACGGTCTTAGGTATGGAATGTAAAAAAGCCACTACTAATTTTCGTGGTCGCTATTGGGAAGTTTGGTATACAGAGGATATTCCTATTAGTCAAGGTCCTTGGAAACTATGTGGATTGCCAGGTATGATATTAAAGGCGAATTGCCCAAAGTTTATGTTAATAGAAGCAATTAGTATTAAGAATAAAAACCTTAAACCCGTAACCTTTTATAATTATCTGAACTATAAATATGCCCCGATAGACCGCATGGAATATCTAAAGAAAGTGCATAAACCGGGTATCTATCCAACCGGAGGTAGTCATGAAACGATAGAAATTGACGATAAAAAATAATACCAATATGAGGAAACTATTTGTATTAATTGTTATAACGTTGTTTTCAGAAATATTGCAGGCACAAGTAACAGTAACGGGAGTGATAACTGACGTAAATGGAAGTCCGTTATCCGCAGCAATCATAAAAAGTATTGATGCTTCAACAAAGAAAACACTTACATTTTGCAATACCAAAAATGATGGTAAATTTAGTATTAAAGCAAAAGTGGGCGACTTACTGCAAATTTCTGCAATGAGCTATAAGAAAAAGCAAATAGTGGTAATAGCAGATATGCCAGAACAACATATCGTGCTTGAAGATGATGCCAAAGCATTAGACGAGATTACTGTGAAAGCTCAACCTGTAAGGATTAACGGAGATACCATAAAGTATCTTCTTGGCGTATATGCAAAACCTGGCGATCGCACATTAGCCGATGTTTTGGCTCGTGTTCCTGGTTTTGAGGTGAATAAAAACACAGGGAAAATTTCGTACGAGGGGCGAAGCATCAGCAACTTCTATATAGAAGGAATGGATATGTTGGGCGGAAAATATGGTGTTGCTTCAAAGTCGCTGCCTCAAAACGATATAGCTACGGTAGAAGTAATGAAGCATCATACCCCCATTCGTGTATTAGACGACTTTGTTTATTCTGACGAAAATGCTATTAATGTTCGTATGAAGAAAGGTGCTAAAGCACATTGGATAGCAACATTTAATGGAGGAATAGGCTGTAAGAATAATGGTGTTTTATGGGACTTTGAAAGTTTTGCCATGCGCTTAAAGCAGAATTGGCAAACAATGATAACCTATAAAACTAACAATAGAGGTAAAGATATTATTCACGAAACAAATAAAGTTTTTACGTATGGTGAATTGGACAGTAAGCTATCACCTTTTATCTCATTGCCTTCTCCTGCAAAAAGCAGATTGGGCGAACGTTCCTTATTCAACAGAAGTCATGCATTGAACTTAAATATGTTGCAAAGAATAAATGAAACATCGCAAGTAAGTTTTCAGGTTTCTTATATTAACGACCATCAAGAAGCAAATTCTAAACGCACAGCAGAATACTTTTCGAAACAAGGCAACAAAGTAACTAACAATGAAAAACATTATTTAGAGAAAACTAATGAACTCTTCGCAAAACTGAAATACGAGAACAATGCAAATAGCCAATATCTAAAAAATGAACTTTCAACAAACTTAAATTGGAACAAACAACTGCTGATAGAGCGTGGTACAAATCCACACGATATGAATGCTAACCTTCCTGTGTTTACACTGAAAGATAATCTTTTGTTAATGCGTAAATATGGCAAGCGTTTGTACTCTTTCGAATCGAAGAATATAATGGAAGTGCGACCACAACAATTAACAATGGATACGCTGAACCAAAAAATTAATCAACATTATTACGAAACCAATAATAATGTATCGGGAAGTTTTCGTTTTGGTGATTTCATTCTTACAGGAAAAATCGGAGCCAATGCTTTGTTACACAACTTTTCTTCGCATCTTATAGGTGTTCCAGATAGTATTGGTTTACTTTCTGGAAAAAGTCGATTCAGTATGTTTAAGTTCTATGCAAGTACAAACCTGGAGTATAAGTTATCCGACTTTATTTTTAATTTTTCTTCAGATGTGTCATATAACCAATATAAATATAGTTTAAGCGCAAATTATAGTCGTGCTCTCTTTTCTCCAAACATTCATATCCGCTGGAATGCAACTCCATATTGGACTTTTTCTGTTGATGGACGAATAGGACAAACAGAAGTAAATGTAAATCAGTTTTTCCCAACCCTTGTATTATCCGACTATGAATATATAAACAAAGGATTTGCTGATTATAGAATAGGGAGAGATAAAACAGCAGGTGTTATTGTTCGTTATAATAATGCGCTAAAAGGAACATCGTTTTTTGTAACTGTTAACAGAATATTTGGTACAACACCTTATACAACATCGCAAGACTATATAGGTAATTATATTGTACTTTCGCTTGCCCCACAAGAAACAAAAAATAATGCTTGGACAGTTAATTTTATGGGCTCGCAAGGAATTAGCTTCCTAAAAGGAAAATTGAATGTTAGAGCAATGTATAATAGTTCGAAGGCGTATATCGTACAAAATAGCGAAATTATGCCTTTCAACACAAACACATTCAATATAAGAGGAAGTTTGACAGTTGGACTTATTAAGAACGCAGATATTGGCTACAATCTGGATTATAGTTACTATCAGTCTAAAATGCCTACACTTTCTTCTGTTTCTACAATAAACAACTGGAAGCACAATGCTTACTTGCGACTGTTTCTTACGAAGAAGATTACAACCGAAGCAAGAACAGAATACTATCACAATGAAATAGCAAACAATAAGTTTAAAGACATTTTCTTTGCTGATTTAGCAATGCGATACAGCTTTAAGAAGTTCGATATTACGTTAGAAATCAATAACTTATTGAATAGGAAAAATTATGGATATGGCGTAAATGGTACATTTGTTCATAGCTACAATAATTTGAATATCCGTGGAAGAGAATTAATGGTAAGCATCTATTATAAGCCATAAAGTAAATAAAGAATTAAAGATTATTACATATATTTGCAAATGTAGTCAAAAGAGATTTGTTCCTTAAAAAGTATTGATACATCTTTAAGTGATTATTTAATAACAGATTTTTGGGTAAAATCAATGATAGAAAGATACAATGGGTAAATGGATTCTATTTTTCATAGTTTTTATAAATACACAGACTATTTGTGGTCAGAATATTAAATTGTCTGGTAAAATCACAGATACACAAGGGAAAGCCATTAGTATGGCTACTCTTGTAGTAAAAGATAGTTTGGAAACTACAATTACGAGGGCATATAGTGACTCTACTGGTAATTTTTCAATTGAGGTTATGCCATATAAAGCCCTATCGTTTAGTGTTTCATGTCTTGGCTACACAGACTATACTCATAAATTTAATGGAGATGATAAAGATATTTCTATTAATGTTATATTGGATTCAGCTGCCACAGATTTAGCTGAGGTTGTAGTAACATCTAAAACGCCTCTTACACATCGGAAGATAGATCGCATAGTATTCGATGCCCAAAAGCTTAATGCTGTAGCATCAAACTTTATGGATATACTGAAACAAACTCCAGGGATAATAGTACAAGATGATGTTATTAGCATGATCAGTAAGGGAAAGATAATATTTCTGCTGAACGGACGTGAACTCAAAATGGACATGAAAGGGTTGGTTGCGTTTCTCAGTTCACAACCTTCTGGCAATTTGCACCAAATCGAAGTGATGACAACACCCCCAGCCAAGTATTCAGCGGAAGGCAATGCTGGTATTATCAATTTTGTAACAAAAAAGATACAGAATAATTATTTCGGAGGTTACTTAACAAATCAATTATCCATCAAAGAGCGTTTGTATGATGGAATTAATTGTAGTATGCAGTATAAAAAAAATCAGCTTGAGGCATACATAAGTGTAGGAAAAGGTTTAGGTACAATGCAGACCGACAGTAAAACGTATATATATTACCCTCTTGAAACATGGAGTACAACTAACAACAAACTTAAATCTAATAATTATTTCCTTCTTACAGCTGGAGTAGATTATGGATTGACTAAAAACTCTGTGTTAGGGGCTATTATTACTTATAACAATATGTATCCTGATGCTGATAAAAAAACAGCTACCTTGATTTCTTCCAGGACTGGTGATAATTCTAAATATTTTGAGACGCTTACAGATTTTGATAGCAAATATCACCGTACTAGTGCAAATTTACATTATCTTGGCAACAATATTATCAATAAAGATGGTTCTATAAATGTAAATCTAGATTATTTGAATTATTCAATCAATGACCATATTAAACTTCAGACCACATACGATGAAAGTTTAGGTTACGTAAATCGTCCTAAGACAGATATCAATGTTTATCAGGGCAAAGTCGATTTAGAATTGCCTATAGGGAATGTTACTCTATCTGGTGGTGCTGCTTATTCACAATCCAAGACAGATAATAGAACAAATTATGATTATATAACTAATGATTATGATTTGAACGACCATTTTGTGTATCGTGAACAGATTTTTGCTACTTATGCCGATATAAGGTATAAGCTGTCTGATAAACTAGAAACCAAAATTGGTTTACGCGGAGAGTATGGGGTATTAGATGGAAACTCTTTAAAGTTAAATTCTCACACTCGAAATAATCAATTTGACTTTTTCCCTACAGTTTTTCTGAATTATAGTTGGAATGATAATAATTCCCTGTCTATGAGTGTTTCGAGTAGAATTAATCGTCCCAGCTACGTAGATATAAATCCATTTACAACCTATGTTGATTCTCATACAATTCAAACAGGTAATCCTAAATTATTACCAGAAAAGGCATATTCAGTAGAATTAGGCTATACTTGGAGAGATCTTTCATTGTCAGCTAGTGCAATGTGGAAAAATCGTGTCATTGCTTCTCATACTTTTATTGATAATAGCAAGAAGTTGACAACAATAACAATAGATAATATAATGAAGAAACAGATGTATAGCTTAGATGTTTCTTACTATTTTGATAAGGTCGTATGGTTTGATAGTTCTATAAGTGGTAGTGTCTATACGCTCATCTCCAAACCTATGGATGGGTACAATTTTGAAAACATAAGTCAGACATCTGTTTTCCTATATATAAATAATAATATTTATTTTAATCGGCAAAAGACTTTGATGGCTAACCTATGGGGGCAGTATCAGGCAAAAGAGAGAGATATCGTAGGAGAAAGTCCTTCAAGATATAGAATAGACTTTGGATTAAAATATTTCCTCTTTGGCAAGAAACTATCAGTTGGTATAGAATATCAAAATATGTTGGCATCACACACGAAGTCTATCATAAAATCTAACGACATAACTTATATATATGACTATAAGCCATATCGAGTATTAAAAATATCAATATCTTACCAGTTTGGAAAAAAACTCAATGTGCGTCCTAAAAAATTTGGCATAAATACAAATCGATTATAATATTCATATGAGTAGCTTTAGGGCATATAAACAAAAGGACTCCATGCAATGTGGTATTGCTTGTATTCAAATGGTATGCTGCTATTTTGGAAGAAAATACTCTACAGAATTCATATCTCAATACTGTCATTCTACGACGGAGGGAGTTTCGCTATTGAGCATTTCTGAAACTGTAAAAGAGATTGGGATAAAAACGATTAGCGGGAGAGTAGAAACAAATCAATTGGTAAGAGTAATATTACCCTGTATCCTTCACTGGAACCAAAATCATTTTGTTGTACTGTACAAAATCAAAAAGAATAGATTCTACATTGCCGACCCCGCAAAGGGACTTGTTAAATACAATCTCGAGGAATTTAAGAAGCACTGGGTAAGTACGCAATCGGACGGTGAGGAAAAGGGTATCGCTATGTTCTTAGAACCTACTCCTGCATTTTATGAAAAGAAGATGGACGAAGAACCTAAAGAGGAACGCTCGTTTAATATGCAAGTGTAGTGCAAACAGAAAATTTATGAAAACTGCAGAGATAAAGAAAAGAAAGTTGAAAAGATATCCAAGCCTTTCATTGGCGATGAACACTTTCTACAAATTAAGGTGATGAACATCTATGCTAATTATAAAGTTGAGTACTTTTTAATGTTAAGGAACATTGTTTTTATGCAAAAAAATTTGCGTACTGTCTTTGTTCTTCATATATTTGTAGCGAATTACTAACTTTAAAACAAAGACAAATGAAAACAACAGAAATTACTCTACTAAAAAAGGTGTAAACTGAAGAGTGCAATAATTGCAATGTATTCCCCATCTGTGGAGGCGGTTGTCCCATTGATAGAAATAGAAATTGGGGAAAAAATAAGAAATACTGTTCCATGTATAAAAAGAATTTATCAGAACTTCTTCCTGAATTCTATACATATAAATATTTTAATTTATGAAAAAGATAATAACATTAATCATTTTTTGTGTACATATTTCCTTTTGTTTCTGTCAAAACGAAATAAAAGATAGTTCCAATGTGGCAATCATTGAATTGGACAATGTTGTGGTAAAAGGAAAGATACCACGTGTGCAAACCAAAGGAAGCATTTCAAAAATTCAAGTTGCCAATACAGTTTTAGCAAAGATGGGGACCGCTATGAGAATGTTATATCATACACCAGGATTACATTCTGTCAATGATAACGTTGAAGTCAATGGAATGGGTGAACCTATCTATGTTTTAGACGGACGGGTCCTATCGAATGCAAACATATTATCTACTTTGCAAGCAGACAATATCAAAAGTATTGAGATAGATAGAGCACCCTCTGCAAAGTATAGTCCAAACGGACAACCTGTTATTTCTATATCCACCATAAAGCATATTAATGACTTTATGTTTCTTAGTGTTAGCAACTATTTGAAGCAGACAAGAATGTTTTCTGATGCAGGAATCCTCAATATGATGGGACAATATAAGAAGTTTTCCGCAAGCCTGTCCTATATGGGTGGAAAAGATGGTAATAAAAATAAAGAGACATATTTTCGCAATGTCTATGGTAATGATATATTTGGTATCAAACAAAAGCGAGAGACTCCGATAACTACCTTAGCACATAAAATAAACTTTTCTGCCGATTACCAGTTGAATACAAAAAGTAGACTGGGATTTTATTATTTCTACCAATTCAGCAAAGAAGATAATAAGGCGTACGGTACAAATTTGACGAGTTGGAAAAAACAAGAGCAATGGAGAGATATTGACAGACAAGGTAGGAATTTAGAGAATATACACAGTGGGACGTTGCAGTACGTTTATGCAAACAATAACTACAGCTTAGACATTTCACAAGAAATAGCCTCTACAAATATAAACCATAATACACAGACATTGGAGAGTGGTGCAGGCATATTGTCGTTAGTTAAAAGCCATGGCAATAGTAGATATACGGTCTATACCACAAACATTGATAACAGTTTCAGGCTTCCATGGAAAATTAATGCAATGGCAGGAATATTGTATAACTATGTAGATTCAAAATCTAAAACAAATTCAGAGATACCTTACCTGAACTCGCAGAACTATATAAACAACATCAATGTTAAAGAGTCGAATCCACAAGCATATTTATCTTTCTCAAGAACTTTTGGTAAATGGACAATAATGCCTGCTGCACGCTACCAATATATACATAGAACCATTGGAAGTGTTTCTGGTACAAACACCAAAGAAAACCTATTTAAACAAAACTTCTCTACGCTCTGTCCTGTAGTTACTATAAAATATCGACCAAACGATAATTGGTTCTTCCAATTGAACTACAGAAAGAATCTTACCCAACCAAACTTTGCTCAGTTAAATTCTGGACTTGTTTACCAAGACTCTCTTTTGTATAGTACAGGAAATACAAGTCTTAAAAACGAAATAATGGATCGCTACACGCTTAGTTCTACATGGAAAGACTTAACATTGTCATTGCGTTATACCTACCGAAAAAATCCTCTTGTTAGTGTACTCAGGCAGATTGATGCAACGAGCAATATTCTGTGTTCTTATTCGATGAATATGAAGAAAGCCAGTGATTTCAGAGTAATATTGAATTACTCTAAAGCTCTTGGCAATCTTGAGCTTTCATGCGAAGGAGAAGTTGTTTTTCCTAATAGCGAATACGTATTTGAAGGAAAAACATATAAAAATGATAGAATTGCTTTCAATGGGCAAGTAAATATAAACTATGCTTTCACTCCAAATATTTATTTGTTTACTGATTATACATATCAAGGCAGAAATGAATACCTATTGTACAATCAAAAGAGCATTCATAGCTGGAATATGGGCGTAGCAGCTTCGTTATTAAAGAATAGATTAAACATCAATCTTGCGATAAATGATATCTTGGGTAAAGCGAACTACAACAATATTTTGTATCACTTCAATAACGTAGATTGGGGAACGCGAGGTAAAAATGATATGCGTGGGGTAGAACTTACTATATCTTACACTATCTTCAATAAAGAAGTAAATGTTAAAGCTAATAGAAAGAATGAAGATATTATACAGCGCACTATGTAATGAACAATATACGTTATGTGAGACAACATGACTCAATGGAGTGTGGTATTTCTTGTCTATCAATGGTCTGTAAGATTTTTGATCGGGAATACAACACTTCTGAACTTTACAAGATTTGCAAGGCTACTAAAGAAGGTGTCTCATTAAAAGCCATCACAGAAACAGCTCAAACAATCGGACTTGAATCTGTTTCGGTACGAATCTCTGTAAAAGAGTTAATGACCCATAAGTTATGTTCTATTCTCCATTGGAACCAAAATCATTTTGTTGTATTATACAAAGTCAAAAAGAATAGATTCTACATTGCTGACCCCGCAAAGGGACTTGTTAAATACAATTTCGAGGAATTTAAGAAGCACTGGGTAAGCACACAATCGGGCGGTGAGGAAAAGGGTATCGCTATGTTCTTAGAACCTACTCCTGCATTTTATGAAAAGAAGATGGACGAAGAACCTAAAGAGGAACGCTCGTTTAATATGCTAATATGCAAGTGTAGTGCAAATAAATAGGAAGATTATGGAACAGGTAAGAGACTTAAATATGGAGGCTGACGATATGCAGGTGGTGCTGTCCGCTATCAGCGGAGTAAGCAAGAGAATTAAGGAAGTGGCACAGACACACAAGCCACTCTTCGGTGGTGAGCACTTTAAATCAAGGTGATGAACATCAAAACTAATTATGATATTATACAGTTTAACGTTAAAAAATATTATCTTTATCAAAAAGAAAGAAAAAGATTTGATCATATTAAGTAGTATACATATTTTTATAAAGCATTAACTTAAGTACACAATAAAAAGATAATAACAATTGATTTCTAATCTATCTCTAAAATAAATCTTTTATAATGGAAAAAGGAAATATCACATTCAGACAAGAAACGAGAGTTGGTTTATTAGATATAATCATCTATTACTAATTCGTTTATACCATATCAGTTTTATTTTATCAAGAAATGAAAGTTTATTGATATATTTTTCATTATCATAAAATATTATAAATATCATATTTACTGGCTATCCATATTTGGATTCTATTAATTATTTATTGTGCACATAATTAAATTAAACAGACCCAACTGTATTAAAGGAAAGCAATGCTGGAAGCTGTTAGAAAGCATTTTAATATAGAAAAATGAAGACTATAAAATCTTAAACATTTGAGATCCCATCAATTTTAATTTATTGATAGGGGAATTAAGGTAACACATAATAGTGTTCTTAATATAAATATACTACTTACATATTATAAATTGGATAATAATAAATCAAAAAATAGAAAATATGAGAAATCAAAAAAGAATCTCTTTAGATGCCAAAGAATTGTTGTCTGATCCAGAACTATATGAGATTAAAGCAGGAGAAAATGACAACTTTAATGGAGAGATAATAAGTGAATCATGTGGGTCATCGTGCATGATTTTTTGTACCCAATGTGTAGCATGTACTACATGTAAAGTTTGGTCAAAGCTGTTCTTGCAATAATTAATATTTATAATCTAACCAATAAGTATTAAACAAAAGTATGCCAAGGAGGTAAATAGTGTTCTTTTTTAGATGTGTGAAAACTGATTTATAGCAGATGAAAAACAATACATTTAATCGCCTTGGCTACTTACAATACCTATCAAACTTATGAAATATATTATTTTTAATCCGGATTATTGTTTAAAACCTGATAAATCTAAAACACTTTTATTATATCGATATCAAGGGCGAAATACTGTGAATGGAGTGGATGATTCAAAAACGTGTATAATTCACCCTATACATGCTATGATTATTAGTTTTATGAATGGCAAAGAATACAAAGTATGCGTAAATGCAGCAGCAAAATTTCTGAACATTTCTATAGAACTAATAGAAAATTTTATAAACACATTATTGGATAACCCAAATCAAGTTCTTATTAAGACGGGAGAAAGAGAAGGTTCTATTTTTTTACCAAAAACAATAATATCTTTAGATGAAGAAGACATCCAAGAAAGATATGATCCTTCAATCTTTGAATATGATGATATAAAGTTACAAATAGAGCGGCATTTAACACCAACAAAAGTAACACTTATGTTTAATAATATTTGTTATACCGACTGCATATATTGTTACGAAGATAAAACAATAAAAGTTAATTGTGGAATTCCTTTACAGCGGATATTAGAACTTATACGGGAGGCTAGAAAATTAAATGTAGTAACTTTTGATGTTGTTGGTGGAGAATTTTTTTTATATAACAAATGGCGTGAGGTTCTATCAGAATTGAGAAAGAACGATTATGATCCTTACTTGTCAAGTAAAATGCCACTAAATGAAGATGATGTAAAATTATTGTCGGATCTTAAAGTACGTGATATTCAAGTTTCATTAGATTCAGCAATAGAAGAACATTTATTGGCGTCAATAAAAGCTAAGAGAGGATACGTTGACGAAATGAAAAAATTTCTTTTTCTTTTATCAAAATATAATATTCCCGTGATGCTTCATACTGTTCTTACAAAACATAATGATAGCATTGAAGATATGGAATCCATCTATAATATATTAAAGCAGTGTTCAAACATTTATGTTTGGCATATAGTGAAAGGAGAAAGCACATTGTATCCCAGAACAGACTATAAGAATATTGAAATAAGCAATGATGCTTTATCAGATATAGCAAATTATTTAAAAAAAATCTCAGGTCAAGCTAGTTTTCCGATTATATATCCAGAACCTGAAATTTCAAGAGAAGTAAATGAAGACTTACTCACATTGACGGACAAAGAGTTAGAAAAATTAGCATTCGATGATTTCTTTTCGCGTGCAGCTTGTAGTGGTCTACTATCATCTCTTTATATTCTTCCAACAGGGAAAGTTACTATATGCGAACAATTATATTGGAACCACCCTAGATTTTATGTAGGAGATGTCTTATGTAATAGCTTAGAAGAAATTTGGAATTCAAAAGAAAGTTTAGGGCTTTTCTATTTAAAACCTGAAGACATTCCATCTGATTCTCTCTGGCACACATGTAAATCTTTTTATAAGTGCAGGAATATTAAACAGGTATGCTATCGTGAGATTATTAAGAAATATGGGAAGGATAAATGGTATTATCCAGATGTAAATTGTCCATATGTCAAAATAAATACGATATAATTAAAACAAATATAATAAGATAATCTAACTTTATTAATATGAAACGTTTTACCCTTTGTGCCCTTACTTTATTAGGGCTTACATACAACAATCTGTTTGCGCAAGAATATTACAAGGGAGTTGTTCTCAACAGTAATGGAAATGGAGTAGAATTAGCAAATGTTGCTTTGCTAAACTCTAAAGATTCTACTTTAATAATAGGTACAGTCACCAATTCAAAAGGGCAGTTCGAATTAAACTCTTCTTCAAAAGGATTGCTTAAAATCTCTTGTCTTGGCTATAAAGCTGAGTACGTAAACACAGAGAGTAACATACCTCTGACCATTACATTGCAAAACAGTTCCACCCTAATGAAAGAAGTTGTAATCCGCTCAACAAAGCCTTTCACCCATATAGAAGGCGACGCACTGGTTACACACATTAAAGGTACGCCGCTCGAACGTTTGGGTACGGCAAACGATGTATTGGGCAGACTGCCTGGTGTTATGAACAATCAAGGAAACATTGTTGTGTTTGGTAAAGGTGCACCGGCTATTTATATCAACGGACGATTGGTGCAACACAACAACATGTTAGACCAACTAAAATCGGAAAAGATAAAAAAGGTAGAGGTAGTAACCAACCCTGGAGCACGATACAGTGCCACTGTTAAAGCAGTGATACGTATTACTACTGAAAGAGAATATGGCGAAGGACTTGCTTTTGCTAATACAACAAAGATAGGATGTCTCGACTATCTTTATGGAATGGAGACTGTAAATATGAATTATCGAAAAGGAAAACTCGACATTTTTACAGACCTTGAATACAATTATCAGAAGACAAAGCAGACAAACCAAAGCGTTCAGAACACTTATCTAACACATCTATACACACAAAACATAAATTTAAGAGGGAAAAACAGATACCAATTATACGACGGAAGAATTGGTTTTAACTACACTTTTTCACCTATACATTCGCTGGGTGTGTATTATAAAATAAGCCATAAACCTAATAAATCGCAACTAATATGCAACACAAACTCATGGATCGACGATGTTTTTGACGATAAAAGCAGCATAACGTCAGCTATAGATGGCAATTCTACTACACACAATATCGACGGATACTATACTAACAATCTCGGTAAATGGAACATCAATGCTGCATTCGATGTCCTATGGAAAACAGCTAATGGATTCAGCCATTACCAAGAAGTAAACCAAAATACCTCCAACAGAGACATAACATCAAACATTGATAGAGATGCACGCTTTTTTGCTGGTGAACTACACCTGATGAGACCTTTCTGGAAAGGTATTATAAAATTAGGTACCGAATATACAAATAGCCGAAGCAAGGAAGATTTTGTAAATATCGGAAACGTACTTACAAATAATTTCCCCTTAATAAAAGAAGGAAACACTGCATTGTATATAGAGCTGATGCAACGCTTTGGGCAAATAACTTTCCAAGTTGGTTCAAGATACGAGCACGTAAATAGCAACTACTATCAGAATGGCCAAAAGGTAGAACAGCAATCGCGCCGCTACGATAAGCTATTCCCTACTGCACTTATCACCTTTCCCTTATCCAAAACGAATATTCAAATAAGTTACGCAAAGAAGTATATGCGACCTCTATACTCACAACTTGGAGGAAGCGTAACCTACATAAATCGCTATCTGTTTGAAAGTGGGAATCCATTTCTTCGCCCAACTTATATGGACGAATTTGCACTGAATGTAAACTATAAGTGGGCAATGATGATGCTGAACTACACCCACACAACCAATAAAATTATCACTTCTGCCATCGATTATAAAAATACGGAAGCTACATTGTTTAAGAAAGAGAACTCTAAATACGACATGAACGAACTGCAAATGCTCTTACATGTGGCTCCAGAGTTCGGAAAATATCGTCCTGCGCTGATGGTTGGAATAGTTGCACCTTTCTATAAAGAGCTTTATCAAGGTAAAACAAAGCACTTTAATCATACCATAACGATTGTTCGTTTCAATAACATTCTTTTATTAAACCCTACCAGTATGTTCACAGCAGACTTTAGTTGGCGTGGTAAAGGAAATGGTGAAAATACATTTATTAATAAAACATGGCAAATAAATCTGGGACTAATAAAGCAATGGGGAAAACATTGGAATACTAAATTTACAGTAAACGACCTCTTTAATAGTGCCAGAAAACAATCTACAACAATGTATAGTGGTGTGAGAGAAAACTTTATGGAGAATCTATCCAACACACGAAGCGTTGAATTTACCGTAACTTATAGCTTTAACACAACAAGGTCTAAATATAAAGGTAAAGGCGCTGGTAGTAAAGAAAAAGAAAGATTGCAATAATTATATTGTGCATTATGAAACATATTATGCAGCATGATACCATGCAATGTGGCGTTGCTTGTATAGAAATGATATGCAAATACTATAGAAAGAAATATTATTTTAATTCACTTTCTTATTTATACACAACAACAGAAGGCATCTCACTATTTGCATTAAGTCTTTTGGCAAAAGAAATTGGTCTAAGAACTATCTGTGGGAGAATTAATATGAAAAAAATTAAAGAAGCAAAATCTCCCTGTATCCTCCATTGGAACCAAAATCATTTTGTTGTACTATACAAAGTCAAAAAGAATAGATTCTACATTGCTGACCCCGCAAAGGGACTTGT
>ENA-OWND01000819-OWND01000819.1-metagenome-genome-assembly--contig:-NODE-819-length-20293-cov-5.018134_pt1 | contig 20293 bp, 16 predicted proteins | sample MGYA00245342_ERZ651119 | MGnify/ENA primary metagenome ERZ651119 (study PRJEB26857, sample SAMEA4031756) | metagenome | biome: human; feature: oral; material: saliva | place: Philippines | collected 2014... | reverse complement strand
TTTGCTCGGTGCCCATATACCGGAGGTTTGACCTTTCCCGAAGACACTAAGAATCAGCTCTGCAGCAAAAGAGCTCAATGAAACTCCCATGCAACAGTCTCAAGGATGGCTTTTAATTATACGGAGGAAACTCCGTTTATCTTTGCTTCACTAAACAACTAAGTATTTATGAAGATAAGTCTGCGAATCCTTTCGATTTTCATACTGTTTTCGTCTGTATGCAGTATCTCATGGGCTACCGTATTATATGGCAACGGAGCTTTATACCTACAGTCCGACAGTCTTGTTTCAGGGAAGAGGCCGTATTGGGAAGATGAAACGGTGTTTGGCGAAAACAAAGAAGACGGCCACGCTACCTTTATGCCCTATGCTACAACAGCATTGTTGCAGGCTGATGAGCGGTATCAGAAACCTTGGCTTACTCCTTCGCAGGCAGAATTTTTATCTCTGAACGGCTTGTGGCATTTTCGCTATTTTCCCGATGCCCGTACTGCCCGTACCGATTTTGTCGAAGATCTGTTCGATGTGTCTGCATGGGATACCATCACAGTACCATCGTGCTGGCAGATGAAAGGTTGGGATACACCTTTATATATCAATGTAAACCACATCTTTGAGGACAATCCTCCATTTATTCGCATTCAGAAGACTTATACCTCGGCAGTGGATCCCAATCCGACAGGCTCTTATCGGCGTGACTTTATCCTTCCGACAGGCTGGGAAAAGAAACGCGTTTATCTGCATTTCGATGGTCTCTATAGTGGGGCTTATGTATGGATAAACGGGCGTTATATCGGCTACACTCAAGGGGGCAATAACGATGCCGAGTTCGATATCAGTGCGGCAGTTCGTGCGGGACAGAACAATGTGAGCATACAAGTAGTCCGCTGGACGGATGCTTCTTATTTGGAGGGACAGGATATGTTCCATATGAGCGGATTGCATCGCGATGTCTATCTGTACGCCACGCCTCGTACTTCCATTCGGGATCATTACATAACGAGCAAGTTGCATCCCGAATCCGACTATACCACAGGGGAAATATCCGTAGCCGTCGAGATGGACAACAGAGACGGTTCGGCTGCACGTAAGACTGTCGGAATACGTCTCTTGGATCCCCAAGGGAAAGTGCTCTGGGAGGAACGGAAGCAAACCCGACTGTCTGTGGGAGAACAGAAACAAAGCCTTCATTTTCGGAAAGCCGATCTTCGCAATCTATCCCTGTGGACAGCCGAGACACCTACTCTTTATACTCTTATTATCACCCAATGGGATGATAAGGAGCGCGAAGAATTGGCTTTTGCCACCAAGTATGGATTCCGTCAGCCGGAAATTCGCGATCAATCGGTGTATCTGAACGGTCGTAAAGTACTGTTCAAAGGAGTCAATACGCAGGATACGCATCCGCTTCATGGCCGCAGCATCGACTTGCCGACAATGGTGAAGGACATAACGATGATGAAGCAGGCCAACGTCAATACTCTTCGAACGAGTCACTATCCACGACAGCCCAAGATGTATGCCCTTTGTGATTACTACGGTCTCTATGTCATGGACGAAGCCGATTTGGAATGTCATAAGAATTGGGATGACCATGGAGAGAAGGGTGGTATCACCAATGCCGAATCATGGCGGGCGCAATATGTGGATCGCACTGTCCGTATGGTCTGTCGCGATCGCAATCATCCCTCCGTTTTGTTTTGGTCGCTCGGCAATGAATCGGGTGGGGGAGAAAACTTCCGACATACCTATGCGGCGGTTCGTGCACTCGATTCGCGCATCATTCACTACGAGGGTGCTACCCGTGGCGGAACGGAATATACCGACCTGCATTCCGTTATGTATCCCTCCCTTGCTCAGGTACAGGCCGGATCCAATGGCCGGGAGACGGACGGAAAGCCCTATTTCATGTGCGAATATGCTCATGCCATGGGCAACGGTGTCGGCAATTTGCAGGACTATTGGGATATAATGGAGCAGAGCAGTGCCGGTATAGGCGGCTGTATATGGGACTGGGTGGATCAGGCCATCTACGATCCTTCCGAAATCAAGCGCGGACTCTATCGCCTGCATACCGGATACGACTATCCGGGACCTCATCAGGGAAATTTCGTGAACAACGGACTTGTGACGGCTGACCGGTCATGGACTCCGAAGCTGTACGAAGTGAAGAAAGTGTATCAGTACGTGAAATTCGATGCATACGACAGTAAAAGCAAACTGCTCACTCTGCACAATGCCTACTCCTTTACGGATTTGAATCGATTCGGTCTTCGTTTTAAGCTCCTCTCCGACGGCTGTGTGATCGAAAGCGGAGAAGTGGATCTGCCCAAATTGCCGGCAGGAGAAAAAGCTACATTGAGGATACCCGTTGCCGATATTCCAATGTATTCGACTCGCGACTTCCATATCAATTTCGAACTCTTCCTTCGTGAAGCCACCACTTGGGCCGATAAGGGATACACGGTAGCATCCGAACAGTTTACACTTGCACAAAGAGAGGGTTTTGCTTCCCTCCTGCCCGAGCGGATGCCCACGCTGCAAGTAACGACGGAAGGGAATCATCTTCATATCGCTAACGACAGGGTACAGCTCGTATTCGATCTCCATACGGCAGAGCTTATTCGTTGGAACTATGGCAGCCGCCCTGTGATTATCCCGAGGGGAGGCCCTGTCTATGACAATTTTCGTTGGGTAGAGAACGACTCCCCCTACGGAAGTATTCCTCCCGGAGCACCGGCCGGTCCGGTACAGCCTGCTGTTCCTTCCTATGAGGTCAATGCAGATTCCACACGGGTGATCCTCGCGGCGTCGCATCGTGCTCTCTGCCCTTATCGCCTTAACTATTATATATATGGAGACGGTACGGTGGATATTCGCGCAGACTTTACACCCGAGGAAGAGCAGGCGGATAAGTTGCGTAGACTTGGGATTAAAATGTGCCTGCCCCTGCAGATGGATCGAATCGAATATCTGGCACGAGGCCCTCATGAGAATTATGTGGATCGTAGGCAGAGTGCTTTCTTCGGACTGTATTCCGACCGTGTGAGCCGTATGGTCGAACCCTATGTACGCCCCCAGAGTACGGGCAATAGAACCGGCCTTAGAGCTCTGACCCTGATGGATGATTCCGGCAGGGGTATCAGGGTGGAAGCTTCGGGACAGGTTGATTTCTCCATTCTTCCCTATGAGGACGAACATCTTGCGCGGACTCGTCATCAATGGGAATTACCCACGCCTGCGCATCATATCTTGCGCTTCGACTATATGCAGCGCGGACTGGGCAATGGAAGTTGCGGGCCCGGTACTGCTCCGGCATACCTTTGCCCCTCATCGGGCACTTATTCCTTCGGACTTCGTTTTCGTCCTCTCTGAATGTGTCTGCAGCTACTTCTAATGCGAAGAGAACGGGACATTAATTCTCTTTCGGTTGAAGCCGGAACGGCATTGGTTTATTCCCCAGTCTTCTTGATGTATAGACACAAAAGCATTGAAAATTCTTCGAAATACTCCTAAGCTTTCCGCCAAACACTTTGAACTATTCAGTGAGTTGGTTTGAACTATTCGGAGAAATAGTTATAACTATCTGGCAAAATAGTTATAACTATCCGGCGAAATAGTTTTAACTATTCGACGAAATAGTTACAACTATTCAGCCAAATACTTTGATCTATTCCGCGAAGAGCACAGAAGTATTTGAGAGAAGGCTTATTCGGAGTCGCCTTGAAAGAAAAGTTTTCAGATTTGGAAAACTAAAATTCCTACTGATCATATGCTCAAACAGCATATTTGTTTTTTGCACCCGTTGAAGAGCTATAGGAGAATTGGCTTGATCCGTCTAAAGCGGACGGAAGCGATGCAGGGCATAGCCGTAGGCCGGAAGATGTAGCGGGTAGGGGGCGTATTGGGTGAGACAGCCGATGCTGTTCTCTCCGGAGAGCATATCGGTCAGCAGGAAAGCTGCATTGTCCTTTATCTGCATCGTCTGAAAGGCGTGTTCGGGAATATTCACCCTGATTTCTGCTTCGTGTGGGGCAAAATTGGCTGCGACAAGAAGTATTTCGTCCGTTGTATGGCGAAGAAAGGCAAACTCTCGATTCGGTCGGAAGTAAGGATTGTTCTGATTGGCATAGCCGAGGTCGTAGAAGTTTCCTTGAATGACTGATGGCAGGGCGCAAACATCGTGTAAGAGACGGGTATAACTTTGCAGTAAGAGGCGTTCTTCTTCGGATAACATCGTCGTATCGTATCGTCCGTCATTGATGCGGCGTTGCATCTTGTCCAGACTCCAATAGTCAAATATCGTGGTGCGACCGTCTTTTCCGCTGAACCCTTCGGCATCCATTCCGCGTTCGCCGAGTTCCTGAGCAAAGTAAAGCATGAAGGGATTTCGTCCTATTGTGGCGGCTATCGTTACTGCCGGCAGAGCTTTCCGTGCGTCTTCGGCAAAGAAATCCGAAGCTATGCGCTGCTCATCGTGGTTCTCAAGGAAGTAGAGCATATTGTCGGCAAATCGTTCTGTTTGTCGGATTACTCGTGATATGTCCGAAGCGGAGCCGTATCCGCAGATAACGGCACGGAGACAGTCGTACATGCCCGCCTTGTCATACAGATAGTCAAACCCTGCTTGGAGATAGCTCTCGTACAGCTCGGGCCGATAGATTTCTGCGATGAATAAGACCGAGTGCCTTTCGCGAATTTGCGGTATTGCCCATTCCCAGAATTTCACCGGCACCATTTCGGCCATGTCACAGCGGAATCCATCGATTCCTTTGCTTGCCCAAAAGAGCAGAATATCTCGCATCCGAATCCACGTGTCCGGTAGAGGATCGAAGTGTTTGCTTCCTCCATTCAGGTAGTCGATGCCGTAATTCAATTTCACCGTTTCGTACCAATCCTCCTTATCGATATGAGAGGAAAATCGGTCGTTGCCCGTTGCCCTTGCAGGCTCTTCGTGATAAGGCATCATTGTACGGCTCCGCTCACCAAAATCGAGTTCGAGGCATTTTCCGGGCAGGTAGTAGAAATTGTTGTTGGGAGAGAATGCTACAAGCGGATCGTCTCCCTCTCCCAGATCTTTTGTTCCCGATGGTTTGACGTCCGACCGATATTCACGCGCTACATGGTTGGGGACAAAGTCCATGATCACTCCCATGCCTGCACGATGTGTGCGCTCGATCAGATCGTGGAACTCTGCCATTCGGTTGGGAATGTTCGTAGCCAATTCGGGCGATACGTCATAGTAGTCTCTGACAGCGTAAGGCGATCCTGCCTTCCCCTTGACGATTTCGGGATGGCAGGGAAGAATACCGGCATCGCTATAATTCGTTTGAGTTGCTTGCTCAAGCATACCTATATACCATATATGCGTAGTGCCGAGGCTCCGAATCATTTCCAGTGCTTGCGGACTGAAGCTCTCCATCTTACCACAGCCGTTTTCCATCGGGTCGCCTCCCGGCTTTCGTGTTTGGCATCGGTTGTCAAAGAGACGTGGTAGCACGGAATAGACAATCATCTTTTCGCCCTTTTTCATGGATTCCGCGTTATCGAGGTCGTTTTAAGAACTTGTTTGGCCATTTTGTATCCGAAAGCGGCAATTTCTTCTGCCGGCTCCACGTGGAATGGTTTGAACTTGATTATTTCTCCTGATTCGATCAGCAAATCGCACAGCTTGCGATCGGGCAGGGAGTTCGCTCGGAAGATGTAGCCGAAGCAACGCTCTGCAATGCCGAAAAGACTCTTTTTATAGTCGGAAGGCTCTTTGGGATTGAGGTGTACTCCTATGAGATAACGGCAGTCTTCACGAATGACAGAAGCCGGAAGGTCTTTGAACAGTCCTCCATCGACATAGGTGGTTCCATCTATCTCTACAGGGTTGAATAGGATCGGAATGCTACAGGAAGCCGTGACAGTCTCGACGAGAGGGCCTTGTGAAAAAACTTTGACAACTCCACGGTCAAGGTCCGTTGCCACTATTCTGATCGGAAGAGGCAGGTCTTCGATATTCTTATGACGTAAAGTCGAGCGAAGAAAACTCTTGAAGCGTTGGATGCTGAATACACCTCTTTGTGGTATTTGCCACTCTGTCAGGAATCTGAAATTTTTGCCTCGGAATAATTGTGGAATCTCTTCGGGCCTGTATCCATCGGCATAGAGTGCAGCTACCAACGCTCCTGCACTCGTACCTGCTATGATGTCGGGACGAATCCCATTGTCCTCAAGAGCATGGAGTACTCCCGAATGTGCAAAGCCTTTGGCCGCTCCGCCGCTAAGAGCCAAGCCTATCCGATGCGGTGCGGTTTGATATGATGACTGAGCCATATTGCTATCGTTTGGTCAGGTAAATATAGCCGTCTTTTCAAATCGTCGGTCATGATTATCGCCGAAATATATAAAAGCAATGAGGCTGTGTCAAGGGATCGAACCCCAATGACACAGCCTCAGATTGTGGAATTATCTGTCGGAGATCAATAGACGTGATCGTCCTGCTCCATTTCTTTTTTTGTGATTTTACGAATGTCCAGTGCGCGCCAAGCATAGAAAATGTAAGCCAAAACGAAAGGAATAAGGAGAGAGACGTAGCTCATCACCTTCAGCGTGAAATGGCTGGAGCTGGCATTCTCGATCGTAAGCGAACTTTGCAGATCGTATGTGGAGGGGTACCAAGACGTATCGTTCCAACCGGCTACAAGTAGTAGGGCAAGCACAGTCAGTACGGTTCCCGTACCGTGTAGCCAGATTCCGCGTTTGAAGCCTTTACGCAGTAGAGTCAAACCTATACCGCCAAGTACGAGGATTACTCCCAACAGGAATACAGTCAGAACGGCCGGCATATCCAAGAAATTGTACAGGTACTTGTATGGCTCCATATACACCTCTTTGGAAACGGGATTCACGGCAAATCCTTCCGTAGTCAGCAGGAAAGCTATGTATGCCAGAAAGAAAATCAGGAATGCGGCCGTATTGGCCCAAAGTCGGCGTTTGGCTGCCGCATAGAGACTCTCGTCATCGATATTATTGATGAAATAAAGCAGAGCCGATACTCTGGCAAGGAAGAATACAGCCAATCCGAGAACCACGTTCCACAGGTTCAAAACAGCTTCAAGGCCTCTCAGTTGCCACCCATTGAACGGCTGCCAGGCAGAAACGATCTGGTTGCCGCCGGAGAGGTCGAACATCGCCATCTTGTTTACCACGAAGCTACTGCCTGTAAAGAATGTGGAAACAGCCGTTCCGAGCAGAACCGGAGCCAGTACACCATTGATGAAAAGCAGTATTTGGTAGGTTTTCCTCCCCCATACATTACCATGTTTGGATTGATACTCATAGGAGACAGCTTGGATAATGAAGCAGAAGAGGATCAGCATCCATACCCAATATGCTCCTCCGAAGCTGGTGCTATAGAAAAGAGGAAACGAAGCAAAGAGAGCTCCTCCGAAAGTAACCAACGTAGTGAAAGTGAACTCCCATTTGCGTCCGGTCGAATTGACCATCATTTTCTGAGTCAGTTCATCTTTACCAAGACTGAAGAGAAATGACTGTCCTCCTTGTACAAATAGCAAGAAAACCAAGAGTGCTCCCAGTAATGAGACGAGGAACCACCAGTAGTGTTGTAACAATGAGTATTCCATAATTTCGTGTCGTTTATTCTATGAATAGATCGGGATTCGTTAGCGTTATTCCGTCTCGGGACCTTTCTTGATCGCCTTGCGCATGATATTCAGCTCGGCAACGAGCAAAGCAGAGAAGAGTACGAGGAAAACAAAGAAGGTGATGATCACGGAGCCGGCTTCCAGTTTGGATACGGCTGCCTGTACGGGCAATAAATCTTGGATTGTCCACGGCTGACGTCCCACTTCCGCTACGATCCAGCCACTCTGACTGGCTACCCATGCAAGAGGCATACATACGATAGCGATCATGTGGAACCATCGCATTTTGCTGAATTTTCCCGGTTTGAAGCTCAGGAGCCATGCCATGAGGAATAACAGGATGAACAGCATACCGAGTCCCACCATGATACGGAAGCTGTAGTAGGTTAGCCCAACGGGAGGGACTATGTCGTTCTTGTGCTGGATATAGCTATAGCCGAAATAGGGGAAATTCTCGTCTATAACGGATTTGTGCTGTAGGGCAGCTTCCATGTCGCCGGCTTGTTTGGCCTTGCTGTAGTCGTTCAGAGCCATGATCGCTCTGCGTCCGCGCTGCATCATACTATCCACCGGAATAGCGGTAGTGCCATCGGCCTTTACATAGCCGCCTTCGAGGATGTTGTTGATACCCGGTACATAACCACTGGGGTTGCGAGTTCCCAAGACAGAGAGTACGCGCGGAACCGATACGTTGAAGAGAAAAGCTTCCTTATCGTCCTGCGGTGTTTCTTTCGCCGGATTGAGGATGCCGAAGAGACTGAGCGGAAGGCCCTTGCCATCGGCAGTGAGTCCATCTTTGTCCGTCTGTCCGGAATCGTACAGACCTTCCATGGCAGCGAGCTTCATCGGTTGCTTTTGTGCCACGTTGTAGGCAGAGGTGTCGCCGGTGAAAGCTGTGATAAGCGAAGCAGCCAAGCCGAATGGAGCGATGATCTTGATGTTTTTGAGAGCAAAGTCCTTGTGTTTGTCATCCTTTCGCAGCAGGTAGATGCCACATACGCCCAAAGCAAATACGGATCCGAGAGTCCAGCAGGAAGAGATCGTGTGCCAGAACTTATTGATCGCAGTGGAAGAGAATACCAAAGCCCAGAAATCCGTCATTTCGTTGCGCATCGTATCGGGGTTGAAGGTCATTCCTACCGGCTCCTGCATCCATGCATTGGCGATAAGAATCCATACGGCCGACAAGCTGGCTCCGATGATGGTCAGCCATGTGGCACTTAGGTGAAAACCTTTGCTCACCTTGTTCCAGCCAAAGAACATAACGGCAATAAAAGTAGCTTCCATGAAGAAAGCCAAAATACCTTCGATGGCCAATGGCGCTCCGAAGATATCGCCCACAAAGAGACTGTAATTAGACCAGTTGGTACCGAACTCGAATTCGAGAATGATTCCTGTGGCCACACCGATCGCAAAGTTGATACCGAATAGCTTCTGCCAGAACTGGGCATAACGCTTCCACTCCGGTTTGCCATTGCGATAATAGATGGTCTCCACGATAGCCATGATGACACCCAATCCCAGTGTCAGCGGAACAAACAGCCAGTGATACATGGCTGTAAGAGCAAACTGTGCACGTGACCAGCTTACTAAGGCATCTAAATTCATAATCATACGCTTATATCTTAATGTTTTAGGGGTTTATTCCACGTTTGATAAGTTCCTGCTGCACATATTCGGATTTGGCAGTATTGTCGCTACCGACCTGTTGCTTCAGAAAGTTCGGGAAGAAGAATACTTTCAGGATGGCGAACATGATGAATAGTTTGATGAGGATAATAGCCCATAGCGTCTTTCCCAATTTCATATTCCTGAAGCCATCTATATAAAAGCGAGCTATACGCATGAACAAGTTCTCGCGCTTTGCTTTGATTGTTGTCATAGTTTTTTCGATTCAAAAATGAAAAACCGTGCAGGTCTCGATTTTTTTGCTGTGGTGATTCAGCTTTCTTACAAATATAGGATGGGAATTGTTTTTGGGGACGCGTTTCCTCTCTAAAATATCACATTCGGCTCAATGGAGTCGTTGTTTTGTTTGTTTTTGAAAGATCATCAAGTACCAAATCAATACCAGCAATGTCCCTCGCGAGAGGTCATGAAAAGCTCCACATGCGCACCGGATCGAATCTGATTCCATGTGATATATGACCTGTGATAGGGTTTGCCATCCACTTTTACGGACTCGATATACCGGTTCTTCTCACTTAGATTGTGAGCCGTCAGTCGAAAGATACGACCATTGGGCTGAGGGATAGTCACATGTTCGAACAGGGGTGATCCCAGTTCGTAATGGCCGCTTATCGGATCCACCGGATAGAACCCCAGGGCTGAGAATACGTACCAAGCAGAAAGTTGGCCGCAGTCTTCGTTTCCGCATAGGCCGTCAGGGGTATTTTTGTATAGTTCTGTCAGGATGCGGCGTATTATCCCCGCTCCTTTCCATGGCTGCGATACCTTGTTGTACAAGTAAGCCACGTGATGGCTCGGCTCATTGCCGTGGGCATATTGTCCGATCATTCCCGTACTGAAAATCGGCAATGCTATATGAGAGGGAGTAGGAGTGCCGAAAAAGAGGTCAAGACGGCGAGCCATCGAATCTGCACCGCCCATCAGTTCCATGAGGCTTTCTGTATCATGCTGGACTCCGAAGAGATATTGCCAAGCATTACTCTCTGTGATGTCCTCGGTGTATTCGAAAGGATCGAAAGGAAATTTCCATTCCCCCGATGCTAATCTGGGTCTGAAGAAACCGCTTGCCGGATCATATACTTCTTGGTATGCCTTGGCGTGGTGCGCATATGCCATCGACCGCTTGGCTGCCGCTGCGTTTTCCCTTGCAAAGAGTGCGATGCAGGCATTGTCGTAGGCGTATTCCATCGTCTTGCTCAAGCTCCAGTTCGTACAGTCGGCCGGCACATAGCCCAAACGACGATAATTGTCCATATCGGTTCTGCCGGTTTTTTCCATGGTCGAAACCAACAGGCGCATGATGCGCTGCGGATTCTCTTTGTAATTGCCTTTCCGATAGGCTTCTACGATGACCGGTATGGAATGGTAGCCGATCATCATACCGGTTTCTCCGGCCCACATCGTCCAAACGGGCAGCAGCCCTTCGTTTTGCTCACCGAAAGCGACGAGACTTTCTGCCATATCGGCTGCACGTTCGGGAAAAAGGATGTTGTACAGGGGGTGGGCAGCTCGGTAGGTGTCCCAAAGCGAGAAGGTACTATAGTGTTTGCGTGCCGTCTTTAGCGTATGGATCTTTTTGTCCGCTCCTCTGTAACGGCCATCTGCATCGCTGAAAACCGTCGGGCAGAGCAGACTGTGATAGAGCGCGGTATAGAAAATAGTGTCCACTCGGGGCGATATTCCTTTTTCCGCCACTATACGCGACAAGGCACGTTGCCACAGCAGCGATGCTTCCGCACGGTAGCGGTCGAAATCGTCGTGGGGAGCTTCTTTCGCCAGATTGTTAGCCGCTCCCTTTTCGTCCATGCCCGATAGGGCGGTGGAGATCGTCAGCGTGCTGTCGGACTTGGCTATTAAAAACGAAAGGTGGGCTACAAGGCCGTAACCAATGATTTGCGTCGTATCGTTATTGGCATATTGGGGTACACTGTCTATCGTGAACTGCTCTATCGGAAGAGAAAATCTGCTGCGGAAGAATATGCGCTGATCCCGTGCCCAACCGTCCGAGAAGCGATAACCGCTTATCGTGTGGCTGTCGATCAGCTGCAGACGGCTGTCTGTCGTCCTGTCCCAATTCATCGTGCTATTGAGATCGAGGCGAACTTCCAGTACGGAGTCCTGAATTGTATAGCGTTGAATGCCACAATGTTCGGTGGCCGTCAGCTCCACCTTGATACCATTGTCCAACCTCACGGCATAATATCCGGCTTCGGCTTTTTCGTTTTTGTGGCTGAATGAAGTCCGTATGTGGTCCTTAGGGACGACTTCATCCGGAGAACTTTTGCCGATTGGCATAAAGCGAATGTCATAGAGGTCGCCCGCACCTGTTCCGCTCAGATGCGTATGGCTGAAGCCTGCTATCATCGTGTCGGGATAATAGTATCCGGCTATATAGTCCCAGCCGCTTTTCCCGTTGTCAGGGCTTAGCTGTACCATACCGAAAGGAACCGTAGCCCCCGGGTATGTATTGCCTACCCAGTCGGTTCCGATAAGGGGATTCACATACTTTGTGAAGTCAATATCTTTTCCTCTTTTGCGGCCTGCACATGAAAGCAAGAGAATAATGGAAAGAAAAGCTATGGGGTAGGGGAGAAAGCGCATCGTTGGATCAGGATAAAATGAGATAAAACAAAAAACAACCATGATTTACGCCTACCTCAAAGCAGGAGAAAACCATGGCTGTATGCTAAGCTGCTTGGGAATGCAGACAGCTATGCTGTGGGAGGACTACTTTTTCTGTACTTCGGGTTGGATGAAATCCATGAAACACAAACCGGCCAAAGCCGTACCGTATCGCTTCTCGATCGTGATACCCTCGGTGATGAAGTTCAGCTCTCCGAGGTAGTATTGGCTGTAGGTCTTCTGGTGCAGATCGTTGATAACGCGGATCAGACGGGACTCCAGCTCTTCGATACGGTAGCGTCCGCTAACCTCGCATACGAGGCCTCCGGCCTTCTCGTCGAAATTCTCATCCTTGTACATCCATGCATACACCACTCCGGCCGAAACGAATTCGTCCTGATAGCCGTGCGAAACGGCCATGATCGTTTTCAGTTCAGAGCCGAAAGGCGGCAGGTCTATTTCGTCCATTGTGGCCAAATGAGCTGTCGCAGGCAGTACGGAGGAGTAAGTCATGATATTGAAGTCCGAGATCCCGGCGTCGAACAAAGCCATGTGATACGAACCGGCATGCAGTTCCAGATCAGACTCGCCACTACCCTTGGTAATGAAGAAAGTGTTGGGGATGAGATTCCCTACAAGTTTGCTCATTTTGTAATTGTCCTTGATATGTTGTTAGTACTTACACTGTTTCGTCTCGCAAAGATAGGATTATTCCGTCTATATCCGATGAAGGTTTATAGCACTTTTCCCCTTGCGAATCTGCGGAGGGAAGTCCTGTTTTTCTTTATTCGACATAGTGATGAGCCGTTTTGTTCGATCTTGCTTTAAGAGAGAAGACTCGGAGATGTACTGAAAGCAGTGTCTCCCCATGGAAGAATGTCATCCGAATTTTGTTGAAATTACGTGCCGAAAAAGTTTTCAACAACGAAGAAGAGTTTGGAATGATTCTAAATAAGCACTTAAAAAGAGCCGGATTTTGAGGTGAAAAAGAAGAGAAAACAGGCTCCCTATGATCGGAATCTGCTTTTCCGGAGTTTGGATCACGATTTATATATAAATCATTTTCGATTTGTATATAAAACGATTTCAATTTATATATAAATAGTTTTCTATAAATATAGAAATCAAAAGTGATTTGTATATAAATCGCAGCCTCCGAAAGGTTGCTTTGAGGGTCGGAATAAAAGAGGCACCCACCCGAAGTTCGCGACCGAACTCGGATGGGTGCCTTGTATCGCAGGTGGACTGTGCTGTGATTATTCCACTTTATTTTTCATCGAGGTATACTTTTCTCCTATGTGCTGCAATCGTATGATATAGGGCAAGATAGGATAAGCCGAAAGGGCCGGTGCAGTGTGTGAGGAGGTCGGATACATGTCTAATATATTTTTGTCATTTATGTCCTGTAATTATATTCATACGATAGGGCTTTCGGATGCCATGTATTTTTGCCGATGTAAGCCTTATCGAATACAAAGGTAGAAAAAGAACCGAACAGTGAATTGGCTGATGTCGTTACAGCACTGCCCGATGGTACTGTAGCGAAGGAATCCGAATGAAAATGAGCTACATATAAAAAAAACTGTAATTTTGCATCGTGATAGGCGGGTCTCATCGTTGGTGGAATCCGCAATCACGTTGAGTAATAATTAATGTTTTTAAAACAAGAAAAGAGATGAAAAAAATTCTTGGTTTCGCCATGTTGAGCGTTGCATTGGTTGCTTGTGGCGGAAATAAAAATGAGCAGGATGCTGCTGCCGATAGCGCACGTATTGCTGATTCTATAGCACAGGTAGAGGCTGCGGCTGCTGCCGATGTAGAGCGCTTTGTAGGTACCTATACAGGCCTTATTCCTGCTGCCGATGCAGAGGGATTCGATGTTAAGTTGGTATTGAATGCAGACAGAACTTTTGCTCTGGAAGAAGTAGCCAAGGGTGGAAAAGAAGACGGTTCCGGATCTACGAATAGCGGTGCTTTTACCATTAGTGGCGACACGGTATCTCTTGCAAGGGAAGGAGAGGTTTCTCCTCTTCGGCTTGTGTTGAACGCAACTGCCGATTCGTTGCATTATGACGGAGTTCAGGATGAAAAGATGGCTCCTTTCTACGTATTGGCCAAGCAGAAATAATCAAGATTGCGAGTGAAAGACCGTCTTAGGCGGTCTGCCCTGATAATGAAAGGGGTTGTGAATATGGTTTTATCCATTGTCACAACCCTTTTTCTTTACAGTGGGATTTTATCAAAGAGAAAAGATCCTATTCCAATCTTTCACTAAGAGGTCTAAGGTCTTTCCGGCATTGGCAGGGCTTGTACTCGGCATGAGCAGGCAACGAATGGCAAGAGTTTCGGGGAAATGCTTTCTGAACATTGCTTCTGCTTTTCTTCCGTTGAATGCAATCGTGTGCAATCGTGGATTTCGTTCGATCAGAGAGCGTATGTCATTGGGCTCTTCGTCACAGATCTGAATATCCGCACTTCCCTTGCGAATGGCCGAATGGGCTACATCCCACAGACCGATATGTGCCGAAAGCAACATCTCGGTTCGTTCTGCATAGTCATCGGGTAGGGGTTTTCCCAGCAGTTTTGTCACCAAAGGCCAAAAGCGGTTGCGGGGATGAGCATAGTATTGCCCTCTGCGGATAGATTCATCACCGGGCAGACTACCCAATATGAGTATTTCCAGATGCCCGTCTTCGATGGGTGAGAAAGATTGCTTATGCACGGAAGCCATACGCGGGAGAGAGGCTTTACTTTTTGCTGGTCATGATGTTGAGCACAAGGGTATCGGTGGCGTTCATGCCATCCCGGCCTATGCTTGTGAGGTTGTCGATGCTTTGGTCTACATCATCGTCCACGATCCCCTCGTTGCTGGTCACTACCTTTTTCTCCATGGCCAGCAGTGCTGAGAACATGGCGGAGCTAACTCCGCTGGATACTTTCATGCTACAGCTCGGCTTGGCTCCATCGCAAAGCATGCCGGTGATATTGCCGATCATGTTTTTGATGGCAAATCCGATTTGCTCTTTAGTGCCTCCCATCAGATAACAGAGTCCGCAGCTTGATCCCGTTGCAGCCACTACACAGCCACAGAGAGCTGACAGACGGCCGAGCTTCTGCTTGATGTAGATCACCATAAGATTGCTCAAGACCAAAGCCCTTACCGTTCTTTCATGATCGGCCTGCTCGTCTTCAGCAAATGAAAGTACGGGCAATGTGGCCGTAATACCTTGATTACCACTGCCCGAATTGCTCATGACCGTTACCGGAGCACCATCCATACGTGCATCGCATGCCGAGCTTGTATAAGTAAGCATGCGGGTAAGAGAGCTGTCGCCAAGATAGCGGCGTCCCAAAGAACCTTGTATCATTCGTCCTACGGCATGGCCGTAATTGCCCTTCATGGATACTTCGCTGGCATGTCGATTGAGGCGAGCAGCTTCCAAGATGAATTCGATCTCTTCCGTGGGTGTATTCATGGCAAAGTCGTATACCATCTCGAAGGATAGTGTGATCTCCTCCTCCGACTCGGATGATGCACTCTCGTTCTTGTCCGCCCCATCATGCCGGCCATCGATGACGACTTGGCCATTGTGTGCAGCATAGACGATATTGGTATGGATTTTTTCAATGATCGTTGATGCCGATTCGGAACCGGCCGACATATTGATTTCGATATACAATTTGTCTATATCACCCTGTTTGACTGCTACTTGTATAATCTTATCGTCGACGATTTTCTTGGCCTCCTCAAGCTGTTCCGGTGCAATTCCATCGAGCACTTTGAGTTGTTTGGTCGGGTCTGCTACGACGATTCCAAGAGCTATGGCTATCGGTAGTCCGATCATTCCCGTTCCGGGGATGCCTACGCCCATGGCATTCTTGAGTATATTGGGGCTGAGCAGTACCTCTACATGGTCCGGTCGTTGCTCCATGAGCGAAGCAGCTTGAGCAGCAGCAAGAGCAACGGCAACCGGCTCGGTACAGCCTGTGGCCGGAACTACTTCTTTCTTAATGAGACTGATAATTCGTTGTTGGGTTGGTGTATCCATTTTGAACGTGATATTGAAAAGGCTCTTTGGACTGGCCTGTCTTATACTTGATTGTTAATTCTTCTCCTCGGATTCGGTGTCTTTGTGATCCGATGTGTACAATATGGCACTGGTAGCCCCCATCGTAATCACATCGCCATCGTTCAGTCTGCACCATTCTTTTTTGTCCAGAAGACGTCCTCCGACAAAAGTACCTACAAGACTATCGTCATCGGCAATCGAATAAAGAAAAGATCCGTCTTTTTTCGGGGTCACTCGAAGTATGCAGTGGTGTCGTCCCATACTTGGATCACCGGTCAATACTGCAATGTCCACAACCGAGTCTTTGTTGCGACGTCCTATCCCGTTGTCTCCTTCTCTGAGCGCAAATTCTTGCCGATATCCGAATATATTTTCCAATACGACTATGTATCCGCGGCTTCGGTCGAGCTCCTGCTCCAATTCTTGTTCCTCTTGCTCTGTTTTGTGATTGTGCGAGTTGTCGGATTTGCTTACCAGCCGAATGCGCAACTGATGACAACAATGCGGACAGAGCAATGACAAAGAACCGTTTGGCGATGCCTGAGAGAGAGTTTCACGGCTAATCGTGATAGCACCGTCACATTTCGGACAAAAGACTCTTTTCATTAAAAAGACGTTATTTTCTCGTGTGCAAAAGTAATCATTGTTTATGTACCCAAAAAAGAAGAGGTAGCCGCACGAGTTCCTGCACATTCCACTCTCAGGTACAATCGGATATGGAGGTAGGTTTTCTATTCGTTTTTCTTGATTAGCTTTTCCTTGATTATGTATAATACGCGTTGGGAAAAATCCTTCATGCCTTTGTCCAGTATAAAAGCGATAGAGTATGAGATAAGAGAGAACAAAACCATGTGTTTGAACAAAAATATAGCCCATGGGATGAAAGAAAACGCTTCATCTCGATTAGCTGCACCAAGCAACCAATAAGTAGCAAATCCTGATAAGAGGGTAATAGAGCAGTACAGTATGTATTTCAGATAATATTTGCTGACAGGGATCAACAAGCCGTTTTTGCACAAGAAGTAGGGCTTCCAAATGTGAACTACGAGTATCAGACTGATAAGGACTCCGGATAAAATACCCGATAAAGAAAAGAAATGTCCCAATAAAATAGATAGACCCAAATTGAGAGCGGCCTCAGAAATGGGAGCCCATATATCTCTGAAAAGACCATAAGCAGCCAGGAAATCATCACTGACTCGGGTCATACCGGCGAAAGTAATACCGACTATCAAGACGAAAGGAAGTTTTTCCAAAAGATACTCGGAGCCCATCCACAAGACCATAAAACCGTTTCCTCCGATCCATAAACAGTAGGTCGCAATTCCGGCTATAAGCATTCGGCAGGCAAAATACTCTCCGAAAATTTTTAGAATCGATTTTCTTTTTCCTTCAGCAATGAGATTTCCTAAAGTTGGTATGATACCACTGAAAATTGCGACCAAAAGGGAAATTACCCCTGCTACTATAAGCATATAGTTGCCATAGATAGCAACGAGCGTTAAGGTGGTATAAGCATAGATGATTATAGGCGAGGTCTGATTGAGCACATAGCCCGCAACCTTGTGGAAAAAGAGCTGCTTGATCTTTGTCAGGATTTCTCCATACTCCTTATATACTCTTTTCCCGACATAACAGGAGGTTTTGAGCCAAGGATAAGTTTTTCGGACAGAATATTCCAGAAGAAATGCTGTTGCAAAGGCGAATACCAATTCTACCAACAACCAGCCTTTATATCCCCCAATAGAAAAATAGAGTAGAATGATCTGGATAGTAAGTTTCAGAAAAGTCAGACCTTTGGTTATATACGTTATCTTATATTGTTTTTGATCAGCAGATAGAATAATCTGCCTGTAATTGATAAAATAACCCAAAAGAGAAGAAGTCAGGAAGACTAAATAAGTGGAATACGCATACCATAAAGGCAGATCTGTTTTTTGAAATATCCAAGGGAAGAAAAACATAAGAATAGCCCCCACGATAATTATCAAAAGAGCTATATTCCTGTATAACCATCCCTGAACAGATACTATTTCGCCGATATTCTTCCGATTGCCGTCCAACAGGGGCTTGAACAATGCAAAGGATACGGCAGTTCCGATTCCTAATTCCGACAAGTTCAAAAGCCCTAATAAATTGGTAATCGTCGTATTCAAGCCCAGTATCTCTGTGCCAAGAGAATTGATAAAAACTTTACGAGAAAAAAAAGTAGTTACCAGTATAAGAAGATAAAAAAACAAAGAAACCTTTGTATTTTGCAGGCTATTGGCTGTACGGCTTTTTATATGTGTTCCCATAACAGACCATAAAGATACTACAATACTTTTAAGCCGTATTGGCGCGTGCTAAAAATGGCTGTATCGTACATTCCGCCCTGAAGTGCAAAGGTTTGATACGTTTAGGATATAAAGTTTCGAGGGGTGTTCTGAATGTTTGGTTTTCATCCGATTTCTTTGGGCCGGAAATAAGGGCTGATTCCAACTCCGGAGTCAGCCCTAAATCATTGCTTCGTTGTAGTTCAAAAGATTCACTAACTATGGGGTAAAGTACCCATTCTATCGGAGATTTATGAAAAGCAGGGCAAGCTGCTATCGGATTAGCACTGCCCTGCTTTTGTCTTATTTTCAAGGAGCCTTTTGCTTTCTTACCACTGTAGGATGTGATAGCTGATACCTACGCCGAGATAAGGGCCTACGGCAGGTACAAGGTCTTTCCTTACGAGGTCGTAGCCCGGCATGAAGCCTACACCGGCCTGAATACCGAATCCCCATCTTTTGCGATTGCGATACTTCGTAACGGAGGGGTCGATAAAGCGCTGTTGAGCTTGCTGAATGTCACGTTTTCGTTCTTACTGCGAGCGATGATCTGATAGTCTTTTGTGAAATAGACTTCGAGCGGAATGTCCAAGTTGTATGTGAATTGTTGCAGACGGATATTGTCCCGATGTATGCGAACGAGGCTATTGGCATTGATGGTCTGATCGGAGAAGGGGATATTTACCAGACTGTCTAACGTGTATTCGATGATCTTGTCCTGATAAATGGTGTCCACTACGACTACGCCTATATCGGAGCCTGCCAGAATTTTCTTTTGCAGTTTCTTTTGCAAAGACTGGATATTCTCGTACATCTCAGTGTTCAGTTCTTTCAATTCGCTGATAGTGGCGATGAACGATTTCTTTTCCGCATAGAGATTTCCATTGGCATCTTTGAGGTAACGAATGGAGTCCAACGCGGCTTCCACATTGTGCTGAGCGATCCGCAATTTATTACGTACATCTCTATTCCACAAGAAAGAGGTGATAAGCAGTATGGCGAGTACTGCGATGATTGATCCGATGATAATGTTCTTTTTGTTCATATCCTTTTCCGTTTGGTTGATTAATAAGAGTTATCGAATTCTGAATGAAAAATTTCGTTTAGAGAGGTCAAATTAATTTTCAGATCAGCAGTTGTATCCGAAGTGAATTGGGTAATAGTTTTATTACCACCAATGGGAAATGATGCCGAATAAGGCGAACCCTACAACTTAATTTGTCCATAAGCTTGCCAAGCTTGTTTCCTCTGATGCAAATTTGATGAAAAATAATATGAAAACAACATTTTGTTAAATAAATTTCTTCTTTACAACTCCGAAGGCTTGGCTTATGGTATTACCGAAATGTTTAGCCGGAATTTGGCCGAATTATTATCCGATAAGATCATGATTGTCTATCCTGATTTCGATCGGGATAGCTTCGTCCAAAGTGTTGAAAATCATGTCGTTGGGAAAACATATATCCGGCGAATCTCCATCTTCGCCTCACTGTTGAAAGAGCATCTTCCGGAAGATTACGAGAGGGCTTTGTCCGTTTTGACAGGTATTTGGGGAGAAGAAAATCCCAACGAAACGTGAATGTTTACCCATTATTATTGGATCATGCCTATCGGGAAATCTATCCAAGATCATAGTACACATTGTGAGTTTATAGAGTTTTCAGGGAAAATTGCCCTCCGGTACGATTTTCTTTGCGGGAAGATGGCGGAAGGCAAAAGTGTATGTCGCAGTCAGAAATGACATCCTACAGGAAAGAAGAAATAAGAGGTTGATTTATAGTGCATTATATCTTGAGGGAAGAAAGCTCAAAATGCTCCTGAAACAAACTATATAGTTCGGTCAAACCAAACTATATACTTTGGTGAAACTAAACTATATAGTTTGGTTGAACTAAACTATATACTTTGGTCGAACCAAACTATATACTTTGATAAAGCCAAACTA
>ENA-OWND01000816-OWND01000816.1-metagenome-genome-assembly--contig:-NODE-816-length-20317-cov-10.870102_pt1 | contig 20317 bp, 13 predicted proteins | sample MGYA00245342_ERZ651119 | MGnify/ENA primary metagenome ERZ651119 (study PRJEB26857, sample SAMEA4031756) | metagenome | biome: human; feature: oral; material: saliva | place: Philippines | collected 2014... | reverse complement strand
GGATGCGGGAGCGCGTCGGGTCGGCCATGGCCCGGCCGAGCCGGTTCATGACGTCAAGACGCGAAGCAATGGTCAGCATGCACTGAACTATACAGCAGCCGCTGACCTAATGCCCAGTTGTCGCGGCGGCGGCGGACCAGAGCTGTCGCGCCTCCAGCTTCGCCGTCGCGGCAGCTGACAATGTTATGGTCACTATCCCCAACCAGTTGGGTGTGGACTTTAACTTGAAACTGCTTGAAGCAATTGCTCAAATTGCCCGCGCTTTAGGCTGGCATAAGGGTTAAAACCGCCCAGTGTTGCTCACCGTGCCGCTAGCGCGCGGCATCCAGGCCGCACCGTCGGAACTAGAGAACTAGGCGGTGGCGCCAGCGCCGGGCTCTGAGGAGTCGTCAGAGTTATCCACAATGCACCAACGCTCCACTATCAGCCCGGCCACCATCCAGGCTAAACACCCCAGCGCGCAGAGCCCGGTATTCCAGCGCAGCGAAAGCATAAACGGCGAGCCCAGCGCACCTAAAGCAAAACCTAGCGCCCCCAGGTAACCCCCGGTAGCCAGGGCTCCGGTAAGCGAGCAGGCCTGCGCGGCACTAACCGTTAAAGCCGCGCGCATGGGGTTAACCCATTTGGCGTCACGCTGATAGCGGCGTACTCGGTAGCCAAAAGCCAAGATCGCTAGCGCCGCCACTACGGCCGCAATGCCCCCATGCAAGGCGATAGCTGGGGGCCAGCCGTTTATTTGGGCCCCTAGACTCATAATCGCCCAGCCACAGCTGGCCCCCAGCAGGGCCAGCAAGGCTAAGACACGAAGCCGCGTGCGTTTCATTGACCGTTGTCTTGTGACTGATCCTCACTGCTATCGCTGTCTTCATCAGCGTAAGGCGGTTCAATGTACTGGCCGGTAGGTAAGGTGGGTAGGTTGTCGGTTTCCAACCAGTCCAGAGCCAGCCAGCGCACCCCGTCGCGGTCGGGGGCCACATCAGCCAGCTGAGCGGTGTCTTGGCCATCCAGGCTCAGCTCACTGTCGGCGAAAGACCAGGGCAGCAGCACGAAAGCACGCTCGTGTGCACGCGGGTGCGGCAAGGTCAGATCTGGCGCGTCAGAGGTGACACCCTCGTAGCAGATGATGTCCACATCCAGGGTGCGAATGCCCCAGCGCTCAGTGCGTACGCGGCCGGCCTCGTCTTCTAGACGGTGACACACAGCCAGTAGTTCACGCGGGGAAAGCCCAGTTAAACCAACAATTACCGTGTTGAGGTAGTCGGGCTGGGGCTCCTGGTCCGGGAGGGTTACGGCGGCGGTACGTGCCAAGGGGGCGACGTCGGTCAGCTCAATTCCGGGGGTGTCTTGCAGCTTGTGGACGGCGTCGCGCAGGGCTGCTAGTACCCCGCCTACGTTGCCACCCAGGGAGAGCACAAACTCTGCGGCGTGGGGTGGGCGTCGGTCTAGCGGGTCACCGCTTTGGTTGGCAGCGTCGTTTTGCTCCAGCTGCGAAGTGGGATCCGTGTAAGCGTCCTGCCAGGTAGGAGTCTGGGAGGCAACCCAGCTATTGCTGGTGTCCTGCCAGGGTTCACGGCGGCTGTCGAAAAGCTCGCTGATCAGCGAGTTAGAGCCGACCATGGTGTCTTGCTCATAGTTGAAGTCGAATGCTTCCTGGGGCGTAGCCTGGGTCACCGGGTGGTGGTGGTGACCGTAAGGAGGCATCGCCGACTGGTCGCCGCTATCTAGCTCGGAAGTCGTGAAGTGATCTGCCGGAGCTTGAACTGCCATGCCCTGGCCATCACTCTGGGGGTTGGTGCCCAAAGCCGTAGTTTCCTGGAAGTCAACATACTCGGAGTTGTCCTCAGCCTCAGGGTTGGTACCCAAAGCTACGGTGTCCTGGTAGTCAACGTACTCAGCGTCGTCTTCAGCCTGCTTGGTGTCTAGGTCTGCAGTTTCCTGGAAGTCAACGTAGGCGTTTTCTTCCTGACCCGCTTCATCTACGTGTTCAGCCTCAGCAGCAGGGTCGACGGCGTCTGCCGGCTCAGGTGCTTCTTCTGGCGCCCCCTCACCCTCAGCAGCTGATGCTTCAGAGTGGAAAACTTCGTTGATGTTAACTAGGCGCGTGGGGTCTTCCTCTTCCTCACCGGAGGCGGCAGAGGCAGCATATTGTTCGTCAGCGGCTGGCTCAGCGCTGGTTACCGCAGCATTGAACTCAGCTTCCTTTGCGGCAGCTGCGGCAGCTACCTCGGCTGCTTCTTGGGCAACTTGCGCCTGCAGTTCTTCGAAAGAGTGGTGGGGCTGCTGCGGCTGCTGCTCGCCATCCTCAGTGCGTAGCGAGTGCCAGTGCACCTGGGAGGGGCCAGAGTCGTCCATGTTATGTAGCTCGCCGATAAAGCCGGCGGCGCCCTGCGGACGTTGCTCGTCAGAGTATTCGTCTTGCTCGCTGTATTCGTCTTGCTCACTGTGAGCGGCAAAATCCTCGCCCGAGTGCTGGGCGGGAAGCGGCGCGGCGTCAGCCGGGGCCGCCGGCTCGCTCTCGGCGGCGTGGCCGGGGGCGTAAGCGGCGTCGTCGGCAGAGCCAGCTTGCCCGTCAAATAAACCATCCTGCTCGGCACTAGAACCAGCCCGAACCGCACTGTCAGCTGCCGCAGCTGCACCAGTAAGTGCCGCCCCGCCAGCAGCCACCGCACCAGCGCCAGCAGCCTTAGCGAAATCGCCCGGCAGGTCATCTACCGGCAGCTGGGAGCGCTCACCCCACGGCGGTGGGGCCGGCTGGTCCTCATCCACCTCGGTGAGGTAGTCGTCTAAATCATCTGGATCAGCGAAAGCGTCAGGCTCATCAATGATGGCTACCTGCTCATCAGTCTCGCCACGGTGGGCGCCATGCTCGCCCAGTGAGGACGGGGTGGGGGCCACAGCAGCGGATGTGGCCGCAGCTGAGGCGCCGGTGAGGGTGTCCAGGCCAGAAACTGCCGACAAGCCGGAAACCGCAGATAACCCTGAGACCGCTGAAAGCGCAGAGGCCGGTGAGGCAGTGAAAGCCAGGTTCCCCATCTGGTCAGGCCCGGCCACAGCCAAAGCCATTAGGGTGCGCCCACGTACCAGGGTGACGGCGACGTCGTCGAAAGCCACCTCCAAGGGGGCCTGCGGCTTGTGGATGGTCACCTCCACACCAGCTACCGCCGAAAATGCCAGCACAGACTGAGCCACCCGGTCAGCCAGGGTTTCAATCAGGTTCACCGGCTCGCCGTGAATAACATCCACCACGGCGTTAGCCACCTGTGAATAGTCCACAGTCTGGGCGATGTCGTCACTAGCCGCAGCCCGGTCGAGCACGCCCGGCTCCAAAAACAAGGTCACGTCAGCGCTAAAGATCTGACCCTCGGCACGCTCGGAGGGCAGGACACCGTGATAGCCGCGCGCAGATAGTCCGCGCAAGGTTACGGTATTGGGAGTGCTCATCGAGATTCCTTCCACAGGGACGCGGCGGCGATTGCCTCACGCGAGGGGATAACTTGATGTACGCGTACCGCCCAGGCCCCTCCAAGCGCCGCGAGTGCGCTGGTGGTGGCGGTGATGTTGTCGCGTTGGGCCGGATCGGCGGCGCGAGCGGTGTCAGTGCCGCCAGCTACCGCCAGGGTTAAAAAGCGTTTGCGTGAAGCCCCAATTAGTACCGGGGCCGCTAGCTCTTCTTGCAGACGCTGCGTCGCCGCAAGCAGCTGCCAAGACTGCTCATGGGTTTTGGCGAAGCCTAAACCCGGGTCCACAATGATGCGTTCTTTGGCTAGCCCGGCTGCTTGGGCTTGTTCTAGGCGCTGGTTCAGTTCGTTGATTACACCTGCGACGACGCCGTCGGGGTAGTCAGTTAGGCGGTCCATGGTCTGGGGGTTGCCGCGCCAATGCTGGCAAATGTAGGCGGCCTGGGTGCCGGCCACGGTGCGGTGCATGGCCGGGTCAGCTAGCCCGCCTGAAACGTCATTCACGATGGTGGCGCCGGCCGCAACTGCCGCCAGGGCGGTGGCCGCGTGGATAGTGTCTACACTGATAACTGCCTGCGGGCGCGCCTGCAGTATCGCCTCAATTACCGGCACAACACGCGCGGTTTCTTCTTCAATATCCACCTTAGCGGCGCCCGGGCGAGTAGATTCGCCCCCGATATCGATTATGTCGGCGCCTTCATCTAGCAAAACTAAAGCGTGCTTTAGTGCCGCATCACGCTGGTACCAGCGGCCGCCGTCGGAAAAAGAATCGGGAGTTACATTCAAAACCCCCATCACTAAGGTGCGGTCGCTGGGCAGACTACACCCGGGTAACTGAGGATAATGGCGCGCGCTCACGTGCTTAAGTGTATCTGCAATATGCATGGGCTGTGACCGCTAATCACCAAGAACTGCACAGTACTAGGCATCTAGGTAGTTCACGTAGCCGCATTTATAGCCCAACTAGTCCCTAGCCCCGGCGCCCTAAAATCAGGCTCATTGCCTCCGCGCGGGTAGCTGGATTGCGCATAATGCCGCGCACTGCTGAGGTGACCGTGTTGGAGCCGGGCTTACGCACCCCACGCATAGACATGCACAGGTGCTCAGCCTCGACTACCACCAGCACTCCCCTACAGTGCAGGCGCTCCACCATAGCGTCGGCTACCTGGGCGGTGAGGCGTTCTTGCACCTGGGGGCGCCGGGCGTAGCCCTCCACCAGGCGCGCTAGCTTACTTAGGCCGGTTACGTGTCCGTCAGTGCCGGGAATGTAGCCCACATGTGCCACCCCGTGGAAGGGCAGCAGGTGGTGTTCGCACACCGAATACATAGGGATGTCACGCACCAGCACCATTTCCTCGTGGCCCACGTCAAAGACTTTGTCCAGGTGGTGGGCGGGGTCTTCGCTTAAGCCCGCAAATAGCTCAGCGTAGGCGCGCGCCATGCGCTGGGGGGTTTCGCGTAGCCCGTCACGTTCAGGGTCTTCCCCAATGGCTACCAGCAGGTCATATACGGCTTTGCGCACGCCCTCAGCGTCGTAAGGGCGCGTCTGGGCCAGTGCCGACGGCGCAGCTTGGGCTTCTGGCGCAGCTTGCGAGCGGCCAGTTTCAGCGTCGGTTGCCTCGCTAGTCACGGCTGGTCTCCTCGCTCTTAGGTGCCTTGGCCCCAAATGCTGGCTCAGTATTAATCTCAGCGGCGTTCTCTGTCCCAGTGCCGGACTCTAGCTCAGCACCACTTTCAATCTCAGCGCTGACTTCAGTCTGCTTTTCGGAGCGTTCAGCCTGCTCAGCTCTGGTCTTAGCTTCCAGCTGCTCCCAGTCAGGATCAGCAATCGCGTCCACCTGGGCGTTTAGAGCCTCCAACTCACCGCCGTGCCAGCGTGGGCGCTTGGGCTGCTTCGCTACGGGAGCGAAGATCTGGGCTAGCTCGCCCTCAAGAATGGTTTCCTTCTCCAGCAGCTGCTGGGCTAGGCGGTCAAGCACCGGGCGGTTACGCACCAAAATCTGCAAGGCATCCTGGTAGGCACTCTCTACCAGGGCGCGCACCTGCTCATCAATTTGTGCAGAAACTGCCTCAGAGTAGCCCGGGCCGCCCAGGGAGGCCATAGCGTCGCCGTCGTCGTTCTTACCCAAACGTACGGTACCTAGCAGATCACTCATGCCGTATTCGGTGACCATGCGGCGGGCAATGGAGGTGGCCTTTTCAATGTCGTTAGAGGCCCCCGAGGTGGGGTCATCAAAAATGATTTCCTCAGCGGCGCGCCCACCCATGGCGTAAACCAGCTGGTCTAGCAGCTCGTTGCGGGTCACCGAGTACTTGTCGTCAGAGGGCATCACCTGGGTGTAGCCCAGGGCGCGTCCACGCGGCAAAATCGTCACCTTGGTGACCGGGTCAGAGTAGGCCCCGGCCGCCGCACATAGGGCGTGACCAGCCTCGTGATATGCGGTTATAGATTTTTCGTGATCATTCATAACCCGAGTGCGCTTTTGCGGGCCGGCAATGACGCGGTCAATGGCCTCGTCTAGCGCACGGTTATCGATCAGGTTAGCGTTGGCGCGCGCAGTTAGCAGCGCAGCTTCGTTAAGCACATTGGCTAGCTCAGCGCCGGTAAAGCCCGGGGTGCGCTTAGCTACCAGGGCCAGGTCGACGTCGTCGGTCATGGGCTTGCCTTTAGCGTGCACCTTCAAGATGGCTAGGCGCCCAGCCATGTCGGGAGCCTCCACGGCTACCTGCCGGTCAAAACGGCCCGGACGCAGCAGGGCGGGGTCAAGCACGTCAGGGCGGTTGGTGGCGGCAATGACGATTACGTTAGAGCCGGTGCCAAAACCATCCATCTCCACCAGCATCTGGTTGAGGGTTTGGCCGGCTTCGTCGTGACCGCCGGTAGTGGCGCCAGAGGCACGCGAGCGACCCACGGCGTCGATCTCATCAACGAAGATAATTGCCGGGGCAGCGGCCTTGGCCTGCTCAAACAGGTCACGCATACGCGAGGCACCCACACCCACAAACATCTCAATGAACTCTGAACCGCTCATGGAGAAGAAAGGCACCCCGGCCTCGCCGGCTACGGCCTTAGCCAGCAGGGTTTTACCGGTTCCAGGCGGGCCGTAAAGCAGCACGCCGCGCGGGATCTTTGCACCCACGGCCTTAAACTTTGCCGGCTCGGAGAGGAATTCACGGATTTCTTGTAGTTCTTCTACGGCCTCATCTACCCCGGCGACGTCGTCAAAGGTGACGTCAGGCATTTCTTTAGAGCCAATTTGGGATTTAGAGCGGCCAATGGAGAACAGGCCGCCCCGGGAGCCGCCTTGCATTCGTCCCATCACAAACCACATTGCCCCCAGGAACACTGCCGAGAGCAGCAGGATTTGCAGGAATGAGGACCACCAGGAGGTGGTGGGCACAACCGAGTCGTAGCCGCCCTTGGGGTTGGCCTTTTGAACTAGCTCGTTAACTTCCTTGGCCTGGGCGGTGACGTAGGTGAACTGTACTCGTTTACCCGCGTTGTATTCACTTTCCCCAGCGATACGCGGGGCTTGCACATAGTCGCGGTTTAGCCGCACCTGCACTACCTGGTTGCCGTCAATAATGGTGACGCGCTCAACTCCCTTGCCGCTCTTGAGCAGGGCCAGGCCAGAGGAAGTGTCAATATTGGAGTAGCCGAGCAGCGAGTTAACCACCCAATAGCCGGGCACCGCCAAGATCAAGAACAGCAAGAACAGGTGCATAGGCCGCAGTTTGCGGCGGCCTTCGTCTTTTTTCTCGCCGTCGCGCTTACCACGTTCGTGCTTGTCTGCTGCTTTTAAGTCCTTGCTGGGCTTAGAGCTGCGCTTGTAGGGGTCTTTCTCGCTTTGGCTCGGCATTAATCAGCCTCCGTAGACGTGTTCGGCCAAGGTGGCCACGAAAGGTAGGTTGCGGTAGCGCTCGGCGTAGTCCAGGCCGTAGCCAACCACGAATTCATTGGGGATGTCGAAGCCGATGTAGCGGGGGTTAATTTCCACCTTGGCGGCTTCGGGTTTACGTAGCAGGGTGGCAATCTCAACGGACTTGGCGCCACGGTTAGTTAGGTTGCTGACCAGCCAGGATAGGGTTAGGCCGGAGTCAATGATGTCTTCGACAATGAGGATGTCGCGTCCGGTCACGTCGCAGTCTAGGTCTTTGAGGATACGTACGACGCCGGAGGACTTGGTGCCTGAACCGTAAGAGGACACCGCCATCCACTCCATCTGCGCAGAGAAGTTCAGACGGCGCGAAAGGTCACTGACTACGTACACGGCCCCCTTGAGCACGCCCAGCAGCAGCGGGTTGCGTCCGGCATAGTCGACGTTGATTTCGGCAGCAATCTGGTCTAGGCGCTCGTTTAGCTGGTCCTCAGTGATTAGCACGCGGTCCAGGTCGGTGCCCATGTCAGAAACGTTCATATTTATCCGTTCAGGAGGAAGGCGTTGCCATTGCGCGCCTGGCGCGTGCGGCAGTTAGGGGCCACCGCTATATGGCACTGAAATACTAGATTGCCACTTTCGCCACTAATTGTGCCACCGCAACAGCCGTCACTTTTATCTCTTTATCAACTGGCGAACTGTAAAAGCTTAGTTGGTTTAGAGGTTACGTAGCGGGGTGATTAGGGCGTCGTCGACGGCGGCCAGGGCAGCTGCTTCTTGACCGTCTGGAATGTTGTTTAGCACCACTGAGAAGCTAAGCTCACGCCCTGAGGCGGTGACGATAGTGCCGGTCAGGGAGCGCACGCCTGACAGCGAGCCGGTCTTGGCGCGCACCCAACCAGCAGCGGAAGTGTTGTTAAAACGGTTCTTCAAAGTGCCGCTATAGGCCGAAACCGGCAGGTCACTGAGCAGTGTGCGACCGTTACCCACCCCGTCTTTACCAGCGGCATGGGTCATGATGGTGGCCAGTAGATTGGGGCTGACCTGGTTTTTGACGCTTAGGCCTGAGCAGTCATCCATGGTTACCCCCGAGACGTCGTAGCCATCCTTTTTAAGCTGGGCCAACACTGCCTTGGTGGCGCCGCTAAAGTCATGGGACTGGCCCCCAGCCACGGCCACGAGCCGGCCTTCTACTTCAGTCATGGTGTTGTCTGAGCGGGTTAGTGACACACCCAAGATTTCTGCCAGGGTGGCACTGTCTACTGAGGACACTTTGGCGGAGTTGGCGCCGCGCTGGGCCCGAGTTGGTTGGCCTTGCACGCTGATACCGGCGTTTTTGAGGTGGGTGATGAATACGGTGGTGGCTTCCATGGCCGGATCTGCCGGGTAGGGGCCGCCGTAGTGGCTGGTTACGTCAATCATTAGCGGCTGCACCTGGGTGGCCCAGGAGCTGTATTCGCTGTCCCAGCTGGGGTGCCAGGTGGCGCCAGTAAATAGGGTGTCGTCTAGGGCCACGTTAACGTTGGTTACGCCTTTGGCTTTGAGGGCAGCTGCGGTTGAGCGGGCTAGGTCACCTAGTCCGGCATGTCCGACGACGGCGCCGGCGTCTCCTTTATCTGCAGCTAGGAGCACATCTCCCCCACCTACCAGGGTGAGGGTGGTGCCCTCTAGGTAGGTGCTGGTTTGTACGCGGTGATTGGCTCCCAGAGCGCTAAGCGCAGCGGTGGCGGTCAAAACTTTGTGACTAGAGGCCGGCACCATGGCGGAGTTGGCGTTGGTGGAAGCAATGTCTTTGCCAGTTAGGGAGTCTTTAACCACTACTCCAACAGTGCCTCCCGCTAGGGCAGGGTTGGAGGTTAGGGAGGTAATCAGCGACTGCACCTGCGAGCTTTCAGGAACGGGCGCATTAGCGTTTAGCGCCGTGACACTAGAGGCAGCGGGAGTAATGCCAGACGCCGTCGGGAAAGGATGCGGAGAAAGATCCACGCTAGCGGCAGTGACAAACCCAGGTACCACGTCCAGAGCGTCAAGCAGCGTGTAGTACCCGCCGGCCACCAGTAAGGTAGCCACGCTGAGCGAGGCAGCAACCAATTTACGCATGCTGTTATTTCCATTCTTGCAGGCAGACCGAAACAAGTTTGTGGACGCCGTGGGGGATTTGGCGACTACTGGGTTTAAGAGCGATTACGTCAGATCAAGGCTAACCTCAACCCCAGCGACGAGCGCTCTCAAGGTAAGGATATCGCCTTCACCCTATATACGTGCCGACGCACCGCATAAAACTGTCGCCTTACACACTTATTTACTCAACCAGGTACCACCCCAGACAAAGAGGAGTATTGTTTCACGCAAAGATAACGTTGTTTCACATTAGAGGAACATCAATATGCAATCTATGCAGTCGCTGCCAGCTAGCTCCAGCACCCACAGGCCGCAGCGCGCAAATAAATGGGTAGCGCTCACTGCGCTATGCCTGGTGGTGTTGCTGGTTGTCATGGACAACACCATCGTCAATGTGGCGATCCCTACGCTAAGTGAGGCCCTAAAGGCATCATCAACAGATTTGCAGTGGGTAGTGGACGCCTACACCTTGTCGTTTGCTGCTTTGCTGCTGCCGGCTGGAAAACTCAGTGACCGCTGGGGACGTAGGCGGATGCTACTGATCGGCTTGGTGGGCTTCACCCTATTCTCCGCCGGCGCCGCTTTTTCCTGGGCTTTATGGCAGTTGGTAGCACTGCGCGTGGCGCTAGGAGTCAGCGCCGCCATGATCTATCCGGCAACCTTGTCGCTGATCATCGTTATCTTTGAAAATTCCAAATACCGTAGCTTAGCTGTTGGCCTATGGGCGGCCACATCCGGTGTAGGTATCGCTTTAGGGCCTATCATCGGCGGTATCTTGCTAGAGCACTACGCTTGGAATTCCATTTTCTGGGTGTGTGCAGTTATTGGCGTAGTGGCCTTGGTTTGTATTGCGGTGGCAGTGCCCGAGTCGCGTACATTCCACAGTGAAAAATTCGATTTCCCTGGCACAGTGCTGTCAGTTACCGGCGTTGGGCTGCTGGTGTGGGCAATTATTGAGCGCCCAACTTATGGCTGGCTGTCTTGGCAGGTTATTGGCGGCATTTGTGTGTCCCTGCTCGTATTGGCAATGTTTGCGGCAGTTGAGTGGCGCACGCCAGCTCCCCTTATTGATGTTTCACTGTTCCGCCGCGCCATATTCACCAGTAGTACCTGCGCAATTTGCATCGCTTTCTTTTGCTTGTTTGGGTTCATCTTTATCACCACCCAATGGTTCCAGGCTCTGCGCGACTACAGTGCATTAAAAACCGCCTTGTCAACCTTGCCTTTCGCAGTAGTTATGGCGGCTGTGGCGCCACTTGCTACACAGCTAGCTAAACGTTTTGGGCACCGCGTGGTGGTAACAGTGGGATTAGTTTTCCTCTCGGCAAGCATGTTTGTGGTTACCCAAGTTGGCGCCCACTGCAACTATTGGTTGGCGGTTGTGCCAACTATGGCGCTTATGGCAGCCGGCATTGCCCTGGTTCAAGGTCCCGCAACGGACGCTTTAATGAGCACGGTTCCAGAAAGCTCAACCGGCGCGGCTTCAGCAGTAAATGACACGATCCGCGAGATTGGCGGCACTTTGGGCGTGGCCGTTATGGGCTCTGCGATTGTCTCGGTCTATCCCGGCAAGCTCGCAGATGCTTTGTCTGGCCTACATATCCCAGCTGCTGTAACAAAAGCTGCCCAAGATTCTGTGATGGCAGCGCATTCAATAGTGCCGCATTTACCAGTAGCCATCCGCCACAGCGCACAGCAAGCTATCGAAACCAGTTTCATGAGCGCCACGCACGCTGCCTGCTGGATTGCTTCTGGCCTGTCTCTAGCATTTGCCCTACTGTGCTGGCTCACTTTGCCCAAACACAGCTAAAGCATTCTTCCACAGTAGAAAGAAATATCTATCATGAGTACCGACATGACAAATCGTCTTCTGCTAGCTAACGCATTAGTGGAGGATCCCCACAATCCCATCGTCGATATTGCAGCTTGTTTTCCTGGACATGGCAGTCAAAGCATCAACATGTTTCAAGGCTGCCTGTCTAATTTCCCAGAAGCCCAACAAGTTATAGCTCAAGCTGATAGCCTATACAAAGAACGCTACGGAGAGCCCCTTTCTACAACAGTAAATTCTGGAAAAGACAGCCGCCTGACTATGCCTACAGTCATGCAGCCTGCTATCGTAACGGCTTCTCTGGCCATGTTTGCTGTTTTTAAATCTGCCGGCATCCCCATTTCGATGCTCATGGGACACAGCTTGGGAGAATACAGCGCATTAATCGCGTCTGATGCCATTACATTCGACGATGGATTATCAGCAGTAATGGATCGCGCAGAAACCATTGATTCTATTCCTTATGGTATGCGTGGAGCGATGGCGGTTGTATTACCACGTAGCTCTCATGACATGCATAGAATCAAGTCCATCGTAACCGCGTTGTCCTGTCAGGGGCCACTTTCTATTGGAATCATCAACTCCAACAAACAACTTGTTATTTCGGGTGCCAAAGCTTTGGTCGTTCGTGTTACGGAACGCTTAGCCGCCGAGTCTATAGAGAGCTCTATGCTCCCAATCCCTGTGGGATTTCATAGCCCTGTACTTTCGCCTGTCCTAATGGAGTTCAAGCGTAAGTTGGAAAATTATCAATGGCGTAAGCCTAACATTCCGGTCATTTCGACAATCACTCAGGGGCCCCTGCAAGACAGCGATATAGAAAATCTACCGCAACTACTTGCTGGACAATTAGTTACTCCCTTTGATTTTCGCGATTCTGTTACTTCCTGCCTATCTATGGGAGCGAAGCTATTCGTAGACATGGGGCCCAAACGTATAATTGCCAACCTAATCTCAGATCAAGTACGTGATGGTGAAGCAAAGGTATTCGGTCTTGACTACGGCCCCAATGGTGGAGCCAAAACCATTGATCGAATTCAGGCTCTGCAGTGGCTTTATGACACACAGGAAAGCAGACAAAATGCTGCACCTGAACCTTCTACATCTTCCCTTCAGACCTCTAAGGTGACGGCAAGTGACTTGCGGAATGTACTTCTAGATGCAATCTGTGAGGTTACTGGTTATCCTGCTGAGGTCATCAGCCCAGACCTGGACCTTGAAGCTGATCTTGGTATTGATTCAGTCAAACAAATGCAAGCACTGGGGACAGTAGCCGAACAGATTGGCGTGCAACCTGAGTCCCTGGATCTATCCCAGGCACACACGCTACGTCAGATCGTTGACTGCATTAAACAAGCAGCTGCTAGTTCTGGGCTGCAAAAGGAAGAACAAACTAACACTGAAGAATTTCATTCTGGTGAATCTTTTTCTAATGTGAAACGGTTTATCCCTCAGATCATCGATAAACCGCTCTCTATCGATTTAGGAGTAACCGATTGGTCTAATTCTTCCTGCTTATTCATTCAATCTGGTAACCAGGTATTGGATTCTTCTATCCAACAAACGCTCCAACCTATTTTCCGCACTATGCACACCATTACTGCAGACAAGCTCATTAGTGGCGGAGCTTATCCCACTGCAGAATCCGAAATGATCCAGATGATTTTGGATTGTCACTCTCTAAATAGCAGCAGTCCAGCATTCGGAGAGCAGACAGATGCATGGTTGGACACAGCTCAAGAGAAATACGCAGAAACATTTAAATTATCCCAGTCTCTTTATCCGCTTATCGAACAGACAGAGGGAAATGTCGCATGGTTGTCAGTCACCGGCGCAGGCGGTGTCTCAGGAGTAGGAACCACAGGAAGTGGCGATCCTGTTGATACATTAGCGTCAGGGTTCTATAAGAGTCTTGGCAAGGAATTGAATAATCTAAAAGTCAAAACCCTTGATGTAGATTCTCATACTGACACTCCGAAAGCTATTCTGGACGAAGTACGTCATTATTATCAAGATCAGGATTGCGAAATGGGCTACCTACATGGCTGCCGTCATGTGGTTCGCGTAATTCCCTTGGTAACAAGGCAGAAATACTCTATTAGAAAGCAGCTACCAGCAGGGACTGTAGCCTTCTTCTCCGGTGGGTCCCGAGGTATTGCCTTGGAATGCGCAAAAGCTCTTGCTGACGAACAGCCACAGATCAATGTAGTGATCACTGGACGCTCAGACATAAATGATCCTCAGGCGAAGGATTGGCTCCACTTAACTGAAGAAGACTGGAATAAAGCAAAGGCTGACTTCTTCCGTGAATCTAAAAGGAATAATCCCTCGCTCGGAGCCATTGAGCTATCTGAGGAATATAACAGGATAAGCCATATACGCACTTTGGCAAATAACCTTAAGACCGCTATATCCACGCGAAGCAATCTACATTATATTCCTTGTGATATCGCAGATGCTCAATCTACTGACAATGCGGTACGCAAGGCTCGTAAACAATGGGGAAATCTCTCATTGGTAGTTCATGCTGCTGGACTGGAATCGTTCGGCAGGCTACCTGGTAAAACATTAAGTCGCACCCAAAAGAGTATCGCAGTAAAACTTGGCGGTTTTATTAACTTGTACCAGGCCACTAAAGACGAACCGTCGCTGACCGCATTCATTTCCTTTGGGTCAGTATCTGGACGCTTCGGTATGGACGGGCAGGTAGACTACACTGCTGCTGCAGCCACACTTTCTGCGCTTTCACATACGATTCCAATGAATACGCCAGCTAACCAGAAAATCCCATTCGTTACTATGGAATGGTCAGCTTGGAGCCAAGTAGGCATGGCAGCTCACCCGCAGGTAATTGCTGTTCAGAAACAAGAGCGTGGGATGGAGTATATTCCAGTTAAGGTAGGAACAGAATTCTTCCTTGATGAGCTTGCACTCGGAACCGCAGATCCTGAGGTATTGATCATGGGGGCGTTAGGCTCAAATCAGCCACAAGGGCAGTTGGATTCACTAGATGCGGATATGGAGCTAACCTCACCTATCGACTCTGCGGGAACCGTCTTAGACAAACCGCACTATCCAATGCTAGATAGCGTTGATAAACGAGGAGAAAACGCGCTTGTTGCACATCGCATGCTTCGATATGATCGTGACCTATATCTGCCTGATCACCGGGTAAAGGGAGTTACGACTTTTCCTGGAGTACTTCATCTAGAAACTCAGATTGAAGCCGCTTCATGCCTATCTAATGTGAAACGGCTTGGTGTCGAACTCGAAGAGTTGGAACTTAAAACGTTCCTTAAATGCCGTGATAACGACGAAGTGCCTATCACTATCGAAGCCTTTCGCACAGATCGGAAGGGCAGTGAGGTCATCACAACTGAACTGTATTCAACCTTCAAGGCCCCAGATGGCCGGGTCCTGATCCCCCACCGCACTCATTCAACGGCTACTTTCAAATTATTGGATAAAGCTCCCGAATCATATAAGGCGGATTGGAATCCAGACAGCCTATTTGAAAAAGGGGTACTTATCGATATTGCTCGTTACCATGCAAGGACGGAACATTTCATTAGTTTTGGGCCGACTTTCCGGTATATGCGTGTGGCAAACCTGGTTGGAGATAACTGCGCGATAGGAGAATTTATTGTGCCGTCTGTACCAGGGCTTTTCAGTGATGTGCGTAATCCACAATTCCTCTGTTGCCCATTATTGATAGACAACGTTGGCAGAATGGCATTGATGCGAGAATTTCAACGCTGGGGCCGTCACGTAGTGCCGGTACAGATCCATGGTGCTCGTCAGTTCCGTTGCCCGGCAGCTGGAGAACTATGCTATGGAAAGATGGTTTTTCTAGCCGAAGACGAGAAAGGTGTCAATGTTAGCATCGAAATTATTGATGCTAATGGCTATCTACTATGCCAAGCAGACGAAGTACGACTTGCTTTCCTAGGTCCGGTAGAACAAAAACATAACATCATTACGTCAGCTGACAGTGTCATTCCCTCAAAGGAGTACTGATGGCAGATTTTGAACCAATTGCAATTATTGGGCGCGGATGCATCCTCCCCCCGCATTCATGTTCCCCTGAAGAACTTTGGAATGCGATAGTTGAAGGTCAAAGTGGGATACACCCACCTGTACCTGAGCGCTGGGGCACAAACGTCAACTACGTAGATTCTGACCGTAGTGCAGTTGATAAGACCTATTGCGGTATTGGCGGTTTTATCACTAATTATGATAACTATGCCTCTCATTCGAATGAGACCCATCTAAACCGTACCCAGGAAATGATTATTGACACCGCTTCTCAAGCGATTACTGAAGCCGGTATCAATAAATCTGAGTTAACTAAGTGTCGCTTATTTGTTGGCAATATGCTGGCTGATGAAGCTTTCGGAGATCAGGCTCTATCAGAAATAAGTAGGGAGATCCTTAATGAATGCACAGAAACATTAGGTAAAGACACTCTAGACGTCACTCAACACGCCATAGATTCTGTAATTCTGACTCGTAACAATGCTTCAGAAACAAAGAATTCTCCTTCTGACCTGGCACAGCTTCCAGCAAAGTTATTGGGTATGTCCAATGATCCCATAGTCATTGATGGCGCATGTGCATCAGGATTACTTATCGTTGATCTTGCAGCCAGATATCTGCACACTCACGTAAAACCGCTAGTAATGGCAGTTGGCGCAATGGCGAATATGTCTATTACTGGTAACGTCAGTTTCGCCAAAATAGGCGGCCTGAGTGACGAGCCCGCAAGACCGTTAGATGCAAATGCAAGTGGTCTCGTACCTGCGGAAGGTGCAGCAGCAGTATTGCTATGCACGCTTTCATATGCGAGACAACACGGTTACCCCGTTAGTGGTGTCATTACAGGTTCATATTCAACAAGTGATGGGCGCGGAAAAGCAATTTACGCCCCTAATCCTAAAGGCCAACAACGCGCAATGTGTGGCGCTTTAGAGCAGGCAGGAATCACCTCAGCTGGAATTGACTATATTGAGACCCACGCAACGGGTACACCTGCCGGAGACACTTCCGAATTAACGGCGATTATAAAAATGCTGACAGGACAACGCACTAGTCCTGTATCTATAGGATCTATTAAAAATTTAATTGGTCATGGTTTCCCAACGGCAGGTACATCAAATCTGCTTTCAGTGTTGGAATCATTTAGGCATGAACAATATTTGCCGACCCACGGAGTTACTACACCTCACTCTCTAATAACTGAGCACCCTGAGCTCCTACAGTTGCATACTGTTCCTGCTCCATGGCCAAAGTCCGAAGATCATCCACGCAGAGCTTTAATTAACGCTTTTGGTTTTGGAGGTATTAACTCGTCAGTAGTCGTTGAACAGTACACAAAGGATCACCAAGTCGAAAAGTGGCATAAAGATTCTAGCGATGAAAACGTGCTATACCTCGCAGTGCAATGCGTAGCTCAAGCACAATGTAATCCACCACGTACACTGCTTGAGGATTCAATGGAGGCTGATTGGAAAGTTTTCCGCACCCCTCCAGTACTTTTGCCTCACATGGACGTTGCTCAAAGACTGGCTGTTTTGGCGGCTAAGGATTTACAGAACGAACTAGGCTCTGATTCTAAAGAGATTTTTGGCGTTTTTCTCGGACAGCCTTCAGGATTGGCAGTAGGAGCCCGTAGAGAATTACGTATACGTCTTCCCGAGCTCCTTCACGCCATTGACCATGCCGAAATCCCTAACGATCTACGTTACGAAATACAAACCTGGTTTAGCAATCGCGTGCTTACATCAATAAGCAAAACCGTAGAAGCTGCACTGCCTGGCTATATGGACAACATAGTTTCAGGCCGAGTAGCCAATATGTTTGATTACCAGGGACCTAGCTGCGTAATCGATGGCGGCCGATTTTCTTTCGCCAGATCTATTGAAATGGCTTCTCTCGTACTGGCAGAACATGAAGCTGATGGCATGATAGTCGGATCTTCATTCGCCAACCCAAGCCATCTTATTGATCAAAATGCGGCTAAACTAGCCACAGCAACACTGATCATGTTACGCCCACTGGATTGGGCAAAAAAGCATCAGAGTCAAGTCCAGGCAGTAATCAAGATTAGTTACGTCAATCCGTCAGAGATGAACCCTCATGATTTTCTTGATGCAGACAGATTAGCAAAAGCTGTAACTAGCCAAAATCAGGCATCTCGCCTGCAAGCAGGAAACATGCTAGTAGAAGTGATGGGTCTTGAAGATGTATCAGCCAGGCAGTCAGAACACCAAATGATTAAGCAACAGAAAAATTCTGAAATTAGTTCAAGGCACACACCATCCAACAATATTGTGATACATGACACCTGGATTGGCATGCAGGGTGAGGCTATCCCAGATTGTCTTATCATGCTGTTGGGCAAGACCATAGCGCCTATGAAACAAGACACTCTCATCCGGGCTGTAATACCTTTCGATTCCCCCATAGAGAAGGAGCGCATACTACAGGCTTTGAAAAACACTACGGCATAGCCAGTAGTTGAAGAGACATACTTTGCATGCGGGGCGATATGGAAATTCATTCGCCCCGCACATTGTTGTGCCCACCGTTTATCTCCTACACCTGACTATAAAAGCGGATAACAGACCCCGTCATTTTTAGTTCCCAACACACCTCACTCTATCTGCAACCTCAATGTAGCTGAGTTCGTAACCTTCCAAGCAGGAACATAATTCAAAACTGTGGTTTACTTCTTATATGCCAACCACGCTATGGCACAAAGGCCTACATGAAGAGTGGCTGCCCACCAGTAGTGGCGAGATAATGCGGAGAAGCATCTAATGACTAACCAGAAAACTACAAAGAACCAACGCACCCCCACCGCTGAAATCAGGGGACTCATACTTGACGCCTCAAAACAGATCATCGAAGAGGACGGATATGAAGCTTTCACCATCCGGCTTCTATCAGAAAAAGCCGGGGTGTCCCCCGCTAGCATCTACCGTCATATCGGTGACAAGCAAGCTGTCATTAACACTCTCATAGACGAAAGTTTCCTTCAGCTGCGCGAAAAGCTTTTACGCGTCACCACCACAGATCCCCTGCAACGCCTATATGACGCAGGAGTGGTCTACCGCCAGCACGCTAAAGCATCGCCTGGAGTCTATGCCCTGCTGTGGCGTTGGCATGCCGGCGCTAGCGCCCAGGCCTGTCTGGACTCTATGACAGAGCTAGTACGCTACGGCCAGGTTGCCGGAAAGATCCGTAAAGATGAGCCTGGTTTAATCGCTTGGTCCATCTGGTCTGCTGTGCACGGCTTCGTCCAGTTCGAGACACGCCCCGAGCATGACACACCTGTGGATGATGATGATGCAGCTTATTCTTTCTTACTCCAACTTCTTATCCGGGGACTTAGCTCGTTTTGAGTAGTCGCTATTGGACTGCAACCATCGCAGACACCAGTCGGCCGTAACATCTCCAATGACCATGTAACGCAATACTGCCTTTTACAGCAGTAAATGTCCCACCCGGTGTCAGGTTTACAAGCACCTTACGAAAATCCACAGTTTCACCCAATGCAGATAATGCCTTTGAGACAGCTTCTTTAGCGCAGAATGCTGCTCTACGTTCTACAGGGGACGCCAATTGCAACAAGTTAAGCTCTTCTGAGGAGAACACAAATTTCATAACAGTGTTGGATAACTCAGCTGAATCATCCACATCTACCCCCAAGGCTCGACAACTTTCTGAAGATACCGCCACAGCGACACATAAAGATGAGCAGTGAGATAAAGAGCCTACAATGCCCGAGGGCCACAGTGGTTCACCAGCCCAGCCTCTTAAAATTGGCCCATCACGGCCGATACGCTGTAAAGCCTCATGGGCCAAAAGCCGTGTTTCCACGAATTCATGTCGTCGTTTAGAGGTAGCGTTATCTACCAAAGCTAACTCAGCATCAAACAACTGCGCTTTGTGTATCTCATCGCCTGAGATTAATACTTCGCATCCAGAACTCAGCAGTGGCCCAAACAGGGATACCCGTAGTCTCATTTGAGGCTCCCACATATGGTGCCCGCCTTCCACCATAATTTTCCTTTCGTTACTTCATATACATCTTCGTAGGAAACTGCAGGCAGATCAACACATACTTACAAGTCAACCAAACACGCGTAGGGATCGCTAAGAGCTTGCATGGGATAGCAATCAACAACCTACCTAAAACACCCAGATTTGCTCCGACAGAGCAGATCCCCTAAGAGCAAAACTCCATCTAGACCTAAGAGAATCGCAAAGATTTGCCCAAACCCTGCGCCAATGAGTCAAACTAGTGCTATACACAGTTCTAGGACCAAACGGCCCTACCATCGGCAGGCTGGCTTGAGTAAACGCACCCGTTGCAAGCCCAAAACATGTCCTGGCTTTGCGGGGCGAGGAAGGAGCTCAAAATGGAATTCGATGTAACCATTGAGATCCCCAAGGGTAACCGTAACAAATACGAGATTGACCATGAGACCGGCCGTATTCGCCTGGACCGCATGTTGTTCACGTCCACCCGTTACCCCGACGACTACGGCTTTATTGACGACACTCTAGGCGAGGACGGCGACCCGCTAGACGCCCTAGTGCTACTAGAAGAACCCACTTTCCCTGGCTGCGTGATTCGCTGCCGCGCGCTAGGCATGTTCCGTATGCGCGACGAAAAGGGCGGCGACGACAAGGTTCTGTGCGTGCCCGCAGCTGACCAGCGCGCTTCTTGGCGTACCGACATTGAGGACGTCAGCGAGTTCCACCGCCTGGAAATCCAGCACTTCTTTGAGGTCTACAAGGACCTAGAGCCGGGCAAGAGCGTAGAAGGCGCCCACTGGGTAGGCCGTGAAGAGGCCGAGGCTGAAATTCGCCGCTCCTTCGCCCGCCTGCGTGAGCACGAAGGCCACTAACCCCCATCCCAATCCCATTGTCCTTGAGCTTGTAAATAAAACTGTCCCCCTGGCCGTAGCTGAACTGCCTCCCGTTTCTTGGACATCGAAATTGAAGTCCAGGGAATGGGAGGC
>ENA-OWND01000801-OWND01000801.1-metagenome-genome-assembly--contig:-NODE-801-length-20539-cov-7.601591_pt1 | contig 20539 bp, 15 predicted proteins | sample MGYA00245342_ERZ651119 | MGnify/ENA primary metagenome ERZ651119 (study PRJEB26857, sample SAMEA4031756) | metagenome | biome: human; feature: oral; material: saliva | place: Philippines | collected 2014... | reverse complement strand
TGCTCATCCTCGGCGACGAGAAGACGGGCTTCCGCACGGTGATGTCCCCCGGCTTCGAGCGCCTCATCCTCCCCGACTGATTCACTACTCACTAATAGTACAATTCAATATGGGAAAGAAAGTGATCATCGCTCTCTACGGACTTGCGAATACAGGTAAGACCACTACGTTGCGCAAGCTCGCACTAGAGTTCTTGGAGTCGCCAGATGTGAAAGAAGATCTTCAAGTAGGCTTCCTCTATAACAAGGAGAGGCCTACAAAAGTAGTCGTGTCAACTACGAAAGATCCCGGGGTCAACACAGACTTCTACACGGGACTGACGGCCCAAACTCTTATCCTTACCACAACGAGAATAGAGGACAAGACAGTAAAAATTAACGGAGATCCTAAGTTAGTAAAGAAGGAAGATCCAGATCCAGAACAAGAGAAGATCGACGATGCCCGAAAGCAGGAGATCATCAAAGAGCGCATTGAACCAATAGCTAAAGAATCCTCTACGTTGCGCCAGTTCTCACAAAAGCTCCTGGCGTTAGATGTAGTGGAAGGAGATATTCAAATATCCTTCTGTTATAGGGATAGGAAAATAGTTATATCAACAGCAGGAGATAGAGTGCCTGAAGTTGAAGAAAGTACAAACTTATTCCAAACAGTGAAAGGAGATATTCTTGTTACGGCAACTAGAAATATAGGACGAACTGCTACGTGCTTAAGTTTAAGAAACTATGGAGAGGGGATCAAATCAGAGGCGATTTGGATCTCTAAATGTGGTTCCGAATCCCCAAATGAAGTGCAGGCAAAGAAGCTTCGTGCTTTCATCGATTTGATCATTGATAATTGGGATAACTAGCCTAAGAAATAATCCTATTCCTCAAGAACTAGGGAGGAAGAAGCTTACATAGCGTAATCTCTTCCTAATTGCTCCCACTCCCGAAGCGGAGACAGACGAATACTCGCCCGTGGATCCCTTGAGTGGAGTCCACGGACGAGCTCTTTATTTCCCTTCGGTCAGTGCTTGGGAGAGGGGCTCTCTCAGCCCGCATAGAATGGGCTCCCCCGCCTGCCAAGAGATTGGTATCATATTTGCACGAAGGTAAATAGCTCCCGCACGGCATAGCACGAGCAGGAGGATAATGATAGCGCCTACACCGCCCCTCCACGCGGTGTAAGCCACTAATATATAGCAAATAACAATAAATAATATGAGCGAAGAAATCAAAGATCAAGAGCTGGAGCGCGACGAGCAGACAGCCGCAGAAGAGCAGACAGATTGTCAGACAAACGAGCAGGCTCAGCCTCAAGAGGAAGAATTGACCGAGAGCCCAGCCGAGGAACTTTCGCCCGAAGCCAAGCTTCAGGCTGAGCTCGACAAGCTCAAGGACACGTACCTACGTCTGGTCGCCGAGTACGACAACTACCGCAAGCGCACCCTCAAGGAGAAGAGCGAGCTCATCCGCAGCGGTGGCGAGAAGGCCCTCACCGACCTCTTGCCCGTCGTCGATGACCTCGAAATCGCCCTGCAGAACCTTGACAAGGCCACCGACCTCGATGCCCTCAAGGAAGGCGTGCACCTGATCTACTCAAAGTTCGTGGACTACCTCAGCCGTCAGGGCGTCACAGCTATCCCCACCGAGGGCGAGAGCTTCGACGATGAGCTCCACGAAGCCATCGCCACCTTCCCCGCCCCCGAGGAGAGCCTCAAGGGCAAGATCATCGACTGCGTCAAGAAGGGCTACAAGCTCCACGACAAGGTACTACGCCACTCCTCTGTGGTCGTAGGTCAGTAAGGAAAGGAGAAACTATCTATGGCAGAAAAGAGAGATTACTATGAAGTTCTTGGCGTAGCTAAGGGCGCTTCGGCCGAAGAGCTGAAGAAGGCCTACCGCAAGCTCGCCATCAAATATCACCCCGACAAGAATCCCGGGGACAAGGAGGCCGAAGAGAAGTTCAAGGAGCTTGCTGAGGCCTATGACGTACTGAGCGATCCAGAGAAGCGCCAGCGCTACGACCAGTTCGGTCATGCCGGTGTCGGTGGCAGCGCTGCCAGCGGTGGCGGTGGCTTCGGCGGAGGCATGTCGATGGAAGATATCTTCAGCCGCTTCGGCGACCTCTTCGGGGGTGGTGGCTTCGGAGGCTTTGACTTCGGAGGCTTCGGCGGAGGTGGCGGCGGTGGCCGTCAGGTCCTGCGCGGCTCCGACCTTCGCGCTCGCGTCCGCCTCACCCTCGAGGAGATCGACAAGGGCGTAGAGAAGAAGCTAAAGGTAAAGAAGCAAGTCGCCTGCTCCCACTGTCACGGCGACGGCACCACGGAGAAGGACGGCAAGAAGCAGTGCGACACGTGTCACGGCTCGGGCGTCGTCATCTCCGCTCAGCGCAGTATCTTCGGCATGATGCAGACGCAGTCCGTCTGCCCCACCTGCGAAGGTACGGGCGAAGTCATCACCAAGCCCTGTAGCTTCTGTAAGGGTAAGGGCACGCAGATCGGCGAAGAGGTCGTATCCTTCCGTATCCCTGCAGGGGTGGCCGAAGGTATGCAGTTCTCCGTCCAAGGCAAGGGGAATGCCGCTCCCCGCGGTGGTATCCCCGGTGACCTGCAGGTCGTCATCCAGGAAGAAGAGGATCCCAACCTCATCCGCAACGGCAATGACCTCATCTACAACCTCCTCATCTCCGTACCTACGGCCGCCCAAGGTGGCTCCGTCGAGGTACCTACGATCGGTGGGAAGGCACGTGTGAACATCGCTGCAGGTACGCAGCCAGGCAAGGTCCTCCGTCTGCGTGGCAAGGGACTCCCCTCCGTCAACGGCTATGGCAAGGGTGACCTATTGGTGAACGTCAACGTCTTCATCCCGAAGCTCAACGAGAAGACCGATGCCTCCGTCCTTGAGACGATGTCCGCACCAGCCTTCGAGCCTACGGACGAAGCCCGCAAGGAGATCGATAAGCACTACCGTCAGATGCTTCGATAATCCCGACCACAAAAGGGAACTCTATAAATAGGCGAGGCCGCGATCATCAGATGATCGCGGCCTCGCTGTCGTTTTGTGTGTATGTTCGTGGAGAGGTCTGTGTCCTACTTAGAGGCCCTTAGGATTGGGGCCGTAGGCGTTGTCACCGGGCTCGCCTTCCTGAACGAAGAGATAGATCAGGTAGAAAGCACCGAAGGGGATAAGAGCAATAAGGAGGTACTTCCAGTCCTTACCCAGGTCATGGAGACGGCGTACAGAGATCGCAAGGCCTGGGAGGAAGAGGCCAAGGCATAGGATAAGTGAAAGAATACCGCCCAGACCGATGCGACCATCAATGAAGCCTACTACAATGCCAATAACGAAGGCGCAGAGCACATAGCTCCAGTATTCACGGCGGCGTGCACGGCCACTGAAATCCATGTACTTAAGAGTTACACCTTCCTTGAAGTACTCGAAGATACCTTTTTCTTGCATAAGTTTTTTAGTTGTTTGTGGGTTGATATATCACAGTTATAACGTGCGTGAAGGTGCATATATTACTTACCGTCACAAAAAAGTCATTGAGGAGGTATGACGAAGTATAAGAGCGAGGCGGCAATCTTCAGATGATCGCCGCCTCGCTCCCATTTATACAGGCATTCCCCCCACTGGGGATATCCCTCCTTAGAAGATCTCCTTAGGGTTGGGGCCGTAGGTATTTTCTCCGGGCTCGCTATCCATCAGATAGAAGACAAACAAGACCAGAAAGCCAAAGGGCACCAGATAGAGCAGGAGATACGCAGTGTCCTTACCGATATCGTGCAGACGGCGTGCGCTCACGGCGAGCTGAGGGATGAAGAAGGCCAGACTTAGTAGATAAGCAGGGACAATCCCCATAAAGCGGAAGCCGCCCCCAAGGAGATCGCCAATCAAGCTCCCTACGATGAGCACGGAGAGCAAGATGATGATACTGAAGAGTATGAAGCCCCAGTATTCGCGACGGCGCGCACGCCCCTCGAACTTGATATACTTACTGGTAATGCACTCCTTGAAGTAGTTAAATAAGCTTTTTTCTTGCATAGGCCTTTTAGCTGATTATGGGTAGATAGATATTGTGTAACGGACATAAAGTTACAACTATTATCCACCTCGGCAAAGGGCAGGGAGAGAGCCCACCATACGCGAGCGTGCCCGCACCGACCTCATAGGGTCAGGTGCGGGCACGCCTATATAGAGGTGTGAGCCTCAGGGCTTACTTACCCTGCTCAAGAGAGAGCGTACGTGAGGGCTGGTCGCAGAGCTCGGGATCACCGTAGAACTGGATGGGCCCGGGGTAGATGAAGCACGTATCCTTAGCCCACTCAGCACGGTTAGCTGCGAAGTAAGCGAAGGGCTTGCCCTGAAGGTCTACGAGAGCCTTCTGGATCACAGGCTTCATTTCGCCGTGACGACGCTCCATATTCATCATCATCGTCGTGGGGATACCACCAGCGATCCACTCAGTAGCGGGAGCCGTGAGGTTCTGTACAGAGCTCATGTAGCCCGTTACACCTGAGGCGATGAGGCAAGCAGCCGTACGACCGAGGGCGTAGCAGTAGTCAGCATCGAAGTTCGAGGGCATAGCGCAGCGGCCTTCGTAGCCGAAGAAGTGCGTCAGGGGAGAGAACTTACCCGTGAAGCGACCTTCTTCCTTCCAAGCAGCGAGCTTGGTAGCGACCATCTCAGCCAGGAGCTTTTCCGTCTCGATGAGCGACACCTGGACGTTGCCGTGGGGGTCACGGTCGAGCGTCAGCTGGCGAGCTACCGTAGCGGGCAGGCTGGCGTAGAGAGCTGAGTTAGCAGCGCTGAGGTGCTCAGCGACATAGGCACGCTGCTCGTCAGCGGGGACAGCGCGGAACTCTGCCTCGTGGTGTGCGAGGTAGTCGTTGAGCTCAGCGATGAGCGCCTTGAAGGCAGGGATGAATTCGATAAGACCTTCGGGGATCAGTACCGTACCGAAGTTCTCACCCTTAGCAGCGCGAGCGGCTACGACCTCAGCGATGTAGGTGATTACGTCGTCGAGGGTCTGGTTCTTAGCCTCTACTTCTTCGCTGATGATAGCGACGTTGGGCTGTACCTGCAGGGCGCACTCGAGGGCGATGTGCGAAGCAGAGCGGCCCATGAGCTTGATGAAGTGCCAGTACTTGCGAGCAGAGTTACAGTCGCGCTGGATGTTACCGATGACTTCGGCGTAGACCTTCGTAGCGGTGTCGAAGCCGAAGGAGGTCTCGATCTGCTCGTTCTTCAGGTCACCGTCGATAGTCTTGGGGCAGCCAATGACCTGGACGGGAGCGCCGATGCTCTTGTAGTATTCAGCGAGGACTGCAGCGTTGGTGTTGGAGTCGTCACCACCGATGATGACCAGCGCACGGATGTCGAGCTTCTTGAGGATCTCGAGACCCTTGTCGAACTGAGCCGTCTCCTCGAGCTTCGTACGGCCAGAGCCGATGATATCGAAGCCGCCGGTGTTGCGGTACTCGTCGATGATATCGGCCGTCAGCTCGATGTAGTTGTGCTGTACGAGACCGTCAGGACCCATAAGGAAGCCATAGAGACGGCTATCGGGATGGATCTTCTTCAGACCGTCGAAGAGGCCTGCGATGACGTTGTGCCCACCAGGAGCCTGACCGCCAGAGAGGATGACACCGCCATTGATGGGCGTGCCAGAGGTAGCCTCGCTCGAAGCTTCGAAGGTGAGCTTGGGGAGACCGTATGTGTTAGGGAAAAGCTTGGCGATAGCTTCCTGATCGCTGACGCTCTGCGTAGCTGCACCGAAGACGGTCTTCACGCCACCTTCCAGTGCCTTAGGGAGCTTGGGGCTGTACTTGCTACGAGCCTGCTGGAGTGCACTCTTAATCATTATTGCTTGTTTGGGTATAATAGAACCTATGGATTTGCGGTACAAAGATCTTAAAATTTCTTCATAATAGCCCCCACTTTTCCTTTTTACCCGTAGATAAAGGCCTTTTAGATGCTCGCGCGCCCGCTCGCGAAGGCGATTTATCGGCCACCCACCTCCATTTTTCGCCCCGCTCTCCTCGTCTTCTTAACCCCTCCCAAGCACCTCTATCACAGCATCTCCCGAGGTCGTCACCCTACACACCTCACAGCCAACGAAATTTGACTAGTACTGGTCGCCGTTCTGACCAGTACTGGTTGCTTTCGTGACCAGTACTACTTACTAGGAGTGACCAGTACTGCTCGCCGTTCCGACCAGTACTGGTTGCTTTCGCGACCTATATTGGTCCGCGGGGTGACCTATATAGATTCATTCAGCGACCTATATAGCTTCACTCGACGACCTATATAGGTCAGCCCACCGACCAATATAGCTTCACGCCACCCTCCCCCTATAGATACAGAAGCGACTGCCGGGAAATGGGAGGGGGCAGGTATGCGGGGCATAGCGTATCTTTGCGACAATAAATGACTCAGCCAATGGCAGACAACCGCACCACCCGCCCCTACCAGCTCGGACTCGCCCTCAGTGGCGGCAGCATCAAGGGCTTTGCCCACCTCGGCATCTTAAAGTACCTCGACGAGGTAGGCCTACGCCCCGAGATCATCGCTGGCACCAGTGCCGGCTCCATCATGGGCGCCTTCTATGCATCGGGCTATGCGCCTGAGGAGATCCACGAGCTCCTCTCGCAGACGGGCTTCATGCAGATGACCAGCTTCACCACCAAGGGAGGCGGGATCTTCAGCACGACGAAATTCCTCCATTTGCTTAAGAAGAACCTCCGTCACCGCAAACTGGAGGATCTACCGACCCCCATGCGTATCGTAGCCACCGACCTAAACCGAGGAGAACCCCACGTCTTTACTGAGGGCCCCTTGGCGAAGATTATCCTGGCTTCATCAAGCATCCCCATCCTCTTCTGCCCTGTAGAAATCGACGGTCACACCTACGTCGACGGCGGGCTCTTCCGCAACTTCCCCGTCACAGCCATCCGCGAGGACTGCGAGGAGGTCATCGGTATGAACCTCGGCCCTATGCAGAGCGCAGAAATCCCCATGAATATAAAGGACATCGCTAACCGTGCATGGGAACTAATCTTCCGCCAGAATACCACCCCGGACTGTGCAGCCTGTGATTATCTCCTTGAGACGAGCGAGGTAATGAAGTTCGGGATGTTTGAGGTCAGCGCCTCCGAGCAGCTGATGAAGATAGGCTACGAGCTGGCCAAGTCCGAGCTCGCACCACTGGTCAAAAAGAAGAAGGGCGCGAAAAAGCCTTAGCCCCACCACCTACCCATACCTAATGCAGCAGAAGATCGTCATCTACTCCGCCCTCACTCGACTCTGGGGGAATAAGAATACGACCCGCCAGCCCCATGGCACACTCTCCGCGAATGGCTCGGGGAAGCTCCGTGACTTCACACCCGAAGCCCTCGCCTATATCCGCAGTCTCGGGGCTACCCACGTCTGGTATATCGGCCTGCTGGAGCACGCCACGAAGACTGACTACAGCGCCCAAGGCATCCGCCCCGACCACCCCGATACGGTGAAGGGGCAGGCTGGTTCGCCCTATGCTGTCAAGGACTACTACGACGTCGACCCCGACCTCGCCGAAGATCCACACACACGACAGGCAGAGCTGGACGCCCTCGTCGAACGTACCCACCAGGCAGGCCTGCAGGTCTTGATGGACTTTATCCCCAACCACGTCGCCCGCACCTATCACTCCGATGCATGCCCTGAGGGCGTCGCAGACCTCGGTGCTACGGACGATGTACAGCTGGCGTTCTCCCCGCGCAACAACTTCTACTACCTCCCCGACACCTCACTTATCCTACCCTTATCCACAGAGTCATCCCCATACACCGAGTGCCCAGCACGCGCTACGGGCAACGACTGCTTCAGCCCCTACCCCAGCATCACGGACTGGTACGAGACGGTGAAGCTCAACTACGGGGTGGACTACTGCGGGGGAAGTGGCCTGCATGCCGATCCCATCCCCGATACGTGGGTGAAGATGCGTGACATCCTCTGCTACTGGGCTGCACGTGGTGTCGACGGCTTCCGCTGCGATATGACCGAGCTTGTCCCACCCGCTTTCTGGGCTTGGGCGATCCCCTCGGTGCGTGAGCAGTACCCCGAGACGCTCTTCCTCGCAGAGATCTACCAGCCCCACCGCTACGGCGAGTACCTCTATGCAGGCTTCGACTACCTGTATGACAAGGTCGGTGTCTATGACTTCCTCATCGCTCTCGGCAAGGGCGCACGCGACGCAGCGGACTTCACCGGTGTGCGCGATGCCGTCGGTGGCGAGCAACCCGCGATGTGCTACTTCACGGAGAACCATGACGAGCAGCGCCTCGCCTCGGACTTCGTCTTCGCCTCGCCCCGTCAGGGCTTCCTCGCTACGGCTGTCGCAGCCCTAAGTGGTGGCAATCCCCTACTCCTCTACTTCGGTCAGGAGCTGGGCGAGCAGGGCATGGACAGCGAGGGCTTCAGCGGGCGTGATGGCCGCACGACGATCTTCGACTACTGGAGCCTCGACAAGCTCCAGCGCCTGCAGGCTGGTGGCTACACCCCCGCCCAGCTGACGGACGAAGAAGCCCGCCTACTCAGCGACTACCAGCGCCTCGCCTCCTGCTACACCGACCCCATCATCAGCCGAGGGAGCTACTACGGCCTGCGTGCCAAGGGCTCTGGCAGAGAGCGTGTCCTCGCCTTCGCCCGCGCTTCTGAGGAAGGACTCTACCTCGTGCTGGCGAACTTCGCCAGCGAGCAGGCTGACATTGCCCTCCCCCTACCCGCTGAGTTCTTCGCTGCTACGGGCATCACCGAGGGCACGGCCTTCCGTGCCGCAGACCAGCTCACGGATGCAGTGGACTTCCTCTGCCTCACCACGCTGGCTCCCCTTCGTCTGAGCCTCGCTCCCCACGGCCTGCAGATCCTCCGCCTCACAGCGGTGTAAAGCAAAGCCCCCGCACATATCAGCATAAAAAGGCCCGCCGGCTACCCCTCCTTCATGGAGCGTAGCCGGCGGGCTTATTATGGGGAGTAGCTTCCCTTAGTGCAGGGTAGCCGAGCGGACGATCTCGCAGACCGTGGGGTGTGGGAAGACGATGCGAGACAGCTCCGAGAGCTTCATGCGCTGCTCGACAGCCATGATCGCAGGCACCAAGATCTCCGAAGAGCCATTACCGAAGAGATGCGCACCGAGGATGACCCCCTCCTTGTCCGTAAGGAGCTTGCAGAAGCCATTGCCCTGCTCGTTCTCGATGATGAAGCGACCAGAGAGCGTCATCGGCACACGATGCACCTCATAGTCGACGCCTGCAGCACGCAGCTCCTGCTCCGTCTGGCCGACAGCAGCGATCTCAGGATCGGTATAGACGATACCAGGGATAGCGCGGTAGCTCATCACATCCTCCGTGCCGGTGATGTGGTGTACAGCGACCTGCCCTTCGCGAGCAGCCGTGTGAGCGAGCATAGACGTACCATTGACATCACCAATGGCATAGATACCAGGTACTGAGGTCTGGAGGTGCTCATCGACGACGACAGCCCCACGCTGGAGCTCGACACCGACCGTCTCCAGTCCCAGACCATCGGTCACAGCACGACGGCCGACACTGACCAGCAGCTTGTCGAAGGGGATCTCCAGCGTCTCGCCCTCATGCTCAGCGATGACCTTACCCTCACGCACGGCAGTGACCTTCGTGGAGAGGTGGAACTTCACCTTGCGCTTCTCGAAGGCCTTCTGCAGCTCCCCAGAGAGCTCTTCGTCCATAGGCCCGAGGATCTTAGGCAGCATCTCGACGACCGTGACCTCCACGCCGAGCGTAGAGAAGAAGGACACGAACTCCATACCGATGACCCCGCCACCGAGGACGACGAGGCTCTGTGGGAGCTCCTCAACCTCAAGTGCCTCCTTAGCCGTCCAGAAGGGCACGTCGCTCAGCCCATCGATGGGTGGGATGAAGGCACGTGAGCCCGTAGCGATGATGACGTGGCGCGCCGTATAGGTCGCCTCGCCTGCAGCGATGGTGAAGCCCTCATCACCGCGCCCCATAAGACGAGCCTCTTCGGTGACGATCTCGACCTCATGGCCCTGCAGACCGATACGGATACCCGCACCGAGCTTCTTGAGGATCTTCGTCTTGCGCGCCATCACCTTACCGAGGTCGAAGGCAGCTTCGGGGATCGTAAGACCATATTTCTTGCCATCGAGGGCTTCGGAGAGGAGGTGGGCAGAGTGCAGGAGTGCCTTCGTAGGTACGCAACCTTCGTTGAGACAGACACCACCGAGCTTATTCTTCTCGAAGATGACGACGCGGAGGCCGTGGGCTGCTGCATGCTCTGCAGCATCGGTACCGCCGGGGCCAGCACCGATGATAGCTACATCGTAGTTCATGAGTTTGAGTGTAGTGAGTGAGTTATATAGGTATTATTAGCTAAGACCCTCGATGTGTCCATCGATGAAGTCTATCTTTTCTGCTTGGGGGAAGCGGGGCAGACCGGGCATACGCACCAGAGCGCCGAGGACGAGGACGATCATCTCAGCACCCGTGTTGATGACGACATCGCGCACCTCGAGGTCAAAGTCACGCACGCTACCATAGGCCGTGGGATCGTCGCTGAAGGAGTACTGCGTCTTGGCGATACAGACGGGGAACTTCGACCAGCCGTGGCGGTCGATACGCTCGAGCTGGCGCTGTGCCTTTGCCGAGAAGTGGATGGAGCGTGCGCCGTAGATGCGCTGAGCGATAGCCGTAGCCTTCTCCTCGATGGAGGCGGTAAGAGGATAGGTGAACTGCAGGGGCTGCGAGGGCTTCTGCTCGATGGTCTCGACGACGAGGCGAGCGAGCTCTTCCGCACCAGCACCACCTTCGCCGAAGGCCGTGTTGATAGCGAAGCCCACACCAGCAGCGTAGCAGTGCTCACGCACCAGTGCGATCTCTTCCTCCGTATCGGTAGCGAAGCGGTTGAAGGCTACGACGACCGTCTGCCCGAAACTCTTGAGGTTCTCGATATGGCGGTCGAGGTTAGCCAGCCCATGGCGGACGCCCTCGATATTCGGCGTCTTGAGGTCCTTCTCATCGACACCACCGTGCATCTTCAGCCCGCCGAGGGTAGCCACGAGGACGGTGAGTGAAGGCTGAAGGCCTGCCGTGCGGCACTTGATGTTGTAGAACTTCTCGGCACCAAGGTCCGCACCGAAGCCTGCCTCCGTGATCGTGTAGTCGGAGTGCGCCAGTGCCATGCGGGTGGCGAGGATCGAGTTGCAGCCGTGGGCGATGTTAGCAAACGGGCCGCCGTGGATGAAGGCAGGGGTATGCTCGGTCGTCTGCGCCAGATTGGGCTTGATAGCGTCGAGGAGGAGGACGGTGATCGCACCCGCTACCCCGAGGTCACGCACGGTGAAGGGCTCTCCCTGCTTCGTATAGCCGAGGAGGATATTCTCGATACGGCGACGCAGGTCTTCGAGTGAAGTCGACAGACAGAGGATCGCCATGATCTCCGAGGCAGGCGTGATGTCGAAGCCCGATTCGGCTGGGATACCATTGACCTGACCACCGAGGCCCGTGACGATGGAGCGCAGAGAACGGTCGTTGACGTCGAGGACACGCTTCCAGAGGACTTCGCTGAGGCCCTTGTCCGTATTGCGGTTCTGGTAGATGTAGTTATCCAGGAGCGCAGTGATCATGTTGTGTGCCGAGGTGATGGCGTGGAAGTCACCGGTGAAGTGCAGGTTGATCTTCTCCATAGGAAGCACCTGAGCGTAGCCACCACCGGCAGCACCGCCCTTCATACCGAAGCAAGGGCCGAGAGAGGGCTCACGCAGTGCGACGACCGCCTTATGACCGAGGCGGTTCATACCGAGAGCGAGGCCGATAGAGACCGTCGTCTTGCCAATACCAGCCTTCGTAGCGGTGATGGCGGTGACGAGGATGAGCTTGCCAGGCTTATGACCGGCTTGGAGCTCGGAGAGATCTACCTTGGCAAGGTACTTGCCGTAGTGCTCCAGGTGGTCGGTGGGGATAGCCACCTTGGCAGCTATCTTTTCGATCGGCTCGAGGGCTATCGAGCGGGCGATTTCGATGTCGGTCTTCATTACCAGAAAGAGAGTTAGTGGGTCAATGATGTGGGTAAAAGAGCTTCCTATTCGGGAGAGAGATGGGGTGAAAGCAAGCCGTGCGAAAGGACTGTAGAGGGGACTAACAGTTCTTTCGCACGGACATATAGAGGTTACTTGAGGTACTTATCAAGCCAGCCGAAGAAGGTACGCTGCCAGAGCAGGGCGTTCTGCGGGCGGAGGATCCAGTGATTCTCATCGGGGTAGATGAGGAGCTCGGCAGGGATGCCTCGGAGCTTAGCCGCGTTGAAGGCCGCCATACCTTGGCCTGCGAGGATGCGGTAGTCGCGCTCGCCGTGGATGACCAGTATCGGCGTATCCCAGTTGCCTACGAGCTTGTGAGGGGAGTTAGCGAAGGTGCGCTGAGCGACTGCATTGTCCTTCTCCCAGGGAGCACCGCCCATATCCCAGTTGGCGAACCACATCTCCTCGGTCGTCATGTACTGCATCTCGAGGTTGAAGATACCTGCGTGGGCGATGAAGGCCTTGAAGCGCTTCTGGTGCACGCCTGCCAGATAGAAGACGGAGTAGCCACCGTAGCTGGCACCGACACAGCCGAGACGCTCGCTGTCGACCCAAGGTTCCTTCTTCAGCTCATCGACTGCGGTGAGGTAGTCTTGGATATTCTGCCCCGAGTAGTCGCCGCTGATCTGCTCGTTCCATGCCTTACCGAAGCTGGGGACGCCGTGGCGATTGGGAGCGATGACGATATAGCCTTGCTCAGCCATGAGGCGCATATTCCAGCGGTAGGAGAAGAACTGACTGACGGGGCTCTGTGGGCCACCCTGACAGAAGAGCAGCGCAGGATACTTCTTCGTCTTGTCGAAGTTCGGAGGGAGGACGACCCAGACGAGCATGTTGCCCCCGTCGGTCGTCTTGACCCAGCGCTTCTCTACTGAGATCGGAGCGAGGCCGTCGAGTGTGGACTTATTCTCTGCCGTGAGCTGCTTCGCGGCACCCGTCTTGACGTCTACGAGGTAGAGGTCCGTGGGCTCGATGTAGCTCTGACGGCCAGCGAGGATCTTACCGCCCTGCACATCCAGCGAGGTGTAGTCGTGCATACCCGTGGTGATCTGGCGGATCTTACGGCCCTTGAGCGCGATCTCCCAGAGCTGGGCTTCGGCGTGCTTCGTCGAGAGGAAGAAGAGGCTCTGGCTATTAGCTGCCCACTGGAGCTCATCTACATCGTACTCAAAGCCGTCGGTGAGGAAGGTCTTCTGTCCCGTCTTCAGATCCTGGACGAAGAGGCGCTTGAGGTCGGCTTCGTAGCCGTCACGCTCCATGCTGATCCAGCTGATGCGCTTACCATCAGGCGAGAAGCGGGGGTGCGTGTCATAGCCACCCATCCCCTCGGTGATATTGCGAGTCTGACCCGAGGCGAGGTCGTAGAGATAGATATCGGTATTGGTGGAGAGGGAGTACTCTATGCCCGTCTTCTTGCGGGAGGAGTAGGCTAAGGTCTTACCGTCGGGGCTCCAAGAGAGCTCTTCAGCTCCGCCGAAGGGCTTCGTAGGAGCTTCGTAAGGCTCACCTTCGAGGATGTCCTTACCGCCCGTGATCGCTTCGCCACCTACGGGAGCGATGAAGATATGGGGGATCGTCTCTACCCATTCGTCCCAATGCTTGTACATCAGATCGGTGACGATACGACCCGTAGCCTTAGGCAGGTCGGGGTAAATCTCCTTAGTACTCTTACCGAAGGAAATCTCCTTGATATAGGCCAGCTGCTTCTCATCGGGCGAGAAGAGGTAGTCCGAGAGCCCGCCCTCGATATTGGTCACCTGACGGCGGTCCGTACCATCGGGAGCCATCGTCCAGACCTGAGGAGCGCCACTCTCCGAGGAGATGTAGCTGATACGACGGCCCTGCTGGATCCAGCGAGCGCCATGCACGCCAGCGACACCCTGAGTGATCTGGCGACGTGCGCTGCCATCGGAGGAGATAGTGAAGAGCTCGGTGCGGATCTTATTGTCCTTGATGCTGGGGAAGCCCACGCTGTAGACGACCGTCTTGCCGTCGGGAGAGAGGGCGGAGGCACCGACACGAGCGAGCGAAAGCATCGTCTCGGGCGTCATGTGCTGCGACTGCTGAGCCACAGCAGGCAGGGTAGCTGAGAGGGCTGCTGCCGTAGCAAGAGCGGTGATGTGCTTCTTGATCTTCATAGCGATATGCGTATTGTATATGTATGTGGTCTGGGATTAGGAGAAGCGTAGGCCAAGGGCTTCCTTGAGCTTGCGCACCTCGGGGTTGATCTCCGCGAGCTGATTGAAGCGATCCTCTTGGGTGAGGACGATCTTCGCCTGCTCCTCTACAGTCTTCTCGCGCAGGATGAGGTTGAACTTACGATTCTGCAGCGTCGTGCGGAGGAACTCTACGAGCTGAGGATAGACTTCCATCACCGTGGTATGGATAGCCTCACCTGGTGGAAGGGAGATCTCGGCCTGCACGCCGTCTAAGAGCTTCGGTAGCTCGGGGCGCAGGATATTGCGGTAGAGGATCTGTGAGGGCGTCAGCTCTTGCTCGACGAAGCGCACCCAAGCTCGCTGGAGGTCATCCTCCGTGAAGTCCTTATCCTCGATGGGGGCAGGAGCCTCAGCTGGAGCCGTAGAAGAGGCTTCGCTAGGAGCGTCTGCACGACGGCGTGCTCCGAAGAGACGCTTAGGAGCGGACGAGGGAGGAGCTGGCGAAGGGGGTGTAGCAGATGCCGCTGGTGCAGGTGCGGGCGCTGGTGTCGGTTCAGCTGCCGCGAGAGGAGGTGTCACCGCCGAAGGGGCTGGCTTAGGAGCTACCTGTGGCTCGGGAGCTGCTACGGGAGCTGTCTGCGCTTTGGGCGCAGGAGAAGCTGGGGGTGTAGTCGCAGGGGGCGTCTGAGGAGCTGCCTGTGGTGTAGCCGTCGAAGGTGCGGCGGGGGCTGGCGCAGCAGGGAGATTGAGGTCAGAGTCCCGCTTGAAGAGAGGGACCATGCTGAGGAAGCTCAGCTCGACTAAGAGGCGCTTATTCGTTGCCCCGCGATACTGCTGATCGGCCTGCACCAGAGTCTTGAGCGCAGCGAAGAGGCTGGCAGGTGTGCACTGCTGGGCAATGGTCGCATAGGAGGCGGCTACGGCATCGGGCTTCTCCAAGAGCTGGAGCGTGTCGGGATGCTGGGCTACAAGGAGGTCACGCACGAAGGCGGAGAGCCCCGTGAGGATCGTCTGTCCCTCGAAGCCCTTACCCATCAGCTCATCCAGGAGGAGCAGGACACTACGATGGTCCCCGCTCAGGAAGAGCTCAAAGATGCGGATGAAGTAGGTATAGTCAAGGACATTCAGACTCTCCAGCGCATGCTGGTAGGTGATATGTCCACCGGCGAAGCTGGCGATACGGTCAAACATCGACAGCGCATCGCGCATCCCCCCATCGGCCTTCTCAGCGATGAGCCCGAGCGCCGTCTCCTCGGCATCGATACCCTCGCTATCGGCGACGTAGCGCAGATGGCGGGTGATATCCTGCACGGTGATTCGCTTGAAGTCATAGATCTGACAGCGCGAGAGGATGGTGGGGAGGATCTTGTGCTTCTCCGTCGTCGCTAAGATGAAGATAGCGTACGAGGGAGGCTCTTCAAGGGTCTTAAGGAAGGCATTGAAAGCCGCCGCCGAGAGCATATGCACCTCATCGATGATATAGACCTTGTAGCGACCGAGAGCGGGTGGCATCTGCACCTGCTCGGTGAGCTGGCGGATATCCTCTACGGAGTTGTTCGACGCAGCGTCCAGCTCGAAGATGTTGAAGGAGCGCTGCTCCTCGAAGGCCTTACAGCTCTCGCACTGCCCGCAAGCCTCACCTTCGGCGGAGAGGTTCTCGCAGTTGATCGTCCGCGCCAAGACGCGTGCCGCCGTCGTCTTCCCTACCCCACGGGGGCCACAGAAGAGATACGCATGGGAGAGTTTGCCCGAGCGAACAGCGGTGCGTAGTGTGGAGGCCATAGCCTCCTGCCCGACGATACTACGGAAGGTATCGGGACGGTATTTGCGTGCGGAGACGACGTAGTGCTCTGTCATTCTTCGAGGTCTGTGCTGGATCTATTACTGGTAGGACAAAGATACGTATTCCGCTCCAGCCTATGGAGTGCTATCTATAATAAAGTAGCGCCCCCACCCGACGGATCTCAGTCCGAGGGATGGGGGGCACCTATTATGTGGGGAGGTGACGAAGCACCCTTAGCTTACTTCGTGAGGCCGCGGAAGCGCAGAAGGCTCGACATATCGGGCTCCGTGAGGCCGGTGAAGTTCGTGAAGAACGTGCCGACAGGAGCGGTATTCCCGCGTGAGAGGACCATCTCACGGAAGCGCTGACCATTCTCACGCGTCAGCCCGCCGTGTGCCTCGAACCACTCGTAGATATTGTGGTCGAGGACCTCCGTCCAGAGGTAAGAGTAGTAGCCCGAAGCATAGCCACCAGCGAAGACGTGCAGGTAGTAAGCCGAGCGGTAGCGGGGAGGTACGAGAGCGAAGTCAAGACCAGCACGAGCGAGCGCTTCACGCTCGAAGGCATCTACATCGGTGATCTTAGTCCCAGCGGGGAGCATACCCCAAGCCATATCGATCGTCACGGCAGCGAGGTTCTCAGCCAGCGCGTAGGACTGTCCGTAGGTAGCAGCAGCCTTCATCTTGTCGATGAGCGCCTGAGGCATAGGCTCACCCGTCTTGTAGTGGCGGGCATAGTGGCGCAGGACGACAGAGTCCGTCATCCAGTGCTCGTTGAACTGCGAGGGCATTTCCACGAAGTCACGAGGCGTATTCGTACCCGAGAGCGTCTCATACTTCTGCGAAGCGAAGAGGCCGTGCAGAGCGTGGCCGAACTCATGGAAGAGCGTCTCTACATCCGACGAGGTGAGGAAGGCGGGAGCGCCCTTAGCAGGAGCCTCGAAGTTGCAGACGTTGTAGATGACAGGCTTCGTACCGAAGAGCGTGCTCTGCTGGACGAAGTTCGACATCCAGGCCCCACCCGTCTTCGTTGGGCGACGGAAGTAGTCCGTATAGAAGAGAGCCATAGGGGTATTATCCTGGTCGAAGACCTCGTAGACCTGTACGCCATCAGCATAGACAGGGATATCAGGGCGGGGCTTGAAGGTCAGGCCATACAGCTGGTTGGCTGCGTAGAAGACCCCGTTCTTCAGCACGCTATCCAGCACGAGATAGGGCTTGAGGTCGGCTTCGTTGAGGTCGTACTTAGCCTTCTTCAGGCGCTCGGCATAGTAGTCGAGGTCCCAAGCAGCGAGCTTGAAGTCCTTCCCCTCAGTCTGCTGAGCGAAGGCTTCGAGTTCGGCGACATCGTCAGCGACCTTAGCACGGCAGGCGGGAGCCAGCTGGCTGATGAGGCGCTCTACGGCCTCGGGACGACCAGCCATCTGATCGCTCAGTGCCCAAGAGGCGAAGTTGGGCAGTCCGAGGAGCTTTGCCTTCTCGGCGCGCAGGGCTGCGATGCGGGTGATCGTGGGGTGCGTATTCGTGCTATCACCGCTCGAGCAGCGTGAGAGCGAAGCCTCGAGGACGCGACGACGGACCTCACGATTGTTGAGGTCGGCGAGGTAGCCTGGGCGTGACGTATTCGTCTGCTCCAGCAGGTACTTACCCTTGTGCCCTGCAGCGGTAGCTGCCTCGGCAGCACGGGTGATCGCTTCTTCGGAGAGGCCATCGAGCTCCTCGACCTTGTCGACGAGGACGGCAGCTTCCTTCGTGCCAGCGTTCACCTGATTCGTGAACTTCGTCTGCAGCACAGCGATCTCGCTATTGATCTTCTTCAGAGCTTCCTTATCGGCAGCTGAGAGGAGAGCGCCCTCATGGACGAACTGATCATAGAGGACCTCCGTGAGGCGTAGGTCTTCACCCTGGAGGCTGGAGCGCTGGTCGTAGACGGCCTTGATACGAGCGAAGAGCTTCTCATTCAGGAGCAGCGCATCGTGGTGAGCGGAGAGCATGGGCGTCGTCTCTTCGTCGATCTTCTGCAGCTCCTCGGTGCCGTCAGCACCTACAAGGCCTGAGAGGATAGAGGTAGCACGTGCGAGGAGGCGACCGGACTTCTCATACGCCAGCACGGTATTCTCGAAGGTCGGAGCAGCCGTATTGCTCGTGATGCTGTCGATCTCGGCGAGCTGGATACGGATCCCCTCCTTGATAGCGGGGACGAAGTGCTCAGGGCGGATCTTACTGAAGTCGGGAGCTTGGTAGTCAAGCGTGCTCTCGGTGAGGAGGGGATTCTCCTTGGTCGAGCTGGTCTGGCAAGCAGTGAGCATAGCGAGGAGGCTCAGAGTGGCAATGAGTCGTTTCATAGGTGTGTGGGGGAATTAGAGGTGGGAGGTCGCTGGGGGAGCTATACCAGGGGCTGGGGCTCACCGATCCAGGCGATGGCCTCATCGATCGTGTGGATCTGAGGGGCGTAGAGGAGGCGTCTGAGATCTTCGATAGTAGTCTTGACGCAGTAGTCCCCTGCGAGGCCTGCGACGTCGATGCGGCGGGCATTCATGAGGAGATCGGGCACTGCGTCGTGGAAGGCACTATAAGCATCCTTGTGGCGGGTCATCGCCTTGGGGATGAAGAGGACGTTTTGTCCCTGACGCTTGCGCTCCATGATCGCATCAGCCAGAGGGGGATAGAGAGCCGCCCCCGTCGTGTAGCGGACGCAGTGGATAGGCCATGGGCCACCAGAGACATCGAAACTACAGTGGTCGGCAGGATGCTGGTCCATGGTGACGACGATAGCATCGTACTCGGCGTGGTGCTCCTTGACGTAAGCGGTGAGGTAATCCATCGCTGGGATCGCGCCTTCGATGGCGAGGGATCCGGTGATGAAGTCGTTCTGGGGATCTACGATCAGCAGGATGTTCATGATTAGAGGTAGCGGTGTGGTTTTTGGGGTAAAGAGTGAGGGGGAAAGGGTGGCGCGCGGGGAAGGCGCCTGAGTGCCCCAAGGCTGGGCCTCTAAGAGAGGGCACTCAGGCGGCTCCGCTACGCCGCATCTCGAGTCTTATCAGAGCTCAAGATCGAGGTCGAACTGCTCATGCCAAGGCAGGCCCTGCTTCATGAGCTGCTCCATGAAGGGATCTGGATCGAACTCCTCGACGTTGTACACGCCTGGGCGACGCCAGAGGCCCTTGAAGAACATCATCGCACCGATCGTGGCGGGTACACCCGTGGTGTAGCTCACGCCCTGAGCACCGGTCTCCTGATAGGCAGCCTGGTGGCTGCAGTTGTTCCACACGTAGTAGGTCTTCTCCTTGCCATCCTTGATACCGCGGATACGGCAGCCGATGGACGTCTCACCCGTGTAGTTCTCACCGAGCTCACCGGGGTTAGGCAGGATCGCCTTGAGGAACTGGATGGGGACGATCTCGACGCCGTTGTAGAGGACGGGGTCGATACGCGTGATACCGATATTCTGCATGACACGCAGGTGGGTCAGGTACTCCTGTCCAAAGGTCATCCAGAAGCGTGCACGGCGGATCGTGGGATAGTTCTTCACGAGCGACTCCAGCTCCTCGTGGTAGAGGAGGTAAGACTCACGAACCCCGATATTGGGATAGGTCAGGGGCTTGTGGATCTCCTGAGGCTCGGTCTCGCGCCACTGCCCATCCTCGTAGTACTTACCCTTCTGAGTGATCTCGCGGATGTTGATCTCGGGATTGAAGTTCGTAGCGAAGGCCTTGTGGTGGTCGCCGCCGTTGCAGTCTACGATATCGAGGTAGTGGATCTCATCGAAGTGGTGCTTGGCAGCATAGGCGGTGAAGACCCCGGTCACCCCTGGGTCGAAGCCACAGCCCAGGATAGCCGTCAGCCCAGCTTCTTCGAAGCGCTTCTTGTAGGCCCACTGCCAGCTGTACTCGAACTTAGCCTCGTCGAGCGGCTCATAGTTGGCCGTGTCGAGGTAGTTGACGCCTGCCTCGAGGCAAGCATCCATGATATGGAGGTCCTGATAGGGCAGAGCGACGTTGATGACCAGCTCTGGCTTGAAGGACTTCATCAGAGCGACGAGCTCGGGGACGTTATCAGCGTCGACGGCTGCCGTCTGGATCTTGACATTGGTAATCTCGGAGGCAATCTTATCGCACTTACTCTTCGTGCGGCTGGCGAGCATAATCTCAGTGAATACGTCGCTATTCTGTGCCACCTTCTTGGCCACTACCGTACCGACACCGCCGGCACCGATAATGAGGACTCTTCCCATACGCTATTCTTAGTCTTCTTAGGCTAAAGGATAAATAATACGATTTCCGTCTACACCACTTAAGGTACAGATCTACACAAAGGTACAAAAAGTAGAGGGAAGGCCTTCGCTCCCCTCTTCAGAGCGCCTTGCATCCGCCCTCTTGAGGCTGTTGTGGCAGAATCCCACCCCCCTATTTAGAGTGCTAAGGCATCGCACGCCCAGCCCCCCCCCGATATGCCCCTCCGAGGTGATACGCACGCCCTTCGCCTTATTGCGAGTATTC
>ENA-OWND01000800-OWND01000800.1-metagenome-genome-assembly--contig:-NODE-800-length-20577-cov-15.330572_pt1 | contig 20577 bp, 19 predicted proteins | sample MGYA00245342_ERZ651119 | MGnify/ENA primary metagenome ERZ651119 (study PRJEB26857, sample SAMEA4031756) | metagenome | biome: human; feature: oral; material: saliva | place: Philippines | collected 2014... | reverse complement strand
GCCCGTACATGATTTGTGTACCCAAATGTTAGTTCTCTAGTCGTATTTAGCGGCGGCTAGACGTATTTAACAGAATTCCAAGTTGCGTTTACCAGCGATCCAAGTCGTTCTTAGCAAAAGGCCGAGAAATTCGTGCAGCTCTCAAGCACTTTTACCACTTGCTCAAGACCTGCAAGATCTTCCTGGGTGAATCGAGTCACCCTCGGACTATCAATGTCTAGCACGCCAACTACCTGGCCATCCTTGAAGATAGGAACAACTACCTCGGAGTTAGATGCTGAGTCGCACGCGATGTGCCCAGGGAACTGGTGCACGTCCTCTACCAGCTGACTTATCTTCGTTGCTGCAGCTGCACCGCACACTCCCCGACCAAACGGAATGCGCACGCAAGCAACTTTGCCCTGGAACGGTCCCAGGCGCAGCTCGGGAGTGCGCGAACCCGAACTCGCCACCGTCGCAGGATCTACCAGGTAGAACCCTACCCAGTTGATGTCGTCCAGAGCGTCCCACAAAAGAGCGGCGGCGTTTGACAACACCGGCAGCCAGTGAGCGTCAACCTCAGCAAGCGAGACAATCTGTTTTGCAAGTAAACCGTAGTCTGTCATGGTTACTTCTCTGGCAAAATCTCAATCCAGCAGCCATCAGGGTCTGCAATAAAGTAGAGGCCCATCTTTGGGTTCTCTTTAACGATGCAGCCCATCTCCTCATGAAGCGCATGGAACGCGTCAAAATCGTCGACGCGGAACGCAATGTGAGTGTCTTTTCCGCCGTTGTCGTAGGGGTCTACCCAACCGCGGTTCCACGTGAGCTCCAGCTCAAAAGGAGACCAGTCGTTCACCAAAAACGTATTGGTCCACGAACCGTCCTCTGGTCCCTTAACGCGGTCAACACGGAATCCCAGAGCCTTCTTGTAGAACTCGACGGTTTTCTCGTTATCCAAAACATGGGTGCAGCGGTGAACAAATCGTGCCTGCATAAATCCTCCTTTGTTGTACGCCTAACTCGCGCCTAGTTGAGCTCCTGCTCAAGCTGGTCAACCAGCTGACCAAAGTACTTAAGTGCAGCGTTAACGGGGTCTGGAGTTGCCATATCAACGCCAGCGCCGCGAAGCAGCTCGATTGGGGTCTTGGAGCAACCGCCGGACAGGTAGCCGATGTAATCCTTGACCGCAGGCTCGCCCTCGGAAAGGATGCGCTGGGACAGGGCAATAGCTGCCGAGAAACCAATGCAGTACTGGTAGACGTAGAAGTTGTAGTAGAAGTGAGGAATGCGCGACCACTCCAACTTGATCTCTTCGTCCAGCTCAATGCCAGGTCCAAAGTACTCTGCGCAAAGTTTGCCGTAGCGCTCGGAAAGAACCTCGGCGTTCAGAGCCACGCCTTCAGCGTTCATCTGGCTGATGTCACGCTCAAACTCGGCAAACATGCACTGGCGATAGATGGTGCCACGGAAGCCCTCAAGGAAGTGGTTGAGGATGTACGCGTGGCGCGCGGGATCAGTCTCGTGCTCAAGCAGGTAGTGCGAGAGCAGCGCTTCGTTGCAGGTAGATGCAACCTCTGCAACAAAGATGGAGTAATCGGAGTAGGTAATCTCCTGGTTGTGGGACGAGAAATACGTGTGCAGAGAGTGGCCCATTTCGTGGATGAGGGTGTAAACGTCGTCAAGACCGCCCTGGAAGTTGAGGAGCATAACGGGGTTCATGCCCTTGCCACCTGCGGAATAAGCACCGGAGCGCTTACCAGGGGTCTCGTACACGTCAACCCAACGACTCTCCAGGCCCTTCTTGACCAGGCCGACGTACTCCTCGCCCATAGGTGCCAGCGCCTTAACAATAAGGTCGCAAGCCTCCTCGTAGGTAAACTTCATGTCAACATCGTCGACAAGAGGGGTGTAGACGTCCCAGAAGTGCAGCTCATCCAAGCCCATGACACGCTTGCGCAGGTCAACGTACTTGTAGAAAGCTGAGAAGTTCTGGTGAACAGCGTCAATGAGGTTGTTATAAACCTCAACAGGAATCTCGTTCTCTGCAAGAGCAGCCTCAAGGGAGCTTGCATATTTTCTAGATGACGAGAAGAACTGCAGGTTCTTAACCTGACTGGTCAGAATTGCAGCGGAGGTGTTACGGAACTCGCCAAAGCGGCTGTAAAGCTGTTTGAATGCGGACTCACGCAGGACGCGGTCAGCATCCATCAGCAGAGGAACAAATGAGCCACTGGTCAGCTTATGGGTCTTACTCTCAGAATCAACTGCGTCATCGAAGGTGAGGTCTGCATCATCAAACATGGAGAAGATGTTGGTTGGCTGAACAGCAAGCTCTTCAGCGCGTGCCAGCAGCGCTTCTTCCTCAGCAGAAAGGGTGTGCTCACGCTGGTTCAAGATCTTGTTGAGCTTGCGACGATAAAACTCAAGAGCTGGAACCTCTGCATAGAACTTCTCGACAGATTCTGCTGGAATGGCCAGAAGCTCTGCGGCAAACCAAGAAGTTGCCTCGCCAACCTGGGTATATGCGCTAGTAGCGTTTGCGACGTATGCCTGGTACTTAGCAACGCGAGTGTCCTCGTCGCTTTTGCGCTCGGCGTAGTTGATAATCTTGTAGAGCAGAAGGGTCATCTTGTCCTCAAGCTGCAGGAACTCCAGAAGAGCCTGTGCGGAGGTGGAAATCTTGCCCTTGAATGCAAGCAGCTTTGGGCAGTAAGCCTTGAGCTCCTCAAGTCCAGCCTCAAACGCCTCATCGCTAGGGAACATTGAGGACAGGTCCCACTTATATTTGCTGTCAATTTCTTCGCGAGACTCGTATGCCATGAGCCTTCCTTTCTTGACCGGTCAGTATGTGCTGTTATGTAGTGTCCCACATACACGCCAATTTCATGCTGATAACAACAAAAAATGAACCCATTTGATACAAATCATCGAACGGACGTGTTGCAATGCCTGAACTTCCCTGACGGCCTGCGACTATCCTATCTTCCACCCTTCCGCCTCGGCACGTGCCTCAACGAAGCGCCGGTACACACCTTCTTGCGCGAGAAGCTCCTCATGGGTCCCCCTCTGGACGACGGTACCATCCTCTACCACAAGGATCTGGTCGGCATGTTCGATAGTCGCAAGCCTGTGTGCTATGACCACCACGGTCTTCTCGCGCGTAAGTTCCGTAAGTGCCTGTTGGATAAGCTGTTCGTTCTCCGGATCAATTGAAGCCGTCGCCTCGTCAAGCACCACGATAGGGGCATCCTTGAGCAATGCTCGGGCAATCGAGATGCGCTGGCGCTCTCCCCCGGAAAGGCTTGCGCCTCCCTCGCCCACAATCGTGTCATAACCGTTGGGCAGGGCGCTGATAAAATCATGACACCGTGCGCGTTTGGCAGCTTCGACCACCTGCTCATGCGTTGCGCCGGCAGTCCCAAACGCAATGTTGGCCTCCAGGGTGTCATTGAACAGGTAGACATCTTGGAACACCATCGAGAAATTCCTCAACAGGCTGTCCACCGTGAATTCACGGACGTCGTGGCCGCCGACACGCACCGCCCCGCTATCGACGTCGTAGAAGCGCGCCATAAGGCTGGATATCGTGGTCTTCCCTGAACCGCTTGGACCCACGATGGCGCAGGTCGTCCCCTGGGGTATGTCAAACGTGACGTCGTGGAGGACCTCTCGCTCCCCGTAGGAAAAGCAGACCTTGTCGAATCCGATGCCGTATGAGTCCAGTTTGACATCGCTGCCGTCGGCATCGATAAACTCGGCATCCTCAATGGCTTCGATGCGGTCAAGGGAATCACTGAGGTCGGCAAATATGTGGGCGGAGTCGGTCAGGCGCTCAATGGAGCCAAAGATTGTTGCCGAGAAGAGCGCGATACCGAAAAACTCCCACAACTGGAGACTCCCTGCGACAAGCGCAGAGACCGCCGCAACGACAAGGGTGACGGACGCCACCTCAAGTATGAGCTTATGGGTGACGTTAGGGGGCGTGTACCCAAGCTCGATGTCAATGCGAGCACGGCGAAGATCGTCAACCGAGGATGTATAAGGTCGCAGTACAGACCTATTCGTCCCGTATGATTTTGCCGTCCCAAGGCCACGGTACAGTTCGACGACTGCACCAGACAGGCGCTCTGTCGCCGTCTTGGCAGCAGGTGTGAGACGGGCTGCGGCCCGGTTCACGGCAATCAGGGTAAATGAGACCAGAAGGATCGCAAAGAGCGAGATCGCCCCACAAAGAGGGCTCGCCCTAAAAAGCCAGAGTGTGATGATGGCGGCCGAGACATACCCTTCCAGAGCCCCGTCGATCCGCCGTACTCCCTCAAGTTCGAGCATGTTGAGGTTGGTGGTGACGCCGGTAAGGATGTCGCCAATCTTCATCTGCTGGAAATACCCGAGGGGCACACGCTTGAGCACATCGCCGACGGCGAGGCGCTCGTCCGCCGCAGTCTCGTAGCCGACACTCTCTTGAATATGGGATTTGAGCACGGTAAATATGAACCTGATGACAACACAGGCCGCTATGGCGAGAAGAGAGACCCATATGAGCTGGGAGTCTATGGGCGCCTCCCCGCGTGCGTCTGCGACAAGGCTGCCAAGGACCCAAGCCGCTATGAACGTCGGTGAGGCGGTGGCAACGGCAATGACGACAGAAAGTAGAAAGCCTGCATAGACACGGCCTTTTCGACTGCCGACCCATGCCATGATACGTTTGAACGACCTGATCATCGTACGTCACCTTCCCTCTGAGACTCCCCGTGGGATTCCCCGTGAGATCTTCCATAAAGCTCCTCAGGAGATCCCCCGCTGGATTCCCCGTGAGATCCAGCCGCCCATGTACCGGCACCGATATGGGCACTCCACATCCGTGCATAGAGGGGGCACCTCTCAAGAAGTTCTTCATGGGTCCCCTGCGCAACGATGCGCCCATCATCAACTACACAGATGTTGTCCGCCGAGACGATCGTCGACAGGCGGTGTGCAATGACAATGAGCGTCTTTCCTTCCGCGAGACGGGCGACAGAACGCTGGATGTGTGCTTCGTTCTCGGGGTCTGCAAAGGCCGTGGCCTCGTCGAACACCACAACGGGTGCGTCCTTCAAGATCGCACGGGCGATGCAGATGCGTTGACGCTCCCCGCCGGAAAGTGCGTGACCCGCCTCTCCCGCAGGCGTATCCCAACCGTAAGGCAGGCGGTTGACGAACTCGTCGCAGCTTGCCGCGGCCGCCGCCGCGCCCACCTCATCGTCAGAAGCACCGGGCTTACCTAAGGCAACGTTCTCGCGCAGGGTCCCGTCAAGCAGGAAGTCGTCTTGAGACACGTAACTCACCAGCGAGGAGAGCTGGGAGAGAGGCATGTCCCTCACGTCTGTGCCACCGATGGAGACGCCGCCCTCCCCGACATCCCAATGGCGGGCGATAAGCCGTGCCATCGTGGACTTGCCTGAACCGCTGGGGCCGACAAGTGCCGTAAACGTCCCGGCGGGCGCATCGAAGGAGATATCGTGGAGTACCTCGGTCTTCCCGTCGTAGGAGAAACGGACGTGGGAGAGGCGCACGCCATACCCATGTACCACAACGGCTTCGGTGGGTTGGGAGAGCTCGGGGAGCTTGAGAAAGGCCTGTGCATCGGCAATGACATACGACATGAGGTTCATCTCGTTGAAACTCGTCCCCAAATAGGTGACGGGCATCACGATTGCCATTGCGAGGACACATGCAAGTGCAAACTGCGCCACAGTAAGGGACCCTCCCAGATAAAGCGCGATACCCACAGGCACCACACCTAAAAGCGTCGTCGGCAGGAGCGAGAGGGCAAGCCCCATCGACACCCTCGATGTCCTCATCCATGCCACCGTATAATCGCAAAAGCCCCGAACGGCCTGTGCGAACTTCTCGTAGGAACTTGTAGCTTGGTTGAATGCCTTGACCACACGGATGCCCTCGATATATTCGACCACAACGGAGTTGACGTGATCCTGCTCGGCCATATAGCCGCCGTACATCTTGTAATAGCTCTGCATGCTAAGGGTCATCACCAGAAGGGTGATCGGCACGGTGGCAACGGCCGCCAGTGCAAGGCGCCAGTCGATAAGGACAAGCCAGACGGCAATGGCGACGGCCAAAAGCATGTTGGCGGAGAGCTCCGGGACCATATGCGCAAGGGGGACTTCAATCTGCTCGATACGGTCGACGATGACGTCCTTGAGTTCACCGACGGAGGTCGCCTGTGCCGTTCCCAGCGAGGCGCCCATGAGTCTCTCTGCAATATCATCGCGTAACCCGGCCAGGATTGTATAGGCGGCGATATGCGAGTTCATAGTGGAGACGGCAAAGAGGAGCTGTTTGGCTAGATATCCTATGCCTGCAAGCGCGGCCCATCCAAACACGGCATCCCATGCAAATGTGCCCCCGACACTCACGACGACAAGATCGATGATCCGATAGACGGCATAAAACGGGACGAGGCCCGAGAAGACACTTATGACCGATGCAGCCTCCGCGACTATCATGCGTCCCCGACAGCGCGATACATAGGAGAGCAAAGTCTTAAGCCAACCGGACGTATCTTTGTGCGTATGGTCGACAGACCTCGGGTTACCGCCTGTCTGGCCCTTTTGGCCCATCCGGCCCTTCTCGCCCGTCTGGCCGATTTGGCCCTTCGCGGCTACCTGGGTTTTCTTGTCTGCCATGACATCACCCTCTCTTTCCCTCATGGAGCCTATAGGCTGTTGGTGTCAGCCCCATGGACTCCTTGAATGCCGACGCAAACTTGGACGGACTGTCATACCCGACTATGCCGGCAATGTCTACAATGGGGAGGTCTCCCGAAAGGAGTAGTTCGGAAGCCCTCTCCATCCGGCATGACTTAAGATAACCATACGGCGGCATACCATAGACCCCCTTGAAGCAATCCTTGAACCCGGTCAGGGAGAGCCCCACTTCCTGTGCTAGTTCACGTACGGTATGCGCGACCGAAAGGTCGGCGATCATGATGTCGCGCGCCCTCTTGACCTTCTCGACCCGGACGCTCTCAAAATAGTCGATGTGCTGGGAACCCTCGCTATAGTCGACATCTGCAAGGAGCAGGAGCAACTCAAGGGCTTTGATTTGGGCATAGGGTCTGAGAAACGCAGGTTTGGTCCCATAGAGGCTTGCGAGGAGCCTCTCGGCAGGCTGGAAATCATGCAGCACGTAAGGAGGATGCTTCCGACAGAACTTCTCGCGAAGCATACGGGGACTCCCCGGGAACCCGTCAAGCAAGCGCGAAAGAGAATCCTCACAGATCTCTATATCAAAGTTGAAAGTAACTCCGCGGTAGTGCCCGGTCGGGAAGACATAGGTGCCGGCATGGTTCGCGAAGTCGGATACCTTAAGGTCGCCCGTCGAGATATATGAGAATACGCCGCCCGGCATCCTCTGCTCGATACGGCCTGCAGAGCAATGGTTGATGCCCAGATAGCAGCCTTCCGGCGCTGCAAAATCCGTGGTGCACCCCGCCATATCAAAGGTATTGTACGTAAAATAGACCCCGGGGAGAACGCTCGTGAACAGCATCCTGCCCTCTCCAGTCTCATTTCTGACATCGACAACCTGCCAGCCGTCCTCAGTTGAGACGGAGATGTCGGCATCGTGTTCAACACCGCGTAAAAACCGCTTCATATCGTCCGACATGATGCCTCGCTTTCCGAATTCGATTCTTGCTCGAGGCTGTATACGCGATCGCAGGTCCGCACCAAGAACTCGACATCATGCGTGGTCACGATGACGCAAGCTCCTTGGGCGGCGATTCCTTTGATCAGCACACCTGCCTCGATCATGTGCCTCAAATCCAAACCGCTTGTCGGCTCGTCGAGCAAGACGACAGGGCGACCAGCAAGTATGGCATCTGCCATGGCAAGCCGCTGCCTCTGCCCTCCCGAAAGCGACATGGGATGTCTGTCGGAGAGGGTGAGAAGGTCGAGGGCTCCCAAAACCTCCCCGATCTTCCCCGCATCGGGACACGACAGCTCGCAATCTCCCCACACGCTGTCGCTAAAGAGCTGGTGGTTGACGTCTTGCATGACCATCGAACAGACCTTGCGCCTTTGACGGCGGGGCACTTCGGCGGCATCTAAAAAGAACCCCCCGCCCGTCCTGCGCTCAAGGCCCGCCAAGCCCCGTAGGAGCGTTGACTTGCCAGAACCGTTGGCACCGACAAGACCTACAATCTCACCAGGACAGATATCGAGGTTAAGGGGGCTGAATACAGGCTCGCCATGACGGAGGACCGTGAAGTTGCGGAGGGACACCCCGCGCTTTTTAGGCGCGGCGGAAAAACTGACCGGCCGCTCAACGGAAAAGGCTGGGAGGGAGGCCGGATCGACGATCCTGAGACCAAGCGAGGCGCGCTCTTTCTCCGAGAGCCCCATGAGCTCTCTAGAAGACATACTCCGCTTTATGCGGCCATTCTCAAGAAGCACGGCCCTGTCGATGATGCCGTGCAAGAACGCCAGGCGATGCTCGGCGACGATGACGGTCTTCCCCAATGCAACCACGCCGGCAATCTGACGCCGGAGCACGTCGATGGCAGCAGCATCGAGGTTGGCGGTCGGCTCGTCGAGTACATAGACATCTGGGTCCGCCACGGCAACCGATGCAAAGGCCAATGCCTGTTTCTCTCCCCCACTCATCTTTGAGACATCCCTGTGAAGGAGCCTTTGGATGCCCATCTCCGAGACCACCTCTGAACGACGCCTCTCAATGCGCCCCACATCGACGCCGGCATTCTCAAGACCGAAGACAAGCTCGTCGTCCGAAGTCAAGTGATAGAACTGCGATTTGGGGTTTTGAAATACCGACCCCACACGTTTTGCGAGTTCATACGTCTCACAGGTTCCGGGCACAAGGCCACAGACCCTCACCGCCCCAACGAGCCCTATCCCCAACTCAAAGGACGGAATGAGCCCGTTGATGCATTTTATCAGTGTCGTTTTGCCCATACCCGAAGGCCCGCACAGAAGCACGCATTCTCCCTGGCGGACGTCAAGGGAGACATCATCCAAGATCTTCTCGCCTTGCGGGATGCATCGTACAGTACCTTGCGCCGTGGTTTGCGGCATATCCTGAGGCGTGGCTTGCGGCTCGCCCTGAGCCATGCAAGTCACACGGTCCATCTCAATGATGTTCATCGTGCGCCTCCGAAAAGTGTGTATAGACAGACCGCAAGCCCTACGGTAAGCACAGCCCAATCCGCAATCCCCATATGCAATCGCTCGGTATCGGCACGTGGGGCGGGATTCTCAATGCCGCGGCAGACTGCCGCACGAGAGAGCTCGTCCGCCGTAGTCGTCGCCGACATCATGAGCGGCACCACAAATGCCTCTGCCTTCTCAGACAGAGGAACATCCCTGAGACGCATGGCGTCACGGATATGGCTTGCCTCCTGTCGAAACGTGGGAAGATAGCGAAGCCCCGTCGCAAAGGGAACCAACACGGCTTCGGGAACGGAAAGCCTTCTCATCGCCGCAACTATACGATGGACGGAATTCTCCCTCGCAAGCAGCGAAGCCGCCATGACCGCCGCAAACGTCCTTCTCCAGAGAGTGAAACAGAAGGCGAACATGCCGAGAAATGCCGCGGCCTCAAAGGCAAACGCATAGTCGAGCAGCCAGATTACGGCAGCAAAACCCGCAAGATAGCCGACGGCCATCCAAGGATGCCCACAGAGCGCCTGCAACAGTGCCAGCCAAACCACAGTAGCGACCTCAAGCCAAAATGGCTTGGGAACAAACGCGACGAGCGTCGTCGTGATGACAAGCCCCATCTGGGTCCGAGGATCGAGAGCAAGAAGCCCTTCTCCCCTCCGCTTCATCATGCAAGACCTGCTTTGAGAAAATGCTTCTTGAAAAGGGCCCTGGTGAGGAATACCCCGATGACTGCGCCTACAAGGGTGAAACCGATGCACAGCACCATGAAGGGCGGAGCGGCCACCGCCTCGCATGCCGCGACATATTCTGCCTGCATACCCATGCCGCTGATCTTGACCATGAACTGGTCGTGGAAGAGCCACATCGGCAGAGGCGATGACATCCATCCAAGCGAGAAAAACATGAAGGCCACGGCATTGCCCCACCAACTCCTGTATCCGGTGGCCCAACGGATGGCTTCTGCAACAAGTGCGCCACCGAAGAACAGGCCGAACGCCAGGATGAAATAGCCCATCATGGCACAGAAGATCGCCATGACCGTACCCATGATGAGAATGGCTCCCGGCTTCTGTACGCGGGCGCAAAGCAGCATAAACGGAATGCTGCCGAGAATCGCCGCGAGGCCGGGGAAGAGCACCCAGATGAATGGTGAGATACCCGAAACGAACATCGGAATCATCGTGAGGATGAAGTACAGGGCGAAGAAGATGCCCGTGGTGATGAGGTCGCGGCCCTTGAGCATCTTTCCGGTGTTTCGATCGGCGTTTTGCTTGGCGTCGTATCCGGCGCTGCCTTGGGTGGCTGTGGTGCTCTGGGCAGACGGGGTACTTTGGGGGCGCGTGGTGCTCTGGGTGGCTGCAGTGCTCTGGGCGGCCGCAGTGTCCACGTTACCGTTAGGAGTGTGAGACATGGAGCTATCCTTTCCGAACACGTCAACTCACGTGTTCTTTACGACATGAACCTGTAGCAGAATCTATAGCAGGGTCTATAGTCCCTATAGCTCTATAGCCCTGATGTTAGATACAACTAACTTCACTCCATGCTAAAACAAATCCTGAGCCTTAGATGCTCTATTCGGCCATAATTGTTCCATTTGGCCATCAATGTTTCGTCGGATACTCGTGGCGGAAGTCACTATTTGCTCTCAAAGGTTGCTAGAAGGTGGCGGCTACCCAAGACTGCTAAAGAATCACGACCATTAGGTATCCGCCGCTAGGAAATGCCGACCATTAGGTAGATTTGGCCCCTTTCGAGGCACTTCTCGCCGTGAAAATACCTAATGGTCGCGGTATTTTAGCGGATTTCGGAAAACCTTTGGCGAGAAGGGCACAAATCTGAACTTGACCTTGAACGGCACTGTCAATACAACCGCCAGGATACCTCCGGCTCTATTCTTTGTATATTCTCGCGAGAAGTACAATGGGTGCATATCTGCTCGTTGAATGCCCCTATATAGAAGTGCTTTACAGACGGCAGTGACACAGATACCCTTTACTCTACGTTTTTATATTGGAGGCGCATGGTTAAGCTAAAGACAATAAGTAAATTTCTCAAGGGTAATAAACTGGCCATTCAACTTGTCGGTGTTGCGGCGGAAATAATTGCTGCCTCAAAAACGCTGGAAGTCGTCCTTAACCCAGAGATAGAAAAGCTCCTGAAAAAACTCTCTCAAAGTGGCTTTTTCAGCACTTTCTAAGAATGGCTCAGAACAAGCGGCGGATGGAACTTCCCCAGTCTCGTCAGATGCTTCTGATACGGCTTCTACACCAATAAAAAAGCTCTTTCCCAACTCCCCCAAAGACACTTTTGACGAGGGAATGATCCATAGGGCTATTAAGGAGGTTCAGCAAAGCCTCTTGTTGCATGCAGATTCCCAAGTCAGCGCCATAGACTCCTTGAAGCGCCGAGAAGCCGACAAGAAGCAGGAGGTGTCTGACTCTGACACTTACCCATCTCCCGGCTGCTTCGTCGTCGCGACATACGCAAAATTCGACTTTGACAAGGACCTGACCGACTATCTTGGTATCTACATCGGAAAAACCGTAAACATCGGAGACGGTATTGAAGGAGCGCTCTCAAAATAGGGAAACCCTGATCTCTACGCGGATATGAAGTACAGGCAAAACGTCCAGATCTATCTGTTTACCTGCCGAGAAAAGGAGTTGGACACCAAGTACGACTTACTTCTTGAAGCCCTCCAGTCGGATAGGTCGTACAACTAGCCGGTATTGCTGCCCGTCTTCGGACTTCTCTTTGAACCCCTTCTTCGAACCTGTCTTCGGACTGCTCTTCGGCCCCTTAGACACACCCCTCGTCACACTTTCTGATTGCGGTAAGAAGAGACTGAGATGAGCACCGCAGGTACAATAATCATTGCAAACATCAGCAGCAAGGCAGCATATCCTCTCAGAAGACCGGTCCCGCAGAACAGAAGGATCACCGCCCCCGCTGAGATAAGGAGGCCTTTGGCGTATTTACCGCTGAATCGTCTCGGTGCCCTAGAAGACATGCTCATAGGAGTTGCAGGGAAAACGATTCCCAAGAGGATGCAGACCAGACCGTCTATCACGTAGAACAATGTTGCGCCATCGAACTTGGACGCCACAGATCCTTCCGACTGTAGAGACAGATAGATATGCACAAGAGAAAGAGCGGAAAACGTAAACAAGGTAACCATCAAAGAGGCAATCCCATATTTTCTTTCTTTATCGTTTGAGTCCTCTGCATTTCGCCTTACCGAGAAAAAGCTCAGTAAGAGGCCAATTGCCAGACAGATCACCGGAAGGATGAGAAGCTCCCATTTCTGCCCCCACCGGTCAACAGAATCCCCAAACCAATGGGCGGGTATCGATTGGGGAATCGAATTCCACAAGACAAGCAGAACAACCGCAGGCAGTATCCCAAGAAAAACCGCCAGCAAACTCATGGCCTTATCGAAATACCCTTTATCGCCCTTCATCAGCTTTGCCATCTCCTCATGCCAAAAACTGTCTGGACGGACCTTTACACGCTGTCACTCGGGAAGACAAAGGCGGTCTTGAGTCCCCGCCCCTTATCACATTATATCTGTCGCCATAGGAAAGATGCGCAAGATCGGTGCAGCGCTTGAATTGATTCTTGGTCAGCTAGTTCCTGCGTCAGCCCAGTGCCATACCCATCATATAAATAGGGAGATACGTAACACCTTCGAAAGCTCCTGGAGTATCCACATTGCCGTCATGGAATACATAGACATGTTCGAAGTTGTAGTTTTTTGTTGTTAGGAGATTGTCAAGCGCACTGTGGCGTCGATAGTTCTTACCACTCTTTATCTCACAGAGGTCGATGCCTCCTTGTTGCCCCTGAAGCACAAAATCAACCTCGCCTATCTTGGAGGAATTATAGTAGCGCAGTTCCCTTCCACACGCCTTGAATTCCTGGGCTGCCGCATTCTCAAATATCGACCCAAAGTTTATGCTTGACCTTCTATTGAGGATATCGATATCGACATCCCCCATCATTTGGGCGGTAAGCAGGCCGACGTCATTTGCGTAAAGCTTCAGCATGTTTCGGTCCTCATGGGCGGCAAGGGGAAACGTCGGCTCATTGACTCGGAATGCCGGAAGAGCGACCCCTACGTGCTCAAGCCAGTCGAACGCGAACTCAAGGTTGGCAAACCTCAGACTCTTCCCCAGCCTTGCATATTTGAAGCGCTTGTTTTCGGAATTCAACTGAGAAGGTATGGACTCGTATACCATTTGTACCTGGCGCGCCTCAAGCGTATCCGATACATACTTGGCCATGTCCATCTCGTACATGTTCACAATTCCCCTCTGCAGATTACGGGCTCGCAAGAGGTCGTTGTTGTCCACAAAGGCCTGCACAACGTCAGGCATACCGCCTACCAAAAGATACCGGTAAAAGGTATCCGTAAGCTTATCATGCAGATAATCAGGCACAGGGGTAAGGGATTCCATACAGGCAGAAACAGCTTCCAATGCCGTCTTGCCTATCCCACTTGCCCAGCAAAACTCCTCAAAATCAAGGGGATACAAGGTTACTTCCTGCAAAAAACCAACGGGAAGGGAGGAAATATTGGATACCTCAAGCCCCAGCAGAGAGCCCGAAAGAATGTAATCGTAGTCGGTCCGTTCAAGGAGCATCTTGATCCAGGTGAGCAGGTCCGCACCACACTCCTGGATCTCGTCGAGGAAGACGAGGGTCTTTCCGGCCTCCAGTTCTTTCCCGCTGAGCACGGAAAGACGTAGAAGCAGGTCATCGGCATCAATCGCCCTCATGACCGTCTCTTTGGCAGTCTTGTTGTCGAAGAAGTTCACCTCGGCGAGGATCTCATAGTTGTCTGCGGCAAACTGCCTGACAAGGGTCGTCTTTCCTACCTGTCGGGCTCCTTTGACGAGAAGTGCCTGCTTCGTCTTGTATCGTTTCCAATCCTCCAGCCTTTGGTATGCCTTGCGTTTGAGCATGATTTCATCTCCCCATAGTAATTAACAAGTGAAATGCGTTTTTCACACTCTATGATACGCTTTCAGTTGCGTTTTTTACATCATTTTATAGAGGTTTTATTGCGTTTTTCGCACGCTAGGACAGTCTCTCGGTCGCGTTTTTTACACCCTGCACCCTAGTCCACGTCCTCCCGGTGGTCCGCGATGTTGTCTCACCACGGGGCGTAATCAGGGTCAGAGTGACCTGTATCGTTTTTTTCGGACACGGGCATCCCAGATTCAAAACCCAGGAATCGTATATGCCCAGACAACCGAGAAAGCGAGACAAGGCATGGGCAACAACAAGTACACCGACGAGTTCAGACGCGAGAGGTCGCACTATGCATCGACTAAGGCCGAGGGGACTTCCTCATAAACGGTCTCGGTCTGCGCCGTGTCGCTCGCGCCCAGAAGGTAGGTTGTGCCGCTCCTCGTCCGCACGAGGAGCCAGGGGCCGACCTCGGGGTCCAGGCACACCTTGAGCGATCCGTACGCGTCACTTGAGAAGTTACCTTCAAGGAAGGTTTCACTCGCGCCGCCAAACGTGCGCGTCATCTGGGGAAGTTGGTCAACCAGCTCCACAGACACCACGTCGGCCATGTCAATCTCATAGGTTGTGAGCAAGTGGTGTGCCCGAATCGTCTGCTCGCTCAACTCAAGCGTCACAGGAGTTCCAAATTCCTCCGCCATGAACGCTCCCGTCACGGGCAGGCAGAGCAGCGAGCAAGCGAGGGCCACTACAATCGCCTTTCCCGCCGGCCGTGCCAGGTTGATCGACGTGTTGATGCCCACGCGCTCGTTCACTATGAGCTCAGCATCGTCGGGGTTATAGTAGAAGATGCCAAAGATCCAGTGATCGTCCTCGTCCACGTAGAAGCCCTCGCCACTGGCCTTTGTAAGACGCTCCTGCAGGCTGCGCACGCGCATCTCGGTTGCAAACGCCACGATTCCAAGGACCGTGCAGGGAAGCATCATACCGATAAAGTACAGATTGGTTGAACCCTGGAAGAGGAGCTGCGCCCAGCTCATGAATGCAAAAGACGCAGCCGCGACGAGGAACACCCTCGCCCAGGCGCGCCGGCGTATGCGCGTGAGCGTCTGCGTGAGGGCGGTGTTGTCGTCCACCACCTCGCTGCGATTGCGGTAACACCAACGGAAGATTGCCCACATCATGAGCACACATACGGCAAACAGCAGGTAGATTACTACGTTGTCACGGTCGAGCAGGACGGGGACCAGGCTCGCCGCGCAGATGAGGACAAACCATATGCTCGAGACGCGCGGATACGACTGCGCGGCCGCCCCAATATCGGCCACCGTCACGCGCTGGGCCGCGGCGCCTCTGGGCCGCCAGCCGCGCTCGTCCTTCAGGGCCGCGAGCCTGCGGTTGGTAAGCGCGTAGATCACCTCGGGCACGATACAGACCACAAGTATCCAGACGCTCCAGCAGAACATACTCGACCCGGCCCACGCTCGTACCGTTCCTGTCGCCGCACCGCCAAGTGCCGCAGCCACGAGCACGATAGCGCACGCGAGCTGTAGGTGACGGTAGCTGGTAAGAAACGCCTTTACCTGCGCGTCTTCCCGCGCCTCGCGCGGGAAGGTGACGCCGACGACAATGTTCTTTTTGAAGCGCGCGCTGTTCCTGAGCGTCCACCATATGAGGAGTGGGATCCAGCTGCAGGAGAGCCATAGGATAGTCGCAGTGCTCATCATAAACTTCCTTACTTCTAGCGATACGCAATCTCATCCAGCAGGTGCTCGCAGAGCGCGAGAACCTCTTTGCCTGACATCCCACCGGCCACCAGCTCAGCCAGGCGCATCCGCAGCGCGTCCATGATGACGGAATCGGGGTCCGAGATGCCATCGGGCTCGCACACGAAGGTGCCACCCCTCCGGTCGCCGAGCACGTGTCCCTCCTGCTTGAGAAGCTGATAGGCCTTGCTCACCGTCATGGCGTTGACGCCGCACTCCGATGCGAGCGCCCGCACGGTCGGCAGGCGCTCGCCAGGCGCAAGCTCGCCTTCGGCGATGCCACGCACAATCTGATCGCGGATCTGCTGGTAGATGGGTGTCGCGGTTGAGAAGTCCAGCTGCAGGAGCATGGTGTGAGCCTCCAACGATGTCTGTATCGTATGTATTACTCACAATAATACATACGATACAGACAAAGCTGCAAGCGCAGAGGAAAGCACAGTCCAAGCCGCTTCCGTCATCGCATCATTTCCCATTGTATGATCTGTACCTACAGTAGATCTGCCTTGGTAGAATCGGGGTCCGGCCATGCCCTCCCATTAAGAGCTCGTCTTCGACACGAGCGCTCAACTCCTCGGCGCAGAAATTGACCGGATAGCGAGAAGCAAGAGATCGCCGAGAAGGGCGGACTCCTGGGTGGCGGACATCCGCGCCCGCATCCGCGTTGCACGCTCCGTCACGAAACTCTAAACATACAAAATGAATAACGTTACCTCAGGCTACTCATAGATCTCGCTTTAGGCAAAGTCTGATCACGCACATATACAAGTAACCGTACAAGTACAACAACACAAAGCCCTGCTGCAAGTACCGTTTCAACAGAGGCTATTCCATCGAGCCATTGAAGGGGCTGGCCAAGTTCCGTCAGGTATGCCGATGACTGCGTACGTGCAATAACACAAATTACAAAAGGAAAGGTAAACGCGGCATGACTAGGAAAGAATGGTTTTGTAAGACACCTGATGCACCACACAAAAGAAACTACATAAATAATTGAAGCGATTGCCAGCATAACCAAAAGAAACGGTACAGACTTTGGCGTAATAGATTGAATATAACCTGCAATACAAAGACTTGTTGGAGCTGCATAAATACAAGCGAGCGACTCAGCAGAATCAGGCACCGGCCCATATTTAACATACCGAATGCTCACAACTATAAAAAGCACCACAAGGCAAATAAATCCAAACCAAAATGCAACCGTACCAACACTTGTTTCAAAGTTAAACGCCGGCGCCGTAACACTTGCAACAACAATGCCCACATACACAATGAACCAGCTGGCGTGCACATTATCCCAATCAAATTTTGCAATATATCGAGAAGTAAAGAGAGCTATGCACAGGATGTGTAACGCAATTCCTGCGAACCAAAACAATTGTGCTGCATCACCAATATCGGTCTTCATATACACCGAAATCAGCATGACTGCCATCGGATACGTTGCGGAAACTGAAAGTCCAATTGGATCCGAGAGCTCTCGTAATACAACTTTTGTCGACACCATAAATTTGAGGGTATAGAGAGCTAAAAGAGCAATAGAGATTATGCCGCAGGCAAGATAAAACCCCTCGAAAGAAGTCTTAAAAAGAGTTCCAAGTGCCGCAAAACCTAATGCAACACCGCAAATAGCAACGGGAACTTTTTGGACGTAGTTCATAAGGACTCTTCTATCTGTTTAGGAATCTCTTTTCTAATTTGAACACCTATACGATAGTGTATCTAAATGACCCATTAAAGCTAAAATCCAATGAACCTCAACAACGGCTTTCTGTCATAATAAACACCGACGTTATTTCTTACAACAAACGTCCACAAAGATAAAAACGCAACGTGTACTGGATAAAGTATGCTAGAACCGGTAGGTAGCCCGGTCGTCTCGTTATTACGAGATAAGTAACCTTCCCTCCTTGGGTTGTCCGTTCTTTGTGTAACCATATACAAGGAGGAATTTCATGAATCGATCCAGTGTTACGCTGACCGTTTTATTTGATGCTCCCTTTTGGGTTGGCATCTTCGAACGCGTTGACGACGATAAACTTACGGTAGCAAAAGTTACATTCGGTGCAGAACCAAAAGACTATGAAGTATATGACTTTATACTCAAGAATTTTTATCGCCTTAAATTTAGTCCATCATTGATTATTGAAAATAACCGTACCTTTGAAAATCCCAAACGAAAACAACGTGCTGCGCGCAAACAGATGCAGAAAACGGGTATAGGTACCAAATCACAACAGGCCCTACAGCTACAACTTGAAACTAAAAAAATAGAACTTAAAAATTTCAACAAAGTACAACAAGCAGTCAAAAAACAACATCAATTTGAGCTTAAAAAACAAAAACATAAAGAAAAACATCGAGGCCATTAATAGCTCTCTTTGCCTTCATGCTTATCAAGCTTCCCATTCTTTTCAAGCTTATTATCAAGCCACCAAATTGGAATTGGAAGAATTTCATCAATGGGTTGAGTATTGTCCCAGATATCAATAAATTCCTTTGTTTCCCTATCATATAAAAACTTGCAATATACGCGATAATCAGGAGCTGAAAATTCTCCGCCGTAGAATCCGTCATCATACTCAATGTTATGAAAATAATAATTGATATAACATCCGCCCATTTTTACCTCACTTAGTAATGAAGCCTTACAAAAATGCATTCCCAATCCATCTCCAAGTATCTGAAAAGAAGGATAAGGTCTAAAACCAATCTAAGTGGGTACTGCAATGGACAGTAAAAATAAAACTCCCTATTACACTCAATTTATCGTTAAACATCTAACCGCCCAGAAAAGACAGATTAGAGGTATCTAAATGAGTGTAGAATCATGGGATAAATCTTGGTTTTTCGATATTGCTAATTTAGAAGACTTCGATGATGAAGTCGATAAAAGCGACTTTGAGGAGATCTTAGAGGAATTCCCAAACGCTGCAAATCTACCAGATATGGTGACGATTAAACAACATCGACCAATTATCACCGGAATCGATGGCCCTTCAAATAATAATTTTATTAGTAAAAAGGACATTGCTACTACGGACAGCAACGATTTACCTAATCCAATGCCTTTCTCAGGCGATCATTTTACTGTTAATGATTATTTATCAGACGAATATGCTTCTGCCGAAACTCTTAATGAGGCTATTACAATGCGAGGACAAAAAGTGTTTTTTAAAGCTGTCACTCCAGAAGACTTTACACCTGACACTAAAAAAATTACAAAGCTCGGTATTAGCGAACTTTGGTTTCAATCAACTTGGCATATCTCAGAAGAAAACAACAGAAACATCGAGGAAGAGCAACTGATTGCCAGTTTAAAGGAAAACGATGTTTTAGTTTTAGGTCGCGCACCTCAAGAAACAGATAAAAACCAAAATTGGATTGAAATTAATGATCTAGGTTTTGGATTTTACAAAAACGGTCAATTGCTTCCTTTTACACCTGGACACGACTACGAATTAATTATGTTCGAAGACATCATTAAAACATTACAACCAGGTGAGTGGATTGAATGTCTTGTCCGTAAGTCATCTTGTTATGGAGGTGACGCTGGAGATGTACCTGTAGATCCAGATTTTTGTTGGCGAATTTATGTTTGTGAGGTGACTGTCTATAAGGTGCAAGAGTAGATAAGACCAAGCAGGAAATAAAATTCCTGCTTGGTCTCTGCAGTACGCATGTTCAAATGGTACGTATGTTCAAATACGTCTATTTCTGAGGATACAGAGCCTCAAGGATCTTCTCGGCAGAATCAAATGCACGTGGCGAGCAATCAATGTATTCTGAATAAGGAATCTCTACGATGCTCTTATTAGCAATAGCAGGGACGTTCTGCAGGGAGCTCTCGCCCAGAAGGGTGTCTTTAGCTGTGGCGTCAGTTGCCTTATTGCGCTCTGCGGTGACGTAGATAATGACATCAGGATTGAACTTAATCAGATTCTCATACGTCAGACCATTTGCAGACTGAGTTGTCGCAGGAGTCGCTCCAAGCTGGTCAATGATAGTAAACTCAAGGCTCTTCTCGCTACCGCCAAAGAGACCAAACGTACCGTCTTTGAGGTTGGTCATGACCAGCACGGTCTTCTTTGCATCTTTCTCGTGTGCCTTAACGCGCTCGTTAATGGCGTCAAGGCGCTTCTGAAGGTCAGCGGTATAAGTGTCGGCGTTGCTCTGAACGTCAAAAATAGATCCAAGGTTCTTAATGTCCGAGATAATTCCGGCTAGTGTTGGATCGCCCTGCTCAGAAGATGCCAGCTGAGTATAGACAGAAATACCAAGGTCAGCATAGTCCTTTGGAGAAGTCTGGTCCTTTGAAGTAAAGAGACGAGAGCGACCCACAATAAGGTTTGGATTAGCGGCAACAACAACCTCGCGCGAGAGGCTCTTCTTATCGCCCAGCTGCTTGATGGATGCATACTCATCAGCAATATCTGAAGGCATTGGCGCATCAGGCTTGATAGTACCAATAATCTTGGAACCAAGGCCTAGACGCAGCAGAATCTCGGCTGCGGAGTCTGTCAAGGTAACAACACTCTCAGGAGCCTTGTCAAACTTTGCCTCAAACTCATTGCCGTCACCGTCATAGAGCTTGAATGATACTGGATAGCTCGTATTGGACGATTTCTTTTCTTCTGTAGCAGGGGTAGATGGGCTAGACGTTGCATTGTTGCACG
>ENA-OWND01000796-OWND01000796.1-metagenome-genome-assembly--contig:-NODE-796-length-20608-cov-8.738481_pt1 | contig 20608 bp, 14 predicted proteins | sample MGYA00245342_ERZ651119 | MGnify/ENA primary metagenome ERZ651119 (study PRJEB26857, sample SAMEA4031756) | metagenome | biome: human; feature: oral; material: saliva | place: Philippines | collected 2014... | reverse complement strand
ACTGTTGTAGATAGTCTACCTGCTCTACCCAGTTGTCATCAATAGCCTTGAGCATGGAGAGTCGTAAAAACTGTTCATACAAGTCGTGTTTCTCCAGTAATTCCTTCTTTTCAGAGAGTTCTCTATTCACAACTTGTTGAATAAAGTTGCGGACTTGTTTCTGATTAGATAGGTCTAGATTATCTGGAATCTCCTTTACATGGAAACTGATATTGGTAACAATAAAGTGAAACAGTAATTCACGACTGGCATAGTGTTCAGCCGCTACCGCTTCTGTATATCTCTCGATGATATCCACAACTACATCTTCTAAGTCACGAGAACCATCTATCAAACGATTGCGTTCCTTATAAACCATATCGCGTTGGATATTCATGCTCTCAGCATACTCTAAGGTCTGACGACGGGCAGTTCGACCAGCACTGTCACTGGCATGTTGCGCCCTTTCAACCAGATTACGATACTTACGACCTTTGAGAATGTCTGGTTGCGTCATATCTTGAACTTGATAATCTTTATACTTCTTGTGAACCCAAGATGGACCAAATTTCTTGATAACATCATCTTCCAGAGATACAAAAAACTTACTCATACCTGGATCTCCCTGACGGCCAGAACGTCCACGGATTTGAAGGTCAATCCGCTGACTCTCCATCCGCTCTGTTCCAATGACAATCAAGCCACCAAGTTCAGCAACTCCCTTGCCCAATTTAATATCCGTCCCACGTCCGGCCATTGAGGTTGCAACTGTTACGGCCCCCATCTGACCTGATTCCGCGATGATTTGGGCCTCACGCGCAGCATTATTGGCATTGAGAACATTGTGGGCAATCCCTTCACGAAGCAAGAGTGATGAATAAAGCTGAGACATTTCAACTGAACCTACAAAAACCAATAACGGATTGCCTTTAGCATGATAATCTTTGATATATTCTAAAGATGCATAAACTTTCTCCGGTAAAGTCACATATAAATTATCTGGATAATCAATTCGTTGCTTAGGACGATTGGTTGGAATCCGAATAACAGCCATATTATAAGTCTCAAGAAATTCTTTTTCTGCTACCTTTCCTGTCCCCGTCATCCCAGATACTTTTTTAAACATCTTAAAGAGGCTCTGATAGGTGATGGAAGCCATGGCTCTCGTTTCAGGAGACAACTTCACATGTTCCTTTGCTTCAATGGCCTGATGGAGACCTCCCTGCAGTTTGGTCATCTCCATTAGACGTCCTGTTCCCTTATCAACCAATACCATCTCATTCCCACGAATGATATAGTCCTTATCTTTGGTAAAGAGCTTATGAGCTCGAATAGCATAGACTAAGTGACGAGCAAAGGAAGCATGTTCTTCCTTATATAAATTGTCAATTCCTAGGAAACTTTCAGCAGACTTGGCCCCCTTAGTAGTAAGCCAAATTTCTTCCTTCTCCTCTTTGAAAATATAATCTTCTCCTTCGACCAGAGTTGTCACCAGTGTATCAATAATCGCATAGTAATTAGACTGAACACGAGGAGAACCCGCAATAATCAGAGGAGTTTGTGCACTATCCAGCAAAATATCGTCAATTTCATCAATAATGACATAGTTAAAAGGTCGCAAAAACTTACCTTCTTCATTCGAAGCCAGATTATCATTTAGGTAATCAAAACCTAGATTACTATTTGTAGTATAAATGATATCCGAAGCATAGATCAGTTTCTTTTCTTCAGCTTTCATTTCCTTCTTTGGATCCCCTGTAAATGGTACCCCAATGGTCAATCCTAGGAAACGATAAACTTGGCCCATTTCCTCTGCATCACGCTTTGATAAATACTCATTTGGCGTAACGACCATCACACCTTCTCCTGAAAGAGCGTTCAAATAGACCGGCATGGTAGCTGTTAGGGTTTTGCCTTCCCCCGTGTTCATCTCAGCAACATTTCCATAGTGCATGACAATAGCTCCCATGACCTGAACATCATAGGGGAACATCCCTAAAATCCGTTTGTCCGCTTCACGCACCACAGCAAAAGCTTCTACTAAAAGATCATCTAGACTTTCTCCCTTGGAAAGACGCTGACGAAACTCCACTGTTTTAGCCACTAATTCTTGATCCGAAAGAGAGGACATCTTGCCTTTTAAGTTATTGATCCTCTTTAAAATCTTTTTTACTTTCCTAAGCTGGAAATCTTGACCTAAACGTCTAAACACTTCTAATCTCCTTGATAGAAAAATGATAAAAAGTTAAAGATTCAAAACCAGCACTTAAAAGAGAAACTTGATAAGTATAACTATCTTCTGGATAAGTAAATATGAAATCTTTCACTTTTTCTACCTTTTCTTCTAAAATATCCCCATAGCGGTCAAAAAAAGTTATCTTGGTATAAACCCCATTTTCAGGCTGACAATCAAAAACCAGTGATAGTTGATACTCCTGATTTCTTTTGAGTAAAGGAAGTTGTGGCTGGCTCCTAGCACCTTGGTAATTAACACTAGAAAACCAAGTCTTCAAAACTTCACCAGATGGCATGAGGGGGTTATATAAACGCACACTCTTGTCTGGGTAGTAGGATACATTTGATCCGTACATATAAGTCCCACCAACTTCTCCCCAATGAATGGACTGTCTCTGTGTGATTATCATTCTTTCTCCCTTCCAAAACCACTTGCTAGTACCATCCGATAAAAGTGGATAAACCAAGCAACATTGGTATCTGTATCATCATTGTGTCGACCTGCCGTTCCTTTAGATAAGATTTTAGCACCTGTATTACACAAATAAGTAACTAGTTTCTCATAAGCCTGCGGATCCATATCTTCATCTTTCATATAAGATAATCCAAAGGTAGTATTGGAAAAATCTGCCTGTTTAAAAGTTTTCCAAAATCGCTGATCCAGCTCTGTCATATCTTGAGAACTTGTCCCACCTGTATGGTGAATTAAGCAATCAAAAGCTAAGTTAGAGACACCCGGTGCATCCAAACGTCCACGGCTAGCTATGGTTCCTAAATTCGCCAAGGGTTTCCCTAAAATCACCGCATGAGGTTCAAAAGTAGCACCGTAGTAGAGAGAAGGAAACGTACCCATAGAAAGGCCTGATAAAATCAAATCCTTAGAGGTTAAACCAAGATAATCTAAATAATATTGAATGGTGGCTTTTAACTTACCTTCTAATTCATCACTTCCAAGGTAAAAAGCCCCACCCTCTAAACGAGGATCTGAAAAGAGGAGGAAAGGACATCCCAGACTCTTCATCATAAAGTAGCCCTCGAATCCTTCTGCAGGTCGATAACCTGCAAAATAGACAGCCAAAGGCGGTTTAAAATCACCCGGATGGAAGAAATAGTTTATTTCATCACGCTTAGAATCATGTAGGATATTTCCACCAAGTACAAACTTACCAAATTGTTTTCGACTCCAACGTTGGTGAAGATTACCTAGTTTGATAGTTCCATGACCTCTTGCTTCAACAGATATCGAGAGAAAGTAATCTCCATCTCGACTATCCATAACAATTGCTTGCTCCAAGTCTTTTTCAGACACTATTATCTCTTCAAAAACATCATCAACAGAACCACTCCATATTTTACGGATGACCAAACGAAAGTCACAATTTCCTTGCTTTTCATATTCAAGCCACAACTCAATAGGAAGTGTTTTTTGAACCACTATATTATAAGCCCAATAGGCAAGTTGGGTAAAATCTTGTCCAAACACACCTTCCAAACTAATATAATCCAATCCTTGATAAGAAATAGCTCCTGTAAAGTTTGGATTCACTTGTATCATCGAAGGAAAGAGTTTATCACCATACCCACCGCCAAAAAGAGATTTACTCAAATCATTGATGAGTTGTTGGGGACTTGAAAAATCAATTGCTTGTGCACATCGCTTTTTAAAAAAATCCAAAACCTCTCTATCATTTATTTGTAGATTCTGGTTATAGAACAAAGTATAAGGTTCAAAATATTTCACAAAGGAAAATAAGTCTTTGGCATACTGACCATCTTCTATTAAAACGGCATGAAAACGGTTAATATCCTCTTTTTCAATTATTTCACGAAGGGCTTTTGATGAGTTTGGGTAAAAATGATACCAACTCATATTTTCAGGTATGTCATAATGATTTTCCCAATTGGCAAGTCCTATCTGTAAAATATTAAGTTCCTTTGACATTTTTAACCTCCTCTATCCATTTCTCTAATTTTCCAAGAAATTGTTGTCCAGTGTGCTCCTTAATCTTATCAATCGAATAAATCAAGGACTCATTCCATTCTTTCAACCTATCTGTGTAATAATGTGCAGCCTTAGAAAATTCTGTTACATCTGTCAGCAAATAACCATTTTTTAAATGTTCAACATAGACGGTTTCAACTAGGTTGATTTGAGGAATTCCTGCACTAATCCCAGCTATCTGTGTATAGAGATGAGGATATCTATTTAAATCCACAATCAAACGAACAAATTCTAGTGTTTTTATCAAATCTAACTCATCATTCAAGTTGACAAACTGTATACGTAAGTCCTGGTGTTGATTTTCTTCCAGAGGATTTTCTGCATCACCATAATCAATCGCCTTTCCCAGATTTTCGGATTGAATGTTTTCTTGGATGAAAGACTCAACAATCCTTTCAACCTCATTCATTTGCTCCTGACTAGCAGCAAAGGCTCCAAAAATCACCTCAGTATCCTTATTTTCAGAGACAAAGGACAAGACTTGAAGTAGAGCTTGATCATCAATCCCCTGCTCAAAATCCAGTTGATAATATATGATGGATTCTTTCTTAGTTTGGCTTCGTCCCAATCGTAATCGGGTGTCAAAAGATGATAAATGATAAAATTGATGCATTCGTTCAGGATACAACTCCTGCAACAATCGTAAACTATCCTCTCTATCCACCAAAATCAAATCCGATTTTTCAAAAGTTAATTCTAAATCCCTAAAGGTATTTTGAGGATTACGTCCAATAAAAAGACTCAACAGTTTCGGATTTTTTCTAGGTAAACGATCTAAGACCAGCTGGTCATGATGAGAATGAGAAGGAAGCATAAAAATATCCTGCTCCTTCACATACGTTTGCAGATAATTCTCAAAAAATTCTGCCACCAAGTCTCCCATGTTTTGGTAGATAAGCGCTTTAAATCGATAACCAAAAATTGGATTGATTTCTACCCGTCCACCTTCTTTTAAACGCTCTCTGAATTGCCACACTCCCTTGGGATTCAGATATTCTTGATAAGCCACTTGCCCATCTTCAAAAAAGATAACACTCGATACAAAGCCACGATCATCCATGATATAGTGCATATGTATTTGACCATTCGGTTCAAAATACTGTATATCACTGATAAAGCCTTCAACCCCATGTTCAACCTTAGCAAATTTCTTCCCATTTTTTTTAACGATAATCGTAAAGGGACTATAAATAAATTCACAGTCATCATCCCACTCAATATCTCTAATGCTTAACACTTGGGTATGGAGATTATGAAAATCTTGCATAACATCAAAAACGGAATAAGTATCAGTTTCTAACACACCATGTCTATGTAAAAAATAACGTAGATGAGGCTGGTAAGCTAATACTAATAGACGAGAATCTATATCTTGCTCTTGAAAGAGCCGAATCTGATGAAAGGTATCATCAAACTCTAGACGAAAGTGAGAAAAATACCATGGAGTGATATCTGCATGCCATTTCCTCTCAGAACCATACCAAGCTGGAATAAAATAATACATAAAAGTCTCCTAAATCAAAGGTTTATAGGTCTCATTTAGCCTTAAAGCCTTGACCTCGTCTCTAATCGTAAAAATCATGCCCCCAAACATCATAAACAAGCCTGGAATCATTGCTAATCTTAATAACTTTTCATCAAATAAAACAAAAAGCATGGGACCACCTGCCATGATCACATTAAAGAGAGCACCTATGACTGAGAAACGAAGGACCAATCGGTTAATAAATCGACTAGTATCCTCACCTGGATAAATTCCATAAATGTATTCTCCAGATTTTTTCATGCGGTCTGCAATCTCTTCTCCATTCATAGTAACAAATGCAAAAATAATACTAAATAAAAATAAGACCGAAATATAAACATAGACCCACAAAGGCTTCCCAACAATAAATTCCTTTGATAAAGCCGCTAGCCCTGAATGATTAGGGAAAATAAAACCCAGCAAGATGAACAGATAAGCCGGTACACTAAGAAAACTCATCACATACATATAAGGCATCCCACCTGCAGGATTCAGCATGATTTCGAGATAAGAATAGCGTTTAAAACGATTGTGTAAGCCAATTTTATTAACAGGAACCAAATAGCGAGCTCGATACATAATGGCAAGTAAATAAGAAAAGACAACGGTTAATAAAGCAAGTAGCACAATAATTCCCATTGGAATATGAACCGTTTGAAATGTTTCAATAACATCCTGAGGGATATTTAAAACAATACTGGATAGGAGGATTACAATAGAACCCCCAATCCCCATACTAGCATTTAAATCTGACAACCAAACAAGAAAAAATGTTCCTGCTATCAGCAACAAGGTATTCATTAGAGCAACCAAAATTGCCGAATAGGAGGATTGAACTGGTAAGCTCAAGCTAACTGCCAAGGATTGAATAACAGCAATTAGCAAGGTCAGATACATTTTTCGTCGATCTTGAATTTCAATCGCTGTAGAACTTAGCCCCAATTTTTTAGAATATGAAAACATCTGCCACAAAATCATAGCTGACATCCAAGGGGAGAGTCCAACAGAAAAAATTGACAAACTTCTTAGATTTCCACCTGTTAGGGCAGCTGAGAAGGCTAGATAGGCTGTTGAACCTCCTAAAAAATCTTTACTATTTAAGTCAACAAAAGGGAGAGTAATACGACTTCCCAATACATAGATAAACAGTAGAAATAAGGTAAATAGTCCTTTTTTTACTGCTATTGACGAATAAATCTTAGTCACAAAATACTCCTTTATTAGCTTTGGGGTCAAATCTCACTTTTTTATATATTATTCTTACACTAAACGGTAAAGGTTATTCTTCTAATTTCCTTAAGACTCTAACCATTTCCTCAGGATTTTCCACAGAAAAAATACCATCATAAAGACTATCTTCTGAGGATTTCCTAGTATTGTCAAACGTAAAGATTTTTACCCCTCTGTCTCTAGCCTTGGACAAGACATCCAGAACCTCAGCTCCATGATTAATATCTAAATAGACAGTTGTATCATCTAAAAGCCATTCAATTCTATTATGAATGATACTCTGATAAAGAGTTACATTTTCATAAACTGATAAGTTAGTTAGAGCAGGGGCACAATATACTGGAGCTCCGATATTAAAATGCCAATCAGGTAAAGACTTTATTAAATATTCCAAGTGTTCTACTTCTAAAACCCATGTTACAATAAAAACATTCTTCTTAGATTGATTGCTACGGTCAAAATAATTAAGATTTGCTTTTCCTGATATCATTTCAGACCAGTCTAAATCTCTATAAGCCCACCACAATTCTCGAAGACGCGATACACTATACGTGTTCCAAGGTTTATCATGACTTGCAAAATGTGTTATTACTGGTCTACAATATTTCAAATTTTCTAGATTTCCTGATGTATTAAGGAAATCTAGTCCTATTAATTTATTAAAATCATAATCCAATTGCAACCATCGATTTTCAAAATAAATGTTTAAGATACTTTGGTCTGCCATTTGAACCTGGTCTTGCTTTTCTTCGGTTAATATCAATAAGTCATGTGTAATATTTTGTTCTCTCCACATATCATTATTGATTAATAACACTCCAGCATTAAAACCATTAATAGATAATTCCCATCCATAATTATCTTGTACTGCTGCTATAGGATATCCATTTAGATCTAATTCAAACAAGGGACTTAAATCTCCACTTACAATTAAATCACAATCAAGATAAAGCGATCTACTATCATTTATAACATTAGGAATTAAAAATCTATAAAATGTTGCATAATTTATATGATTCGCCGTTTTAAAGTCTTTAAAGCCATTAGACTCCAAATGAATATTTTTAATGCTAGAATCAAAATGTTTTAATTTAGGAACTAATAATTTAAACCATTCTGGCGCTATATCACTATTTAAAATATAAAAATCAACTTCTGTATTATGACAAAGAATCGATTTAATTGTTGTCTCTAATTGAACTAAATAAGCATTATCCGCTGCTAAGACAATTGATTTCCTCATGACTCTCCTTCCATAAAACTTTTAATCATTTCTACCATTTCATCAGGCCTATCATGATGACAAATACCAGCATATGATTCTTCAGGTATAGTCAAGCAACGTGTATTATCGAAAGTTAGTATCGGCTTTTCACATTTCTTTACTAAATCATAAACATATACTAGTTTCTCATCTAAATTTAAATCTAAATAAATATCGGAACTCTTTAGAAGTTTTTCCACTAAAATAGGAAAAGAATTAGGGTAAAGAGTCACATTTTGAAACCTAGATAATCTCTTTAATTCATCCGACATAAAAGTATGAGCAACAATATAAAAATGTACTTCTGGCAATTGTTCAACTAGATAATCAATTTTTTCTACACACCAAGAATTGGTTAAATTCATGCAAGTTAATGCTGGTTTATAAATATCTGCAGAATAAAAAACATCCTTTTCTTTCCAGCTAGATACTATATAACTCCATTCCATAAAAGAATATTTCCACCACTCTTCTCTCAAACGTCCAACCGAAAACTGCTTCCATGGTTTATCAGGAGAAATATAGTGCAAAATTTTTGGAAGAGGTGTTAGTGGAATTTCAAAAACAAAAGCATGATTTTTTTCAGCTGCACCAGCATCAAAACCTATTTGGAAATTATAGGTATCCTCTAGCTGGTAACAACTATTTTGAAAAAGAATATTGAGAATAGATTGATCTCCTTCCCCCACATTTTCATGTTCTTTTTCCGTTAATTCAACTAACTGCTGACGCATATTATTTGATTTCCATTTTTTATTGTCTATCAATAGAACTCCTGCGTTAAAACCAACACCTGCTCCAAAGCAAGAGCGAGTTGCAGCCAAATAATTTTCACCTAAATCTAATTCAAAGAGAGGAGTCAAATCACCAGTTACAACCAAATCACTATCAAGATAAAGAACTTTATCTTCTGCTACAAAATCTGGAATAAAATAGCGTGCAAAGGTCATATGATTGATATGTGGCAGTTTATTTGACCAGTTCATTTTATACTGTGAGCCAATCAACTTGCAATCGATCAAGTCGCCCCCCATCTCTTGTAAATATATTCTTATTTGACTAAACCATTCCTGAGGAATGTCCTGATTTAGCAAATAAATTTTCAAATGACTATTGTGTCTACAGATTGATTTCAAAGCTGTTTCAATTTGTCGAATATAAGCGTAATCACCTGCAAATACTACTGCACGTTTGGTATTTCCCATTTTAAATCCTTATCATTTATTCTAACTAACACTATTTAGTGTCCTGCATACATTAAACCAAATAGATTTTATTCTATCATCTTTACACATAATCAAAATCACTTTATTCACTTACTTATCAAGTAAACATAATGTTTCCTTAATCCATTTCATCGTATCTGTTGATGATAGATCTTTTTCTTCAAGTTCTTTTTTTCGAAATTTTAACAGAGATACAAAATTGTCTACGTATCGAACAACTTCTATATTTCGAGCAGCAAGAAGAGCTATAAAATTTTCACGTTGCTGTAAATCTGACTTTATAGCAATTAAATTAAAATGCCTGTTTGAGCTCTTAACTGTTCGATAAACGTAGCTATCTCTATTGATGTAAACTAATTTAGGGGAAATAAGATAGATTTTAAACCAAAACTCCATATCCTCACCCAATCTTGTCAAAGTATTAAAACGAATATCTCCTAGAATATCTCGTCTAACTAACTTTCCACTGACAAAGCGATATGTATGATCGAACGAATCTAAATCAATTAATTCATTGATTAGCTCTAAGTCATTAAAAACTCGTTTTTCATAACCTCTTTGGAAAGAATGAACATACCAAGAACCGTCCTCCATCTCAAATCTTTTATAAGTTGAAACAGATACACCTGCTGATTCATCTATGATTGCATTATAAAGAACTTCTAAATAATCCTCCTCTACCCAGTCATCTGAATCAACAAACGTTAAATAATCACCTTTTGAGTATTCAATCCCCAAATTACGAGCAGAGGAAACTCCACCATTTTCTTTCCTATAATAATGAAAACGGGAGTCCCTCTCTGTATATTCCTGACAAATTTCTCCTGAATTATCTGTAGAACCATCATCAATCATAATCACTTCAAAATTTGTATAAGTCTGTTTAACAAGACTTTCCAAGCAAACTCCAATATAACTTTCAGTATTATAAACTGGAATAATAACACTAATCAAAGATTCCATACATTTCACCTACAATCTTAAAATTATAGAATAAATCTTTATTTATCTAGCAATATAGTTGTCAGGCAGTCTCTATGTAAATCTTGAAAAATTTCCGTTAGATTCCTGTTCATAATAGATTCTTTTTATTAAAAATATCTATTCTTTTAGAGAGTTACCCTCATTAATTTCTTTATTTGTCTAAAAGTGTTCACTCAAAATTGTGAACTCATTTATCATACTTTTTAGCTAGTCTAATATCTTTGCGACAATCTGACTATTATAGATTTCGTCCTCAATGAATTCAATATCTTGGTCGAAATTATGTTCAGCAGTATGTTTATGAGAAAATTTAACCTTTGTATCAGCTCCCATTTTCATCCATTCATACTCTGAATCAATATGACCAATATCTAGAACCCGATAACCTTTCTTAAAAAGATTATAGGATAAAATTTTGGCTGTAGGACCAAGCATACATAAAATAAGGCGATTTTCAGCATACTGTAATACAGCTTCTTGAATCTCTTCTATATGCGAATAAGCATTATGGGATGGACAGATAATTCGCTTAATTGAATTTGCTCCATCAAATAAATCATTACCTACACCTGAACGTGAAGTTACTCCTTCTACAATCAGAATATCCTCATTCTTCCAAATTTGTTTTAATTTTTCAAATTGACTGAATGATTGAGATTTATCCACATAATCAATGTATGGTCTAGATACAAATGTAGTCCCATACCAATCTGCTCTAGCTAATTCTACATAATCTTTTAAATGATGTTCTAAATGTCCCTTCCAGAAAGCTTCCGCTGCTGGTGTAAAATTTGAACGATCAGCAAATACATTTGGTAAGCCGATAACTAATTTCTCATCACTTTGAAGAGAAATAATCTCTTTCAACTGACTTGCAAGATTCTCATCATAGACTTGATAAGGGATAGATCTCCCTAACATTAAATCCATCTCTCCATCTCCAAAACGAATAATAGAAGATTGGTTTTCTACTATGTAATCTAGAGTTTGATTGATATCCTTAACCATAATCGCTGGTGTTCTTTCTTTGAATATTCCAGAAATAAGATTTTTAATATCTTCTACCATACGTTCAGGTGATTTTGAAGAGTATATATGTTGTCCAAAAAGTCCATGTTGGGTGCTATCAAAAGAGAAAATGGTTTTATTCATTTCATGAACTGACTTCACAACACCATCTGTCGAATGACCACAGTTAATATCCAAATACAAGCCCATTCTTACTTTTAATTGTTCTAATTTTTCTGACGTTATAGCTGGATGTAAACGAATATTTTGATAGTTATTTTGTAGTTCATATAACTTAGGTCCCATATCTGTCCAGGCTGCGATATCAAAGATAACATGTGGAAGACATTGAGCTAAATAGTCTAATTGTTCAATGTCTTGTGTATCAGTAAATATTAAGCAATGAAATATTTCCTGATTATAATCTTTTAAAAACCGAGAATGGCTTGCATAGTCTTTGATAGCTTCTATCATTAAATTGATATTTTCTTTATCAAATACTATTTGATCATACATTCCATGCTGTGTATTAGAAAAACTTAAGATAGGAATCCCAACGTTACAAACATCTCTCAAGATACTTTCAACTTCGGATCCCTGATGGATATCCAAATAAATATCCACTTTTCTTTTCAGTCTTTCCAGTACAGGAGGAACAATCTGTGGATGCAATCTCACATTATCATATACCTCTAATTTTTTCAGCTTATCTCCCATATCCGTCCAAGCAGCGATATGAAATACCACATCCGGTAGAGCTGTGACTAACTCTTCTACTCCTTCTAAATCTTGGGAATTTGTCAAAGTTAAACAAGAAAATTCCTTATCTAGAGGCGATATTAGTTCAAACTCTCCTATATGGTGTTGTAAAATCTGACTCCACTCCAAGTCGTGGAATTGCCACCATAAATCACGGTAACGATTGGCTATCAAGGTGGTCCATGGCTTTCTGTAGGTCGTAAAATGAATCACCACTGGTTTGCCATTAAAAGCTAGATGTTCCTGCCAATTATTATACAAAGCCACAATATCATGTCCAACTTGTAAATTATAAGCTCTATCTAACTCTAACCAATCATCTTGTAAGACCTGATTAAATATCGTTTGATCACCATTAAAATGCTCAAAACGGCCTTCTTCAACTTCTTTCGTTGTTAGGATAGACTGTTCAATTAACCGTTCTTTTAGTTTCTCTTGGCGACATTTTTTATTGTTGATCAGTAGGACGCCAGTATTGAAACCTTGACCATTTGCATCTCTAATCGCTGCGAGATAATGTTCTCTTACATCTTGCTCAAATAGACCGTCTAATTTATCATTAATAAGTAAATCACAATCCAAATACAACACAGTATCTTCTTGTATATAGTCTGGAATAAAATATCTAGCATAGGCAATCGAACTAATGTGAGCTTGTTTTTTCCAATTCTGAAACACAGTTTGTTCAGGTAGTTTAACATCAATAATCTCACTACCTAACATGCGAGCTATTTTTCGTGGCTTACGAAACCAATCTGGCATGATATCTTGATTTAAAATATAAATCTTAACATCACGATTATGATATAGAATAGATTTTATGGTTGTTTCCAACTGTGTGGTGTAATTACGATCACCTGCTAATACAATGGTTTTATTCATTTCATTTCCTTAATCAATTCCCAAGTGATAGATTGCATCTACCAATAGCTTTTTAGTGAAATAACCCTCTTTTAGCAGATAGCTAAATGTCTTGATACGATTCGTCATTTCTTGATATTCTACTACACTCATTTTATCAACTATCTCATGAGCTTCTTCCAGACTATTCGCCACAAAGCCCAAGCCTTGATCTACTATAAATTTAGCAGTTGACAAGCTACTTGGTACAATGACTGGAATGCCAGCTGTCAGATAGGTACTAACCTTATGAGATATATTTAAAGTATAGTATTGGTTACTTTCTCCATCGTTTTGATGAGTTCCCCAGACAAGACCAAATCCACCTTTTGATAATTCTAGTAACAGTTCCTCGTCTTTTTTCCATCCTTCAATGCTAAGATTTCTAGCACTAGAACTAGCCTCCCCTTTATTTGAAAATACTCTCAAAGGTGTATCTTGAGACCAATTTTGTAAGTCTGGGAAACGCTCTAAACTTCCAGCAAAAAAGAGTTCTTTTTTAAACTCTGGGGTATATAAGGATAAATCATGAGGATGATCCCACATACCTTGAACGAGGATTTTCTTAGTTGTCAAACCTTCTTCCATCAGGCGTTCTTTCATCTGTTCGGATGGAACAATCAAAACGTCCGATAGATTATACATGTACATATACTCTTTCATGAGATAATAGTTACTATCAAACATAAGAGGGACAACATCATGAATAAAACAAATAATCTTTACTTGCATATCCTTTAATTTGTCAAAAAAGAGACGATCAAACTCAAAGCCATTCCAAGTAGGAGATTGAAAGACTAAGATATCACCAATAGAGATACTAGCCATAATCCCATCCAGACGTTTATTCATTTCAGAAGGACTATCTGAAGCAATATTGTAAAAATAGATACCGACTTCTCTAAATCCCAGTTGGCTGGCAATCTTTTGAACAGCATTTTGAGCTAAAATGACGGTACTATCACCTGCCATGCCGTATAAATTCGTTAAATGTAGTTTCATATTGTATTATCTCATTATTTATTAATATCTACAGAAGTAAAGATAATTTTTCCATCATCCTTCTATAAATCTCCGTAAACTGCATATTTTGTTCTTCTAACTTCGCTATCACTCTTTGTAATCTATTTTTATAAATTAAAATATGATTGGTCAAGTCATAATTCAAACTTGCTAAAATAGCGAGTTTTTCTTCCCTAGCCTCGATTTCATCATATATACGCTTTTCACTCCATATATTTAAAGTACCAGATAAACCAATACGGTACCAATAAATATAACTGTTTAAATAGACAACCCGTGAAGCCTTTAGAAGTACTTTCCACGTCCAGTAAGTATCTTCCGCAGTTTTTCCTAAAGGAAATGGCAAATTTTCTAATAGCTCTCTCTTGAATAATTTCAAATAAGCTACAGTCCAATTCCCATTTCTCATTTCTTCGACACCTTCTCTATCTATGATTTCTTTTCCTTCTATCACCTCAAGAGAATCATCTGGATTAGAATCATAAAACAAATATTGGTAACGTGATTCATCGTAACAATTATAACGTCCGATACTAATATCCGCATTTTCTTTTTTCAATGCACCATATAACAGTTGTAAAGCGTCATTTTCCAACCAATCATCCGAATCTATAAAAGTAATATACGCCCCCCCCGAACGTTCAATACCTAGATTCCGTGCTGATGATACTCCACTATTTTCTTTTTCAAGATAACGAAAACGTACATCTTTAGCAACATACTCTCTACAAATGTCAGCAGAATTATCTGGTGAACCATAGTTTATCAATAAACACTCAAAATTCCGATATGTTTGGTTCATAATACTATCTAGGCACTGTCTCAAATAATTTTCAACATTGTAGATTGGAACTATAATACTAATCAAAGTTTTACTTTCATAATCTGCTATTTTAGATAATAGTTTTTGTTTTTCTTGTTGGTATAACTGTTTATACTGATTATTCTCTGGTACAAATTCTATGTCATGATAATTCAAATGTAAATATTTTATTTTTTCAACTAATAATTTTGTTACATCACTCTCATCTTTAAAAAACAAGTCATACTTTCCGAATATCTTAAATACATCTAATTTTTCTTCTGAAAACTCTTTAGTAGTAATTGAGTTTGGACGAATCCTGTAACCATAGATAACTTTTGGTAATTTAATCCATTTTCCTGAATAACTTACCAACTCAGGAACAACTGCTAAATCTTCAAATATCCATCCCTCTGGAAAAAAATCTTCTGTTAATAAACTTTTTCGAAACAATTTTGGAAAAACGCTAACTCTCAACTCATTTAATGCAAATTTCCCCAATTTGTCATCCTTGGTCATTAATGTTTGTTTCTCAAAATCATGACAGACTCTATCCACCTTTATTTCATCATGGAAATTTTCAATCATTCCTTCTATAACATCAACATCATCTTCGATGTATTCTATTAAAGTTTCTAAGAAATCAGGATAAATATAATCATCACTATCTACAAAGGCTACAAAAGTAGACTCTTCTCTAATATGACTAATCCCTGTATTTCTAGCCCCACTTAAACCTTTATTAGATTGATTGATTAGTTTGAAACGATTATCTGTTAGATACTCTTCCGCTATTTGTTGTGAGCTATCCGTGGATCCATCATTAACCATAATGCATTCAAACTTTTTATAAGTTTGATTCTGAATACTATCTAAACACTGTCGCAAATAATTTTCAACATTGTAAATTGGAACAACAATACTGATTAACTCATTTTCCATTGACTTCTTCTCCTAAAAATTTGCGAATAGCATCTACCATCTTATCTGGCTCACTTGCTGAAAAAATCTGACTTCTTCCTGTGCTATCATGACTAGTATTATCAAAACCAAAGATTAGTTTATTGCGTTTATGAACTTCTTCGATAATGTTAACAATCTCTCCCTCATGGTTAATATCAAGATAGAAATCCATCTTATCCAAGGTTTCTTTCATATTAAAAGAATTAAAATTCGGCATAAGTGAAAGATTCAGATGTATCTGTAAATCAACAACAGAGGGAGCAAAAATTGTATGTGCCAAGACCGTAAAGTGAACTTCTGGAAGTTCAGATAGGAGATATTCCAAGGACTCCATGTCAGCACTATTTGTAAAAATGCAAGCTTGATATAGAGGACCACCAACTAACTCCTTAAAAGAACGTTTAGTGATGTCTGAACCTAACAATACATCATTCCAGTTTAAACCATAATAAAACCACCATAATTTACGAAAACGTGTCAGCGTTAAATGGGTCCATGGTTTAAATTCTGTGGTATAGTGAATAATCTTTGGTTCACAATTTCCATAATAGTTAGATTGGTACCATTCACTATTCCCTCTTAAATGGAGAAATTGATCTAAACCAACCATGAAATTATACTCTTTATCCAAATGCAGCCACTGATCACCAAAATACATATTGAGAATTCCTTGGTCTCCATAGACATGTTCATGATGTTTGGCAGTCAACTCCAGTAGACTTTGTGTCAAACGATTTTCTCTCCATTTCTTTGCATCAATCACCATCACACCTGAATTAAAGGTTGTTAACCAACCACTCTGATCAAAATCCTGAACAGCTGCAATAGCATAATCCTGTAAATCTAAGGTGAATAAGTCATCTAATTTTGCATTGACAATCGTATCCGAGTCTAGATAGAGAACTCTGTCTTCTTGTACTTCATCTGCTATGAAATACCTAAAGAAAGCAGCATAAGATAGGTTTGCATTCGGCAAGTGGAAATCACAAAGATTGTGATCTGTTTTTTTACATTGATAATCTCAGAACCAATGACTTTCAAACGATTCCTCATCAAAAGGAACCATTCACTAGGTAGATCGTCATTAAACACATAAAATTTCACATTGTGATTACGAAGCGAAACTGACTTTATCACAGTTTCTACCTTGTCAAGGTAATGAATATCAGCTCCTAAAGCAATAACTTTTCTATACATTCTTATACCCCTATTCTTCTATGTTTACCAACTGAAAAAACATGCTTCTGACAATTAAATCCACTTTATTATTAATTTGAAATACATTCCAAGTCCCATCTTGGATGATTTTTTCTTGATGATTAGTGCCTACCCGACTTCATTCAGATACTCTCTCACTCTAGAAACTAGTTTATCTGGATTACTTGACGAAAAGACTTCCTGACCTTGATTTCCATGGACTGTATTCTCAAAAGCATAAACAGGCTTATGCTGTTCTATTGCTCTATTAACAATACCATCTACCTCGCCCCAATGGTTGATATCTAAATAAATATCTGATTTCTTCAACAAGTCTTCAATAATATCATCATGATGAACATTTGTGTATATATTCACGTTCTCATAACGATTGAAACTTTCAAGATAATCCGAAATATTTGTTTTAGCTGCTATATGAAAAGCTACCTCTGGAAGATTCTGAACAAGATAGTCTAAACTTTCTAAAGTGTCTGAAGCTGTTAAAGTGAAAACGTGAAACTGGTGTTGTTTCCTAGGAGTGATTTTCAAATTCTCTTGGGAAGTAACAACAGAATTAGCTGGTATATCTTTATAAATCAGCGCATTTGCTCCAATAATGACATTATCCCCAATCGTCACTCCTTTTAAAATTACGACATTAGTCCCAATCCAACAATTTTTTCCAATAGTTATTTTGTCAGCAGTAAATTTTATTTTTTCGATATGGTAATTTGAATATTTATGGTTATGGTCAAAAATCCTTACTCCATCTCCAAACATAGTATCTTTACCGATTTCAATTTCTTTACCACAACGAATCGTACAATGATCATTAAAGAAAACTCTATTTCCAAGTGTTAATTTAGCATTATCAGATACTTCCAAACTTATAAATGAACGCAATGTAACATCCGTTCCTAGTTCAATAGTAGCAGTAGGAGATATCTCTATATGATGAAAATCTCCTAATAACTTTACAGAATCTTTAAACTCCATGTCTATCTTCCACTTCTCTTAATTTTTCAATCATTGCTTGAACTTGGTCAACAGCATATACTTTCTGACCCGCTTCATAGGATTTTGTATTCTCAAAGGATAAAATAGGTTTCCCAAGTATTGCAAATTGATTGAGAATTTCTTCTGTCTTTTCACCATGATTAATATCTAAAAGTACTTGACTGGTTTCTACCAATTCATTATCAACATCTACCAAATAGTGAATTCCATTAAAAATAGTCACGTTTGGATAAACCGTCATCTGAGCCAATCGATCACTAACCATCACTCTAGCAGCGATTTTAAACTGAATATCTGGTAAGGATTGAACCAATGTTTCAATTTGTTCAATATGGTCTGAGGCTGTATAGATGAGACAAGTGAACGGTTCCTTTATCGGATAAAGGTGAGATTTTTGTAATGGATGTAAATGATGATTTTGTCCCAATTCTGTCCATTCAAGGCCATGGTAGTACCACCAAACATCACGATAAGTTTGAGCCGCCAAGTCCTTCCACGGTTTCCTATGAGAAAGATAATGAATAATAGCAGGATAGTCCTGACCTGCAGGTAATTGATAATCAGTGAACTGCTTATGAATGACAATATGATTATAATCAAAGTCCAATTCTAACCATTTATGTTCAAAAAGCATATTCAAGATACTCTGATCTGCCTGATCCACCTTATCATGCCATTCATTGGTCAAATCAATCAATTTTTGGGTCATATTCTCTTTTTTCCAAAAAGCATTGTTTACCAAGAGAACACCTGCATTAAAGATTTCTTGACCAAAATAAGCTCTGCCCCCAAAATCTCTAACAGCAGCCAAAGGATAATCTTGTAAGTCTGTAGCAAACAAGTCGTCCAGATTTTTCGTTACAAGTAAATCACAGTCCAAATAGAGGGCCTTATCTTCTTGCACGAAATCAGCTATGAAATAGCGTAAAAACACTGTATAACTGATATCCGTTTTATAACGTGAAATTTGCTCAGAGGTTACCCGACAATTGATAATTTCTGAATCAAACCTCTCTAAGCACTTATTTAATTGCTTAATCCATTCATTAGGAAAATCGCTATTAATCAGATAAAAACGAAGCGAACGATTGTGGTAACAGATAGACTTGATAGTAGTCATTACTTGGTCTACATAGGAATAGTTTGCTGCTAGGACAATGGCTTTCTTTTGTGTATTCTTACTGTTTTCAAGTTTGTCTAGTAGATATTTTTTTGTCTCAAACTCTTTATAGGTAGGAGTTTCTTCTAAGCCACTGATCTTCCCATTAGAAAGACTCCCTTCTAGCATCTGACGATAAATAGCTAAATGCTTTTCTAAAGGATATCCTATACTGGCTAATAAAGTGATACGTTCAGACATGGAATCAACCAAGGCATGCATCCATTTTTCTGTCCAAGTTCTAGATAAACTATTATTTCTGATACGATAAGAATAGATTCCTTTATGGATATAAACAATCTTTTCTGCCAACAAATAAATCTTTTGATTGAGGTAACCGTCTTCTCCTAATTTACCTATGTCGAAGCGTAACTGCTCGAACAATCCTGCCTTATAAAGTTTACCCCAAGCAGATATCAAAGCAAAACTCTTCATTTCTTGGGATTCATATAAGTTCTCAAATATGGAAACATTATCATATACCTTCTCGTAATAGGAGTCTCCTGATATATGAAAGTAGAACATTCCTTCACTTTCGTTGAAAGTATAGTAATTACCAACTGCAATATCAGCCTGATACTCTACTATTTTTTTGTATAGAGTTTCTACATAATCTTGCTCAATCCAATCATCCGAGTCCACAAAAGTTACGTAATCTCCGGACATATTACTCAGGCCGGTGTTTCTTGCTGCAGAAAGACCAGCATTTTCTTGTTCTATATAGATAATTCGGTAATCCATTTCTGCAAATTCTTTACAAATTTCAGCTGAAGCATCCGTAGAACCATCATTAACGACAACAATCTCAATATTTTTATATGTTTGAGCAATAATACTATCTAGGCATTTTCTTAGATAGCTTTCCACATTGTAAACCGGTACAATGACCGTTATTTTATCATCCACTAGCGATTTTCTCCTTATATTTATTATACAATTTTTTAGTCAAAATTTCAGCTATATAATAGTAAAAACCCCTTGAAAATTCTACTTTTTCAAGGGGTTTCTATGATTTACGTGCACGAGTTAGTTTAGCCTAAATTTATAGGTTATCTTACTCTTCTTCATCACGTTTACGGCGTTTCGCAACCAATCCAATACCTGTAACTGCTGCTAAAGCTCCTAAAAGCACGGATGATTTGGAAGCTTCTGTACCTGTATTCGGCAATTGCTGTCTAGTCTTACCTGCTGACTCAGAGGCTGAAGCACTTGTTGACGCTGACTCAGATGCCGACGTGCTTGCTGATTGGCTCGCACTTGTTGATGCTGACTCAGATGCACTTGTGCTTGCTGATTGGCTTGCACTTGTTGACGCTGACTCAGATGCGCTTGTGC
>ENA-OWND01000793-OWND01000793.1-metagenome-genome-assembly--contig:-NODE-793-length-20650-cov-51.263074_pt1 | contig 20650 bp, 21 predicted proteins | sample MGYA00245342_ERZ651119 | MGnify/ENA primary metagenome ERZ651119 (study PRJEB26857, sample SAMEA4031756) | metagenome | biome: human; feature: oral; material: saliva | place: Philippines | collected 2014... | reverse complement strand
TAATACCTTTATTTTTTGATATTAAGAAATAAAACAGTACGTTTGTAATAACAAAGGTGACTATATACGACAATACCCTAAATTTTTTGATATAAAATTAGTGTAATATAAATGCTTTACATAGGTTTAAATCATATTATTTTATATCTTTAGCACTTTTGTCAATATCGTCCATTAATAATATATATATATTTGACAAAATTAAAAGTAAATACATTATCAGAACAGTAAATAAAAAAGAATTTGCAAAAACAAGTATTGAACAAGTTTGTATTTTCTGTAATATTAGCAATACTATCAATACCATACAAAGTACGATAATAAATGAAACTTGCTTCACGAAAATTTTTGAGAAGTTTAAGAATCTAATCAGGTAGTTATTTTTACTATCATCTCTTTTTTCTTGTAAATATTTTATTCTTTGCGATAACTTATCGGGAACTATAAATAGTGCACTAAATATCAATGCTGTGAAAATACTTAGACAATTTATTAGGATATCAATAATATTCTTCATATCTCTATTCTTAAAATATATAGCGACAATAAGTGGAATAATAATAAATGAAATGCAAATCTTAAATATTGAGTTCTTTTCTCCATCTATATTACAGAATAAAGACGTAACTCCATTATTAATTATTCTAATAATTTGACTAAACATATATACTATATTGTTATTACCTTGGGCGTATAAGATATTTGTAATTTTAAATTATCCAATATACCCTTAGTAAATTTATGTAAATCTTCCCATACTGGTTGTTGCGTTTTTTCATCTTTCAATGAATCATCTAAAGTTATAACTGGAAGAATGTCTTCAATATTTGCCAATGAAGCATGCGCCTTTTTACCGTTATTAGTATAAAATAGTTTAATCATATCTGCGGATTTATCATACTCCGCATCAACAGCTTGTATTTGAGAAATTAATACATTTTTATAATTTAGCATTGATAAAAAATCACCTAATGGAATATTGAATTTGTTAAAGATAGTTTTTTTAGTTGCTTTTATAAATGGTCCAAATATTGGATCAAGTGGTTTTTTATAATCTCTTTTGCTATGCACAACTCGTATTTCATTGATATAGCCATCTTTAAGGTATTTTTCAATATAACTTTTAGGAACGCATTTATTCCAATACGGTTTATAGCCTTTGCTTATAAAATAATCCTCTAATTGCTCTTTGAATAATGCTGTACACCCCATAGAAGTATAACTTTGCACCATTAATATGCCAACATTAGAATCCTGTGGTAACCATAGTTTATAGAAATACAAAAGGGATGTTACATTATCATCATCTATCGTTCCTTTCAATGTAGTAGCATTATCAGATTTATAAATTTCACGATTTATACCTGTTGACCCACCTTTAAATACGCCCCATGCAGTATATTCAGTCTTACTAACTCCGTGGAATAAATCCGTTGTTATACTAACCGCTTTTGTATTGTCCTTATTTGACTTAAATGATGCATTAAAACCATTAATAAAATCAGTTAATAGAACTTCCATATATTTACCATTTTTTTTCAAAGATAGTGAATTCACAAAATCTTGAAATAAACATGGAGTTTCTTCTGTATGAAATCCTATCCGTTTCCCCTCTCTCGTCTTTCTTTCAAATGTCCCTGTAATCTTTTTAAGACTAAAGTAATACATGTCTAATTTCAATGTATATGCCATAATTCTTTATTTTATTCATTTTCTTTTCCTTCTTACAAATTTTATGCCAATATTTTAGTGACAAATGCCATGTTTATTATTATGTTAATTCCTATATAGATTTTCTTTTTAGGGTATAATTATATGCTATTTGTTTTACAGCTATAATCTTATTATGGATTTAATCACGAGCATACATATTTCTTCTGTAGAAGAAGCTGAGGAAATTCTAAAATCAGAGATAAGCATCAATTCTCTATTTGGAGAGCTGAAGCGTGTCCCTGTATTAAAGAGCTATGGTTTGACCAAGCAAAATGTTCAAACCAAAATAAACAAGATTTTCAGAGAAGTAAATTCTAACCATCTGACAATAGATTTGAAGGCTGATAATACAGAAGATGTTACAAATGCATTTAAGGCGTTATTTCCGAAACGTAAGGTAACTTTAGAGTTAATAGAAGATAAGGCTACTCGCAATCAGCAAACCACTTCCTATGATATAATAGTACAGAAAGTTGGCACGTTTCATATATCGGTTAAAGTAGAAAAACCTGTATTTGAGACATGTCGTGTAACTTATGACTTATTGAATGGGACGAGTGGTATTTTGATAGACAACACGGAAAGTAAGGACTTGAAAATAACTTCAAAGAATAATTCTGCGTTGTTTATGAATAACCTTATCTATACCCCCAAAAAAGGTTTGAAGATAGAAAAACTACCTTAATCTTCTTTGTCTAACTGCTTTTGGTAATCGTATGCTATCTTTTCTATCCAATTCCATTCAGGACTGGTAAACTCCCAAAGGTTGTAGATTTGATTAAGCGCACTTCAGATTCCACAATTTCTGACAAGATTGGTAATAAAGCGTTTACCAGCTTCTATATTTCCCTCATCTAAACGGCGAATTTCTTTTTTCGTTTCCAATAGTTCTCCACTTAAAGATGTAGAGTGCTTAGGAGCATAGCCTGAGATGAAAGTAATCCAGCCACCATAAGTGCCAAAAGTAATACGATAGGTTTCCAATCCTAAGCCAATTCCCATAACGGCATTTTTAGCATGAGATGCTGCACTTTTAACCTGCGTTTTGGGATTAGACTTTCTGTAAGTCTTACGTTTCTGACCGAATGACGGAATTACTAAACAAGTCGTCATGACGAATAATAAAAGACGTTTCTTCATAAATAGCGAATTTTTACGAGTTGAATAATGTTATAGTATAAAAGAAACATGGACTGAACCCATGCAACTCGTATGGTATCGCCAAACACCAGTATGTACACACAGATAACAGCCCATGTAAAGGGGTGTCTGTGCTTGTACGTACATACTTACAGGTTCAAATTGGCGATTTTAACGAGTATAAAGCACGTCCAAATTTCTAAATTCTGATGCAAATATACAAAATCTTTTGAACTTAATACTAAGTTCCTTACAAAACTACGACTTATGAGGCTTTTTTTTCTTCAAACATTTAGAGATAACTTCTCTGAAATCAACGTCTGATTTAATACTCTTCATACGTTCTTCAGACATCGTATCAAACGGATTCCATTCTTCTTTCTTTTTACTCATAACTTCTGAATTAACTGGTTGTATGTAATATGACCGCCAAGGTGAAGAAAATAGTCTCCAAAGCGTTCATTCTCTTTAACCTTGCGGGTGTTGTACCTGAAAGAAAACTCGTCAAAGTATCTTTGCAAGTGTTTCCTGCTAAGATAGTTGTAAGTTCCTATGATAGCTCGTTTGCAGTAGTTACTCCAGAAAGCCTCAATGGTGTTCGTATAAACCCCACCATCAGCAACGTAAATACCATGTCCGTGGTCAACAACAGCATGCCTATATACTTTTTGAACGGTCTTGTAACCAACCCACTCGTCCATATAGAGCATTGCATTTCTTTCTACGTTCCTAAGTATCGGAGCTGTAAGCTGTTTATAAGATGTATTCCGAACGACTTTGCAAATGACTCTGCCGCCACGTTCAAGCATACCTAATATAGGAACTTTATCAACAAAAGACCTGCCTTGGCATTTCTTAGCTTTCTTGTTCCGATGACGGTTCTTGTTCTTTCCGCCAACAAATGTTTCGTCAAGTTCTACTTCACCTGTAAGTTTATCCGATCTTCGTCTTGCAAAAGTCTCACGTATGCGCTGTGTCAGGAACCATGCTGTCTTCTGTGTTATGTGTATGTCTTTAGCGAGTTGCATGGAAGAAACACCTTTCTTATTGGAAGTAAGCATATAGATAGCCATAAACCATTTTCTTAATGGTAGTTTTGAACTTTCAAAGATAGTTCCAATCCTTGCGTTGAAGTTCTTACCAGAGTTCTTACATCTGTATGAGCCGTCATTTTTCTTATATAATTTTGAGGCAGGGTCGAAAGGAGAAATGACATTTCCATTCCAGCGGATTTGCTCAAGAAATCTAATGCAGGACTTTTCCGTTGGAAATGCTGCTTGCAAATCGAACAGGGAATTAAATTTCAATGTAAAGTTTCTCATATTCCAAAGCGTTTTGTTCTTTGGAATGAGTAACTTTGATGACTTTTTGGAATATGGTAAATTAGTGTTTAATACGTTAATATTTTTAGAGCGTTATCTCTATTTGAACATTATAAAGCCTTTGCGAAAGAGGATTAACATAAACTTTCTTAAAAAAAATATTCTACTCAAAGTTTATATAAGTATTTATCTTTGGAATATGAATAAAAAAAACTACTTTTGCGCTAAAAATATCAAAATGATAGATGCTTTTAGAAGATATTTGTCACTCAATGGAATTCAGTATGAAGAACTAAATTCCATAATAAATTTTGAGTATAATGAGCTTAAATATATGTTTGTTTATGATGAATCTGACACGCATTATTTTAGGATAATATTACCGAACATTGCAGAAGTCAAAAATGATAATGAAATAAGTATATATAAGAAGATAAATCACTGTAATAGCCAAATTAAAGCTGCAAAAAGTACCATAAACAATGAATCTGTATGGATTTCTATAGAACAGTTTGTTTACTCGTATGATCATATTGATGATTTATACGCAAGATGCATGAATATTCTACAAGCATATTTTAATCAGTTTACAGAAAAATAATAAATGAAAAAAACTCTCCGCATTTTTGGTGGTTAGTCGGTCTATTGTCAACTATCATTATATTGCTTATTTCATATATAATATGGGGTAAAACATCTGATGCACAGCTTATTATAAATTATGTATCATGCGCTTCTGTTATACTATCAATAACATTGTCCGTGTTTGCTATTTTATACACATATGTTTCTAACGTACAAATTCAACAGCAGTTTGAGAAAATAAATTCAGCGGCAATAAGTATAAGTGATACATCCAATAAGTTAATACAGACAGAGGGTAAATTAAATGATTTCTTGGAAACAATTGAGGAACGTTTGTCGAATATAGACAAATCTCAAACAGAAATGACGCAGCAAATTAGTAATATAAATAAAGAGGTTGAAACAAGTTCTTTGAATAATATGCCATCTTCTTAGGGTAGTATTATATATAGTCACCATAACAAAAATAAAACACAGGGAAATGATTATAGCAGATTTAGAATCTTGTAGACGCTACTATGCTTTACATGAAGAAATGGAGGAACTATTCAGATATATTAGGAATCGTGATTTCAGTTGTCAAGCGCCAGGCCGGATTACTCTTTTGGGAAATAAGCTTTTTATCAATCTTGATGAAGTAGAACTAAAGAGTAAGGAAGAGCAACACCTTGAATTTCATCAAAGATATATTGATGTTCAAATCCCCTTATTAAAAGAAGAAGTAATGGGCTGGAGTCCTATAAATTTGTTAGGGAATCCAGATATAGCCTATGATTCAGAAAAAGATTGTGGATTCTATAAACGTTCTGGACACGAATATTTTAAAGTAAAACCAGGACAATTTACAATATTCTTTCCAGAGGATGCACACGCTCCTATTATCGGAGAAGGGAGACAAAAGAAACTAGTAGCAAAGATAAAAGTGTAATATTACAAATACAGAAAGGAAAAGGGAGGTAATCTAGATTACCTCCCTTTTCCTTTCGTACTAAGAGTTCTTATCCTTTACCTTTAGGGTTATTTCACTTTCAATAATTTCTCATAGTCCTTATACCCCTTTAATGACTGAAGCCAAGGATGATCACGCATGATTGCCCAACTATTATAACCCTTTTCTATACTTAATTCTAAGTGATGTGTAGCCATAACTTTATCATCTAACAGAGCATAGAAACAAGCCACATCAAAGAGGGCATTACGATTATTACTTGCATCCTTCAAACATTTGGCAACATTCTCTTTTGCTGTATTATCAATTCCTAAGAAGTGCTGAGAAATAAAAGTTGCTGCTGACGGTGTTCCCACACTATCTTTTTCTATCGCTTTACGAAAGTCTCCTTGTGCTTCCATTCTCTTTCCAAGTCCCATATTCAACCATCCACGCATAAGATAAATACGAGCATCAGGGTCATCGGAGAGAGTTATTGCAGCATCCATATCCTTAAAAGCATCAGCCTTCAGTCCACGCATGATATATGCCATTCCACGCATATAATGTACCCCGGCATCATTATTAGCATCAAGGCTAGCAGTATATTGCTTAATAGCATCACTGTATTTCCCCTGATCATAGAGAATATCTCCATGTGTAGAAAGATAATCAGACATATCAAGAGAAGAATCACGCGCTATCTGCTCAGCCTTTAATACCCATTTTTCTGCATCCGCATAATGATTGTCATAATAATACTCCCTTGCAATATTATTAGCTGTTCCTGCATTCTTCTCTAGATCAAATGCCTGCTGATAAGCTTTCAAAGCTAAAGAATGGTCACCTGCATTCGAATAAATTGAACCCAAAGTAAAGGGATATAACTGTTCCTTAGGATCAGCTTTCATACGTGTATTAAGCTGTTCTATCACAATCTCACGAATAGGTATGGAATCTGTCAGTGAAAGTAATAACTTATACCCATCTATATTATCCGCCTTAACCAAAGTCAAAAGATCACCAATACCCTTCTCATAATTATTATCTGTACAATAGCTTATGGCGCGATTCAAAAGAGCCTTCGGATGAGATGGGTCAACAGACAACACCTTATTATAGTACTCCATCCCTTTTGATAGCTTATCCTCATTAACATACGTATCACCAATATCACACATGATGTCAAGATTGCCAGGATCTAATGATAAAGCCTTCTGATAGTCGGAGCGTGCCTTGGCATAATCTTCCAATGTCTCATTAAAATAATCAGCACGTGCCTTTAACATAGAAACATTCTTTGGCATACGTTTAACCCCTTCATTGTAAACAGGAAGGACCTGATCAGCCATATCAACGGCTGTCAACAGTTTTGCCTTGATGTTATATGCTTTCACTAGTGTCTCCTCATCAGTCTTGGGAATAAACTTTATAGCATTGTCTATGGCCAAGAAGGAGCTATCAGCTTTATTCTCCTTAGCATATACGACGCACATTAGTGACCAAGCATAACCATTCTTGGGATTAGTTCCCAATTCTCGCAGAAGATACGATTTCCCTGTAGCAATGTCATCATTTTGAATGGCTTCTACAGCATGCGTGTAATTGTAGCTCGTCTTTTGTGCCCTAACAACATGACAATTAAGAACGAGGAACAATCCTGCAACAAGTATAAATTTAGTTCTAATCATAAATAATATTTGAGTTTATAGTTAATCATTATTAGGTGACATTACTCCCTATGGATTAAAAACCTGTTTGATAGACAGAAAGAGTTATTTTAACAGATCTATAAACCATCCATATAACAATTGCAAAGATATAAAATAGTATCCAAAATATAGCTATTTATAATCTTTATTTCAGAGAGCACTGATACTTTTTGTGCTAGACTATGCCATATCTTTTTATATTCTATTTAATAACCCTTACTCGTTAATAGCTCCACAATACGGGCATCTACCTTTCCGGTGCAACCGTTTACTACAATTTCCACAATAGTATGTCTCACTGCTCTTATGTATATAGACATGAAAAGCATAATAAATATAAGCCATTAGCAGAGGATATCCTATATAATATAGTGTAAGGACCGAGAACACAATATAATTTACAGCACAGACTGCAGCCAATCCACTAAGATAGAGCAATGCTTCACCCGATTTCAACAGTCTTCTGACATCATCTATTGTGGCAATGGCTATAATAAGCATAGCCCACACCAAGACTAAAAAGATATTAAGAAGTAAGGGCTGAGAGAAGGGATTAAGAGAGGGATGAAAATAGAACTCACGCCACGTCTCTGGTGCAAAGAGCTGTATACTGGCATAGAAGGAAGCCGACAGAGCTACTATCACTGCCAAGAGTGTTGGATAAAAAGAATTAATATCATTGAAATGTACGAGTTTTGCATTATGTTTGAGAATCTTTCGGGCAAGATACCCCACAGCTATAATAGATATTACTATTAGGAAGATCAGCAGGTGGACATTTGAGAAGGTGGAAATAAATTGGGAGATTGGGTCGGCTGGAGCAACCTGCTTCAACAGGCGTCCTTCATGAATCCATCCAAAAGCATAATCTTCTGTAGCAATCTTAATCCAAACAGAATCCTGTTTATCATAAGGAAGAATACGCACATCCGCTACAACAATCTCTTTACCTTTCTTTACTGCAAAGGAATCAGTTCTCATGCCATTAACAGCTTCCTCAGGCTGCTGACGTAATAACATAAGTGAGTCGGATATAACAACAAAGTTATAGCCTGGAGAATAATGATGCTTCACTCGGAAAGATAGAGAATCCACCTTGTCAGTAATACCATCCCATTTATCATCCGTACTATCTTTTTGTTTCAAAATGGAATCACCTCCCGCAGCTATTCTTCGGGAGATCTGTGCTTCTTGTATGCTATCAGACAAGCGGAAGGAGGATGGAGTCTTCTTATGGTAGCAGCCTGACAACTGTATCACGACTGCTAATAGTACTATAAATAGTAAAAAGGGGTGTCTTCTCATACCAATATTTCTTTTATTCAGGAAGTACATTCATCTGACAGTTCTTACAATCAAACTCTAAACGGAAGCGACGTTTATCGGGCAACTCTAGATAGAGAGGCTCATGCCACTTAGGGCTCTTCCCTCCTCGCTTAACACAATAGCCTAGTGAATAACGAATACAATGACGACATTGCATGAGGAGAAGATCAGCCTCGCCCCCCTGGCTTACACCATTAGGCTGCTGACATTCAAAGGCTGATTCTGACTTTGATAAGCCTTGATATTCATAGAACTTACGTGCAGCATCATTAGATATATTATAAAGGTAGGGCAATTCATTATATTGAGAAGGATTAACCAAAGAGAACTGCTGTCTTTTTCGTATACCTTGTCCCTTATCATTGGTTTGACGATGGGTAACCACACGCTTCATTTGTTGTACTTGTGTGTCAAGCTGCTCCACAACCTTCCGCCTTAGTTCTGCAAGAATACTACTAGGAATAAAGTAACTGTCTGCCCCATCTTCTATATCAATCTCCGAACATTCATAAACAGTATTACCCAGCTTGGATAACTGTCGCACGATGTTATCATGCTGTGGCTTCTGTGCCAATTGGTGAGCAAAAGTTATAGCAGCCCTTCCCTCGTCTAAAGAAGTGATACTAGCATCTACCTTGAAGCCGTCGTTTGTTAGTCCAAACCTCATTCTTATAGGGATCTTACGTACTGCAGTCGTCCCACTCAACTCCTTATCAAAAGATTGGTCTTGATTACGATACAAAGCCATACCGGGCTTTAAACCCTTTGGCATCTTAAATGGATAAAGGCGATTGCCTACAGCACGATTAACACGGAAACCTTGTAAGACAGTTGATGGGTTAATGGAATTACGTCCGCTCTCCACTTGACCACTGGAGTTCTCTCCCACTTGTCCACTCGCCAAGAAACATAGTCCATCCCCATTGGCAAATGTTGCTGTTCCTGCAACATTAAAACTATCTCTGCGAATTTCTTTAACCCTCCCAACATATTCTCCCAATGCTTTTGGCGTATCGGGTGAGAATATATCGGGCTGCCGTCCATTGAGAAAATAATTGGTATACCCACGATTGAAAGTCTTCTTCAAATCAGGTGTAAACGTATACTGTACTCTGCCGAGTGAAGCTCTGCAAAACTCTTTTGGATATTTACCAATAATCTCATTTATACGCTGACTATAGGCTGATACTACGTTCTTCACATAATTGATATCCTTCAATCGTCCTTCAATCTTGAAGGCACATGCACCCGAACGCATCAGTGTCTCAAGATTATCAATCTGGCTCATATCCTTCAGAGAAAGCAGATGCTTCTGATGTTCTATAGTCTTACCGTCAGAATCCTTCAGATCAAATGCTAAACGACAGAACTGTGCACAAGCCCCCCGATTGGCAGACCGTCCGAAACAATATTGTGATGCATAGCAAATACCACTATAACTTACGCAAAGTGCTCCGTGCACAAAGGCTTCCAGCTCCAGATCAGGTAAATGCTTATGAATTCCACTGATCTCTTCAGACGATAGTTCACGAGCCAACACTACACGATCAAAACCTTGTTGGCTCAACCACGATGCCTTCTCCCACGTGCGTGTGTCACATTGTGTACTGGCATGAAGTGCTACTGTCTCTGGTACAATCTTCTTCACTTCACTCATCAGCCCCATATCCTGCAAAAGGAAAGCATCTACTCCAGCCTCAACTAACTCCCTGACCAAGGCAATTGTTTCCTCCAGTTCGCTATCATAGATAATCGTATTGATGGTTACGTGGACCGTAACACCAAAGCGGTGAGCATACTCACATAATTCGTGAATATCTTCAACGTTGTTGCCTGCCGACTGGCGTGCACCAAAACGTGAAGCACCTATATAGACAGCATCGGCACCATGGTCAATCGCAGCGATACCACATGCTAAGTTCTTTGCCGGAGCAAGTAATTCAATTGTCCTCATCAACCAATATCCTCAATATTAAACGGCGTTTCCTGATAAACATAGTAGTTAATCCAGTTAGAGAAAAACAGGTTTGCATGGGCACGCCACGTCACACGTGGTCTCTTATCTGGGTCGTCCTCAAAATAGTAGTGCCTTGGCAACTCAACATCATCACGCTTCCCAAGATCACGCCGATACTCTTTATCCAGTGTGTCTGGTGCATACTCCAGATGACCCGTAATAAAGAACTCTCTACCACCACGCGACATTACCATAGACACACCACTCTCCCCTGACTCGGCAATTATCTCAAGGTCGCCGACTTCGTTTATGTCCTCACGCCTCACCTCCGTATGTCGGCTCTGTGGCATGCGAAAGACATCGTCAAAACCACGGAAGATTGACAGTTCTGGTTCAAGTGGAACAGTCGGGAAGATGCCAAACATCTTCTTCGCCAATGGATGTTTTGGGATTCCATAGAAATGATACAGTCCTGCCTGTGCCGCCCAACAGATATAAAGGGTTGAGGTGACATGCGTCCGAGCCCAGTCGAAGATTTCCTGCATCTCATCCCAATACCCCACTTCCTCAAACGGTATCGTCTCAAGGGGAGCACCAGTAATAATCATTCCGTCGAACTTCTGCGTACGCAGTTCTTCAAACTCCTTATAGAACATCATCATGTGTTCAACAGGCGTGTTCTTCGGCGTATGACTCTTCAACTTCATAAAACTTATTTCCAACTGAAGCGGCGTGTTCGAGAGCAAACGCACAAGGTCGGTCTCTGTCGTAATCTTCAGAGGCATAAGGTTGAGAACAACAATTCTCAACGGACGAATATCCTGCATATGGGCACGTGAGTCATCCATAACAAAGATGTTCTCACGCTTTAATATCTCTATTGCTGGAAGCCGGTCAGGCAATCTTAATGGCATATCTTGTTCTTTCTTTCTACAAAACAGATACAAAGATAATGATTAAAAGACAAAACAGGCAGAAGAAATCAAAAGTTTTAAAGACAGAATATATAGAAAGATCGAATGACACAAAGATATAAAAGTTCTCCAGTCCTATCAAGAAGGGAGTGTCCTAACGTGTAATTGTGGGGAAATATTCCTACCCATAACACGAAGAAGTGCTTCTCTCCTTTTTATAGAGTAAGGAGACCTTATCACCATTCTTTTGATAAAGGAAAAAATCTTATTGCAAGTTAGATCGAGGAAAAAGAACCCTTTCCCATAGCTATGGGAAAGGGTTAAAAGACTTGGAATATAGATCAAATCCTATCTTAGGATTTAAGAATATTAGTAATAGCTCAATATGTCATTATAAAATATTACTGTATGTCTCTTACCAGAGTTTTAAGCGTTTACTCTCTGGAATAAAGAGTTTATCACCCTCTTTCACACCAAAGGCTTTATACCACGCATTGATATGTGGCAGGGCACCATTCACACGCCATTCACCAAGGGAATGAGGATCACTTTTCACACGACTGCGAATCTCCGCCTCAGTTATATTGTTTGCCCAAACTCCAGCATATGCGATAAAGAAACGCTGCTCTGGTGTAAAGCCCATAATTGTTTTACCAGCTTTTGCTTCTGGTGTCTTCATAAAGGCATTGAAGGCAACCTCAAGTCCTCCATGGTCAGCAAGATTCTCACCAAGGGTAAGCTTACCATTTGCATAAAGGTCGGGCAGAACTTTAATTGCGCTGAAGAAATCAGCATACTTTCCTGTACGTGCTTCAAAGTTTTTGCCATCTTCTGCTGTCCACCAGTCGGTCATGTTTCCATCTTTGTCATAATGACGCCCTTGATCATCAAATCCGTGTGTCATCTCATGTCCGATAACTACACCAATAGCACCATAATTGAATGCATCGTCAGCTTTCGGATCAAAGAAAGGATATTGAAGGATACCAGCAGGGAAACAAATCTCGTTCGTCGTTGGATTGTAATAAGCATTAACTGTTTGTGGAGTCATCAACCATTGGTCCTTATCAACAGGTTTGCCAGCTTTCTCCTTGATGGCGTCCTCTGCCCAGAACTTCTTACAATTCTGTACATTCTCATAATAAGACTTCTTTGGATCAATCGTCAGTCTACTTAAATCTTTCCACTTGTTAGGATATCCCACCTTCACATAGAATGTAGAAAGCTTCTCAAGAGCAGCTTTCTTCGTAGCTTCACTCATCCAGTCTTGTGCCTTAATACGCTCAGCGAGGCTTACCTGTAAGTTCTTAACCAACTCCTCCATGCGCTTCTTACTCGAAGCTGGGAAATAACGCTCACAATAGATGCGCCCAAGTGCTTCACCCATCTGACTCTCCGTCTGCTGTGTGGCACGCTTCCAACGGGGATAGTCAACTTTCGTCCCACGCATGGTCTTACTAAAGAAGTTAAAGTATTCCGCACGGATGTTATCACTCAGATAGTTGGCAGAAGAAAGTATTACATCCCACTCCATGCGTGCACGAAGTTCGTCAGCATTACTTGTTGCAGCAAGTTTATCAACACCAGCAAGGAAAGCTGGCTGCCCAACAACCATTGACTGAATATACTCACTCTTTATACCTTCTGCATTTGCAAGTTGCTCAAGAGGGATGTTAGGGTAGTTTGTTTTGAACTCACCAAGTGTCATCTTGTTATAATTTGCTTCCACATCACGCAGTTCAGTACGACTCTTTGATAGTAGAGCTAGCATAGTCTCATAACGCATAATAGCATCACGCTTGGCTTGTGCCTGTGCATCAGAGAATCCATAAAGACGGAACATATCAGCAATAAACTGGCGATAAGCTTTGCGGATGTCGCTTGTTGCTTTATCATTATCAAGATAATACTCCTTTTGTCCAAGAGAAAGTCCTCCCTGCGAGATATTAAGAATATTCATCTTGGCATTCTTTTCGTCAGCATCAAAGCCATATTCAAATGGAATACCATATCCGAAAGTGGCATATTTCAGCTGAAGAGTATGAAGATCATTAAGAGTCCTTGCGCCTTCCATTTCATCAATCAAAGGTTTAACAGGACTAACTCCTTCCTTGTTACGGCGAACAGAATCCATAGCAAGCTTATAAAAATTGCCTAACTTCCACTCAACACTTCCTTCCTTACCCTGCTTCTTGAGCAGATCCGTAAGAATAGTATTAATACGCTTGTTATTATTCTCTTGCAACTGATCAAAAGAACCGAAACGAGAGAAAGCAGCAGGTAGTGGATTAAGTTTCTGCCATCCTCCTGTTGCAAACGTAAAGAAGTCGTCTGCCGGACGTACCGACTTGTCTAGATTCTCAGCCTTGATACCAGCTTGTCCCTGTGCCATGCCAGTGATAGGTGCAGATGCGATAAGCATCATAGATAAAAGTGTTTTGATACGCATATTCTTTTATTTATTAAGTTGTTCTAATTGTTCTGAAAATATCATCCAGTTATCATTCTCCTCATCAAGTTCACGTTGCAGATTAGTATATTCGGTGACAAGTTCCATATCTGAAGCATTCTCAGGCTTGAGTAGTAGTGCATCTAATTCACTCTTCCGCGCTTCCAACTTCGCTATTTTAGCCTCAGATTCCTCCACAGCACGCTGTGCCTTGCGAATCTTCTTCTGTTGAGCTTTATGTTCAGCATAAGAATTCTCTCCCAGCCCTTCCGAAACATTTTTTCTATCATTGGATGATACAAGTGAGCCAATCTCTGTACTCTCTTCCTTTGGAGATAGTTGGAGAGAGTTTCTAAGCCAATCATAAATACCACCAAGATGCTCTCTCACCTTTCCACCACCAAATTCATAAACCTTACTCACCAAACCATCAAGGAACTCGCGGTCATGACTTACAATAATGGCTGTACCATCAAAGCTTTTAATCGCTTCCTTCAATACTTCTTTAGAAGGAATATCAAGGTGATTCGTTGGCTCATCAAGAATCAGGAAGTTGACTGGTTCTAACAGAAGTTTTATCATGGCAAGGCGTGAGCGTTCTCCACCAGAAAGTACTTTAACGTACTTTTCTGACGTCTCACCACCAAACATAAATGCTCCAAGCAGGTCATTTATCTTCAATCGCATTTCACCTGTTGCCACGCGGTCAATGGTTTCATAAATTGTCAGATTCTCATCTAACAACTGTGCTTGGTTCTGTGCAAAGTAACCTATCTGCACGTTATGTCCTATTTTTAATGTTCCCTCATAAGGTATTTCTCCCATGATACACTTCACAAAGGTTGATTTTCCTTCACCATTCTTACCCACAAAGGCTACCTTCTCACCTCGTTTGATGGTTAGGTCAACACCTTCAAACACAGTTTGTCCAGGTCCGTCACTATGTAATCGGCTTGGATAGACTTTCTTCAAACTCTCTGCTATGATAGGATAATCTCCACTTCTTAAACATGGAGGAAACTTAAGGTGCATAGCGGAATTATCTACCTCATCTACCTCTATAGGTACTATTTTCTCCAACTGACGAATACGTTGTTGAACTTGTACAGCTTTAGTTGCCTGATAACGAAAACGCTCAATGAAAGCTTTTGTATCAGCAATCTCTTTCTGTTGGTTCTCATACGCACGAAGCTGTTGTTCACGACGTTCTTTTCGCAGAACGAGATACTCATCATACTTCACACGATAGTCTTCTACATGCCCACAAGTAATTTCCAATGTTCGGTTAGTAACATTATTAACAAAGGCTCGGTCATGACTGACCAGGACTACAGCCTTGGCACTTTGGGCAAGAAACTGCTCAAGCCATTGAATTGATTCTATATCCAAATGGTTAGTAGGCTCATCAAGCAGAAGAACATCAGGACGACGAAGGAGTATCTTTGCCAACTCTATACGCATACGCCAACCACCCGAAAACTCACGAGTAGGTCGTCCGAAATCTTCACGCGTAAAACCAAGTCCTGTCAACGTACGTTCTATCTCTGCTTCATAGTTTTCCCCTCCCATCATCATATAACGCTCATGCTCTGTTGTGAAGCGTTCAACCAAGCCTGCATAGCTTTCGCTTTCATAGTCTGTACGTTCAGCCATCTCCTGCTCCATCTGCTTCAGACGTGCTTCAATCTTTGTTGTATCAGAAAATGCTTTACGTGTCTCCTCTTTTACTGTTGTATCATCGGAAAGTTTCATTACCTGTGGTAAATACCCAACAGTCGTATCATTAGGAATAGACACTGTTCCACTGGTGGGCTTCTGTAAGCCACAGAGAATCTTCAACATTGTAGATTTCCCTGCACCATTCTTACCTACTAACGCTATCCTATCTCTCTCATTGACGACAAATGAGACATCCTTAAACAAAGGCTTCACGCCAAATTCCACCGTCAGTCCATCTATTGATATCATCTCTTTCTTATACTTTGAATCTTTACTTTGAGTTTCATTATCTCTGCAGAAAGTTTTCCGACTTGTATACATCACAACGTTCAGAGTCTTATTCCCAAAGTCTTATGTCATGCAAAGATACTATTTTATTTTGATAAAGAGATGTTTTTATATACGTTAAAGGGAAAGACAATTGCTTCTATAAAAGAAAAAAGCTGTATTCAAAGCGAAGTTACGGGAAGACACGCATCAAATAAAAAGAACACACACAGCCTCAAAACCTGTATGACACGAATAAAGTTGCCCACATTATACTATTATGCAACATTGTGGCATACAGACTTGTTATTTCCTAACATGCCACGTAATATTCTCTGTAGACATCTCGTGACCCTCCTCTGCAAAGTTGATTCCTTTAGGACTAGGACCAGTAACAGATATGTCCATTACCATAATTACATTACGTTTTAAGGTAACGGTTGTACTTGCTTCTTCTATACTACCATCAGCCTTTGTCCACTTCATCTTTACAGTAATATCTCCTTTATACCCATCTTTACAAGCATCACTAATCATATTGAAAGAATAGACAGATAACTTATCATAGGCTGGATCAGTTGACTTTACGGTAAGTGTATAATGGAGATAATCTATCTCTAACTCACCCTCTTCTGGAGGGGCAATCTTAAAATGAAGTCCAAAAGCTGCATGCTTAAGATTAAGTGTTAGGTCATTAGTGCTCTTGGGATCAAAGTCTTCAATAACGGCATAAGATTTTATGAGTCTTGGGTACATTGTTATGTCCTTTGCAGAGACATTTGTCTTACCATCCAAGATATGACCCAAGTTATCTTTTGTTGACATAATGAAAGAATTCTCAACTTTAGTAGGCTTATCTGTTCCATGCAGGAAAGGCAAGAGATATTCATTATCTTTATTATAGATAGTATCTTCACCATCCTCTGTCATTAAGCACTCTATCTTATACAAGCTACCTTCTGTCATTCTGATAGCGATATTAGAAGGATCAGAGAAAAGACCATAAGCATACTTCGAATAGGACTTCGCACCTTTTCGCTTTTCATAGATATTAAGAGCATAAAGCTTAGTCTTTTCTGCACGACTTTCTAAAATACCACTCATTCGGGGCTTGGAACCTGCCATCGCTCCTTCTTCTGCAAGATCTACATGAATTGCAGTAGGATGTATGGAGATTATTTTAGTAATCTTTTGTTCCTTACCCCTTTCTTCATCACCAGACAAAACGGCTTTTTCGCATGAAGTAAACACACATGCTATAAATAAAAGCCATAACCATTTAGTTGTTTTCATATTATTGCCTTTCAGTATATTAAATTCGGCTGACAAAGATAAAGAAAAAGTAAATACAAGTCAAGTCATCAGAGGGTCTATAACGTTATTTAACATTGATAGAGATACATTCCACTATAATTTGTTTCTGCATAATAACCTTCACTAAGATTTACAAAGATAAAGACAGGGATACAATACAATTTTACAAAGGAATCACCAAATGAAGAACAACAGTAGACAACAGTGCTTATTCAGTATAGTTTTATGTACTCAACCATTACATTTCAAACCCTAATTCGTTTTTCATCTTAGTTACTGTCACATTTAACACTTCATATAATCAATTTATTATTAGATGTTTAGAGAAAAGTAAATGGTGATAGGAGTGACAGCAAAATTGAAAATGATATGTGGTAAGCAGCATTATGAGTACAATGCACCATAACTTACGCCAGTCCGGGTTCAGTTTAGTATATAAAAAGTCCTAACTTCCTTGATTCCTCCATATAAATAGGTAATGCTTCAGCTTTATTCTCATAATTTGAATGGAGTTTCCCATGTCCCCTCTGATCTTTTGATCAGCAGGCAGAGGAGCATAGCTGGACTATTCCACATCCTACTGACAAGAAGGAAATTCAATATATTTGGTACCTTCTATTATTTCTGGGGGAGCTTGAGGTTTGAAAACCATTAATACCAAAGGTTTTTCCTTAATAACATCATCTAATAAAAAAATATCATCATCTATTAGGTATGATAAGTTTGTGAAGAATTCACAAATCTTATTGTGAACATCCAAACTATCTACAAATCTTGCATCAATGTCCATTTCTAACTGTTCTGTACTATTTAAGTACCACCTTAGTATGGGCTTTTTATATAAAAAAAGAGTTATAATCTCATTACAAATATCATGCTCTATACCTTCTGCAAAACCTTTAAATCTCTCTTCCATAGAAACAAAAGGAGTTTGACAGATATAGTTATAAATAGCTTTCAATGCGCCCTTTTTAAGGTGTAGAGCAATTACATCTCTGATATAATCGTCATTTGTATAATATATATTTTTTTTTATTTGATACCAGTCCATAACTACTATTTTGTTCGTTCTTTGAAATTTCTAAAGCCATTAAATTTTCCTTCACGACTTATGCTAAAGCCGCGTCTAGAAACTTTATCATATACTGTCTTTGTTCCATTTGTTTCTATATCAAGTAGTATCTTCATCCTCAACAGCCTTTGCTAAAGACCATGCAGGCGTATGTTTATACAGCCTAAAATCATCTCCTAACATATCGTTCACGTTAGGCTCTGTACACGAAAAACAAACGAATAACACTAAGAATAAAAGGTGTTTCATACTCATAATAATTTTATTCTTTATATCTTAAAATTCTTCCTATAAGTAAAATGAAAAAGCTTAAAATCCATATGTAGTATCCAATTTGCAATGAAACAATATCACTATGTTTTCCTGCTTCATTAATAACAATATAGGGGCATCCGTGGAATAAGCATCCTAAAATGAGACTGCCTGTTAATAATATTATCCCGATACACTTTCTCTTTATAAATAAAGATATCAAGAAAAGAATATTCGCATACCATGATATATAATAAACAGTTAGTTCGCTATTTATAAATACTCCAGCCCATCCAAAAAATAAAGCCGTATATCCCATGTAATCAAAGGAACTATCTCTTACAGAAAAGCATGGTAGAAAGCAACTAATTATAAATGTAATTAGACCTATAAAAGTAATAACTCTCATGTTCATTTATACCCCTTTCTATTTAATTTGTTATAACTCAATCTGTAAAGTATGTCTTGAAAGAACTAACTTATTTATAAGTTATACCTACGCTATCTACATAATATACATGGGGAAAAGGTTCCTTTATCAAGCATCGTACTACGATATGATTGATAACGGAGTCTCCATAAATCTGATATAGGCTATCTGATTCATGAGTTGTTGAGATTTTACGCTTACTTCCTTTACATTCTATTCTAATTCCACTACTGGACCACCTCCCTCCAGAACCTGTTGGAATATAAAACAATACTGGGAGTTGTTTGGTGAGATAACCTTTCAAACTTCTACTTCTCAAATCGCATATACTATAAAAGATTAACCAAACTACAAAAAACGCACAGCCTACAACATAAGAGTAGTAATGCATTTTTTTCTTTATTTTAAGTATTATATAAGAAAACAAAAGAATCAAAATGTTTAATGATATCATATAGAAATATGTATCTATAATGACATTCGCTCCCATATAAAGTAGTATCAACAGCCCCGCTAAGGCCAAAAAATACCAAGTTGCTTCTTCCTTTAATATTTTTTTTAGATTCATCATCTCGTAATTTTTTTATAAATTACACTTCCTTCTTTTGAAACTGTATTCGTCCCTATACTATTAAAGAACCTTCTGGTATAGACTTTTCTTCTCATAGAACTTAGACGGAGCATTGCTCATCCGTAACCATAGGGATGGGAGATGTACAACTGAAAGCGTCTTTATGGAAAAGACCATACAGTATTGTGTATTAATCCCAATAGATAGAGTGTGGATTGAGTTCCCTTGTTATTTTAATCTCCTTATCTACATCGGCAACTAACATTCCATTAGGTTTTATGCTATAGATGCCATTTGAATAACATAATAACATTGTATCAATCCATAACTCTAATGAATCATAAATCATAATAGGATCTACAGATAATGTTACTTGTGGACTATAATAATATAGTGCTCCAATGGTTTTACTTTTCGGCGACAAATCAATCAGTATGGGATCTTCCATGATACCATTATAAATAAAAGGAAGCATCTTTCTATGTGCAAAAAAATCATCTGTTGTTGCATCTAACATGTACAAACTCGTAGTAATTGAAACTTTTGCGGGATTACCTATTGTAGAAAGTTTTACCTGATTATTTATATTAAAAAGAATATTCTCATCTGCCCCTGTAGCCCAATCATAAAAATCAAGTAGCATTTGAAGAGGGCACATTCCAAGATTTGTAAGCACATGAGCAGTTTGATTTCTGTCAAAACCATCATTACTATCTCTTAACAATCTAAGAATGGGGCTCTCTATTCGAGTTAATTCACCTTCCAGTAAATTTAATTTCTCCTTTAAGTTCATCGTAAATTATCATTATATTGTTGATACTGCATTTCTATATTCATTGATGGTGTGGGAAATGTCAGTTGAGTTTCAGGGACATCATCCCCTCCTATGACGCTCATCACAGCATTGGAGAGACGAATATCCTACACCACAACCCGACATCCACTGTAAGGCTCAATGCCTGCAGACGCTCAGTGTTAT
>ENA-OWND01000788-OWND01000788.1-metagenome-genome-assembly--contig:-NODE-788-length-20780-cov-3.190832_pt1 | contig 20780 bp, 20 predicted proteins | sample MGYA00245342_ERZ651119 | MGnify/ENA primary metagenome ERZ651119 (study PRJEB26857, sample SAMEA4031756) | metagenome | biome: human; feature: oral; material: saliva | place: Philippines | collected 2014... | reverse complement strand
AGAGAGCCTTGCTGCGACGCTTCTCCAAAACGGTGTCTTCTACGTTACGTGGCACGCGATAAAGGCCGGCTTGCTGTTCAATAGCGTGTTCGATGGCTTCACGAATATAAGGTGCTGCAAAGGCAACAAAGCGTTTTCCCTGTCGTCCGTCGAAGCGCATGGCGGCCTTAAGCATACCCAAATTGCCCTCGCTCACAAGGTCGTCTATATCTAATCCTCGATACAAATAACCCTTAGCCAGGCTCACCACAAACGGTAAGTTGGGCCTTATCAGCTCGTTAACGGCACGTTCATCGCCCTGCTGAATACGCGTTGAGAGGCTTTGCTCTTCGGCATCGCTAAGCAAAGGCATGTCGCCTATGTCGTCAAGATAACTGTCAAACGACGTTTTCTTTTGATTATCCATGTGTTTTTGAATTTTCTTTAAAGTCCCGATTCCATCAGCAACTGTGCTATTTCTTCAGGCGTATTGAAGTCCATACCATCCATTAATTCCTCATCCGTCAGTTCTTTTGACAGTGCTAGTGCCTGCTCGCTGGTATATCGTGGTTCGCCTTTTGAGGTAACGGCAGCCTCAATACACTGTAATATCTGCTGCCGGTAATCGTCTACGTTCTGCATTTTCAATATATACTTATTTCGACGTAAAGGTACATATAATAGTTGATACGCTAAAACGAAAGAACAAAACTTTTCAATGCCTGTCCTATCTGAATTGATTTGTATTGCGACGTCTGCAATATACCTTTTATATATAGGCCGTTTTAAAGAAAAATGGTAACTTTGTACCCTAATATGAATATGATAAACATCAGGAATAACATACGCCGTTTATCCGTCAGCCTTATTTTATGGATGCTCGTTTTGCCCACGGTGGCACAAACAGTAACTCCTCTTCCTACCGACGGACCGCTTACCATCAATCCCAAATTACAGGCTTTGGCCGAGCAGCTGCTTCGTAACAAGCAAGGCAGTATTGTGGCCATTGAACCTGCTACCGGCCGTATTCTGGCACTTGTAAGCCATAATAAGGTTGACGACGGCGTGAACAGGGCCATAGGTATGACCTATTCTCCCGGGTCAACATTTAAGACTGCCCAAACCCTGGAGATGCTTTCTGAAGGCACGCTCACCACCGAGACGAGCTATCCATGTCGTAAAGGCTTCACCTTTAACAATATACACATTGGCTGTCATCAGCACAAATCGCCGCTCACACTGGTGCAGGCTATCGGACAATCGTGCAATTCCTACTTCTGTAAAGCCTTTCAAGAGATGATTGATAACCGCAAAAGCTATCCCTCTCAGTTCGAAGCCATCGGCCGATGGGCCGCTTATATGCACAGCTTCGGGCTGGGAAAGCCACTCGGTGTTGACATGGAGGGCGAGGTTAGCGGACTGATTCCTGATGCCGCTTATTTAAGAAAGCGCCATACACGATGGAACGGAACTACCGTCATGTGGATGGGAATGGGACAGGGTGAAGTTACAACCACACCCCTTCAACTATGTAATCTGGCGGCGCTTATTGCCAACCGGGGGTGGTATATCACGCCACATATTCATCAAAATCCCGCAGGAGCCACCGATACCACGTTTACTACTCGGCACTATGCCAAAGGAACGGCCGACGCTTTCGACGTAGTTGTCCGTGGCATGCGGGCGTGCATTGTAAACGGAACGGCCGCAAGCATTAACCGTCCCGACTATCGTATATGTGGCAAAACGGGCACAGCCGAGAACGAAGGCGCCGATCATTCTATTTTCATGGGCTTTGCTCCTATGGAAAAACCGAAAGTAGCCGTCAGCGTGTACGTTGAAAACGGAGGCTTTGGAGCCGACCTTGCCGCACCCATTGCATCGCTGATTATCGAGCAGCAGGTCAACGGACACCTGTCTGAAAAAAGTAAAATAAAAGCCCAGAGGCTGTCATCGAAGAAGGTTAAGATAACACCCGTTGAGGTTATCATCAATTTTGATGATTTATAAACGGCTGCCTTGTGCTATTCACATAAAGGTTTTGCGTAACAGATACAAAACAAAAGCAATGCGAAAACATCAACATTTCTCGGTATTTTAACCTGTCATAGAGTAGATAAAGGATGTTTTAACGTCTGTAATATAGCATATTGCACAAAATAATATATAACTTTGCATTACCATTCACATTATCATGATAAAACGATGAAAAGAAAACAACTCATTGACGAAGTAGCCAGGCGTGCTGAAATATCAAAGAACGATGCTGCCAAATGCCTCAACGCTGTATTGGGAGCCATTGCAGACAACCTTACAGAAGGCGACAAAGACATTGCCATTCCTGACTTTGGACACTTCGCCGTCAAGCATGTTCCCGAGCGTAAAGGGAAAAATCCACAGACGGGTGAACCGATTACCATCGAAGCACACGACAAAATTACGTTCAAGGCATCCGACAATATCGGTATCTATTCGCGCAAACACTGCTAAGCCAGCATCCTCCAGGGCATGACAACCGCATGTTTTTGTTTTGCCATTCCATAGCAAACGCATGACGGCACAGCCCTGATACAACACCCTGTACATTCAAATTTTATTCGGTATGAAACCTAAACTTTATTGGTGGCGCACAATAGCCTCGTTCCTTTTCGTGCTTTTCATGATGCCGCTCGGCCACGCATCGATGATCATCATGGAGAAAAACATGGGGCCTGATGCCGTACACGTCGGTGGATTTCTTCTGGGGCTCGCCGGTCTGGTGATGGTAATATGGGGCGTTTTCGTCAAGGGCGATACCAAACAAACACTATTCGGACTTATCGGTGCATTGTTTTTCTGGACGGGATGGGTTGAATTTCTGTTCCAATACTACGCCCATCGCTACGGTACAATGCCTGAAATGGAGAACGGCGTTGTGGTAACCAAGCCCGAATACCTTATTCTTCCTGCTACCTTTGGCCTGTGGGCCATGATGATGCTCGTTTATATGTTCTGCACAAAAACAGGCTGCGACCTCATCAACTGGCTGCAAAAGCAATTCTTCCGCAACCGCAAGAACGAGATTGTACCCCATCCTATGTCGCGCCACGTGGCCATAACCACATTCATGGAGTTCAATATGATTATGTGGACAAGCTATCTTTTGCTCATGTTTTGCTATGATCCACGCTTCATCGGCGACCATTCGATCATTACATACGCCGTGGGAGCCGGCTGCTTTATTGGCTCGTTGTTCATGTTTGCCAGCGAGCTGAAACGACAATCATGGGGTGCCAACATCCGTATGGCTATTGCAACGGTTATCGTTTTCTGGGTTCCCGTAGAGGTATTGGGACGTATCAACTTCTTCAACGAGTTCTGGATAGAACCCCAAAAGTATGCAACGCCTCTGCTTGTATTGCTGGCAGCATTTCTCACACTGGGCTTTTATCTCACATATAAGGCTTTTAAACAAAAACAAAAATAACATTAAGCTATGGACTATCTTCCAAAAGACCCTGCCATTCTCGTTTCAAGTATCAACATGTACTTGCGTGATGGCGAATACGATTCGTTAGAATCGCTTTGCTATGCTTTCAATCGTGAACCCGAAGAACTGAAGAAATATCTGGCCGAAAACGGTTATACGTACAGCGAAAGCCAGCATCAGTTCAGGCCAACAGGGGCATTAGACTAAGTAAACGTAAACACAAATTTCTATGAAGTATTTTATTATTGTCAACAACCAGCAGCAAGGTCCGTTCACCATTGACGAACTAAAGCAGCAGGGTATCACCGCCGAAACCTCAGTTTGGTGTGAGGGAATGCCACAGTGGGCACCGGCAAGTCAGGTTGATGAGCTTAAGGACGTTCTGCAGGAAAGTGCCAATGGCGATACAACACCAACGCCACCTCCTTTCGAAAGTACCGCACAGCAGCAGCCTCAACAGCCTCAACCAGCTACGAACAGCCAGGCCGACACCATTCGTGAGGTGCTGAAGGTACAGGAAAATGAGCGTCAGCGTATAGCCGAAGAGCAAAAAAAACATCGCCGTCGCAACTGTTACATTGCATGTGCAGTGGCTGTTGTGCTTCTGTTTATTCTTGCACTCACCAATCCCGGCATGGCCGAGCACCGGCAATCTATACTCGACAGGGTAGATACTACATCGCAACAGCTGAACAATATCGACAATCCGGCTGTACGAAGTCTTACAAAAGCCATGGCGCGTATGGGCGGAGGTGCTACAAAGGACATTCTGAAGGAGATGATTGATGACCATCTTGAATATCACAATTACGTGTTTTTCTCAACCACTACGCTCCATAGCAGTCTGCTCGATAAGGATACTCGTTGCTCAACAGGCTACTTAGGTCACGTCAGTGCTGCCGGCATCTCGGACATTACTACCCAGATTATTCTCGAGGAAATGGCGAAAGCCAACAATGGCAACCTCAATATAGACCCTTCGGAACTGGCTGACAGCGACAAGACTAAATCGCCAGAAGAGCAGATTGCCACCCTTATCACAAAGGCTATTAAGAAGGATGGTACCAACGTCGACTCGTTAACGAAAAAGGTTTCGGGCCAGATTGCAAACGAAGTGAGCAAGCAGGTAAAAAAAGAAATTTCAGAAAACACCGACAGTACTACCGCAAAGGATGCAAACAGCATATTGGATCAGATCATCCAATTCCTGAAAAATCTGTAATCTTACGATATTATTGAACGGCTGGAATTTCATAACGCGCTGTTCTGCATTTTATCATTACGCCCTGAAGCCATCGTCTTCAGGGCGTAACTGTTTTTACAAGTCTTCAACAGGGTTTATGCAAGGTACTGCATAAACATCATATCACCTTATTATTTATAAGAGCATCATCGGCCGTAAACACCAAACTGCCGCTGGCCATACTACATATTTGCCATACGGGCAAGGCATCTTTTTTAAAAAAACTAAAAACAAAGGCATGTTTCAATTGAAACATTTGGCCACCCCGCCTAATGGCATTACTTTTGCATATAGACATATATATATTGTTTTCTAATAATAACATTTAATCATGAAAATTGAAAAGATTCATGCTCGTGAGATACTTGACTCACGCGGTAACCCGACAGTTGAAGTAGAAATCACCCTTGAGAACGGCATTATGGGCCGTGCAAGCGTACCATCTGGTGCATCAACTGGCGAAAATGAGGCGCTCGAGCTTCGTGATGGCGACAAGAATCGTTTCGGCGGTAAAGGCGTATTGAAGGCCGTTGCCAATGTAAACGATGTAATTGCACCCGCTTTGAAGGGCGACTGTATCTTTGATCAGCGTGCACTCGACTACAAAATGCTTGCCCTTGATGGTACACCAACCAAGAGCAAACTCGGTGCAAATGCCATCCTTGGTGTTAGCTTGGCTGTGGCACAAACCGCTGCTAAGGCTTTGAATATCCCCTTGTATCGTTACATTGGCGGTGCGAACACTTATGTATTGCCTGTTCCAATGATGAACATTATCAATGGTGGTGCCCACAGTGATGCACCGATTGCTTTCCAAGAGTTTATGATTCGCCCCGTTGGAGCATCATCAGAGAAGGAAGCTATCCGCATGGGTGCTGAGGTGTTCCACGCTTTAGCAAAGAACCTTAAAGCACGTGGTTTGTCAACAGCTGTAGGTGATGAAGGTGGTTTCGCACCTAAGTTTGATGGCATTGAAGATGCTTTGGATTCTATCATCAAGTCGATTAAGGACGCTGGTTACGAGCCAGGCAAGGACGTTAAGATTGCTATGGACTGCGCAGCTTCTGAATTTGCAGTGCAAGAGAATGGTCAATGGTTCTACGACTATCGCCAGTTGAAGAACGGTATGCCTAAGGATCCCCACGGAAAGAAGCTCACAGCCGACGAGCAGATTGCTTACTTGGAGCAGTTGATTACCAAATATCCTATCGATTCTATTGAGGATGGTTTGGACGAAAACGACTGGGAAAACTGGGTGAAACTCACTGCAAAGATTGGCGATCGTTGCCAGTTGGTTGGTGATGACCTCTTCGTTACCAACGTGAAGTTCCTCGAAAAGGGTATCAAGATGGGTGCTGGTAACGCCATTTTGATTAAGGTGAATCAGATTGGTTCGCTCACCGAGACCCTCGAAGCTATCGAAATGGCGCATCGTCACGGCTATACAACAGTTACTTCTCACCGCTCTGGTGAAACAGAAGATACGACTATCGCTGACATCGCCGTTGCAACCAACTCTGGACAGATTAAGACTGGTTCAATGAGCCGCACCGACCGTATGGCAAAATACAACCAATTGATTCGCATTGAAGAAGAATTGGGTTGCACAGCTCGCTACGGTTATGCAAAATTGAAATAAATAGGTTTACCGATAACCGGGCTTTTGATGCTTGCTGTGATGAGCTTTGTGGCATATTCTGCCGCAGTGCTGATTGGCAAAGGAGCATTGAAAGCCCTTTTTTTGTGCTGCAGGTGATGGCCTAAGAGGCGTGTTCGTGTAGCAAGGTGCACCATTGGTTGTCACCTTTTTTATTTATTTCACTAATTATTATTGGGATATGTGCCTTTTTTGCCTATCTTTGTCCCATCTAACCTATTATCATATGCATTAAATCTATTTGTGCATGCAGAAGTATCTATTTGCAATCCTGTTGGGCAGTGCGTCGGTTTCAACCGCTTTCGCACAGCAACCCACGTTCACCGAGTGGCATGATTTGAAGGTGAATGACATCAATCGTTTCACGCCACATACACATTTCTTTGCTTTTGAGTCGGAACAAAAGGCGTTACAGAACCAAAAGCAACAGTCGGCTAACTATCTTTCGTTAGAAGGGAAATGGAAATTTAATTGGGTGAAAGATGCCAATCAGCGTCCCACCAATTTCTTTTCGCCCACCTTTAACGATGCCGCTTGGGGCAATATGATGGTTCCCGGCTGCTGGGAGTTGAATGGTTATGGCGAGCCTATCTATCTGAATGTGGGCTTTCCATGGCGAGGTCATTTCAAAGATAATCCGCCCGAGGTGCCCGAAGTGAATAATCATGTGGGCAGTTATCGCCGCACTTTTACACTACCTTCTGATTGGAACGGGCGCCAAGTGATAGCCCATTTCGGCTCAGTCACCTCGAATATGTATCTGTGGGTGAATGGTTCGTTTGTCGGTTACACCGAAGATAGCAAGGTAGCGGCCGAATTTGATCTCACAAAATACCTCAAACCCGGAGAAAATCTCATTGCTTTCCAGACCTTTAGATGGTGCGATGGCACTTATAGTGAGGACCAAGATTTCTGGCGATTGAGTGGTGTTGCGCGCGAGTGTTATCTCTATTCGCGCGATAAAAACGTGCATGTTGAAGACATTCGCATCACGCCCGACCTCATAAACAACTATCAAGATGGCGACGCTGTGGTGGCAATGACCGTGAAAGGTAACCCCATTATCGACTTCGAATTGCTCAATGCTGAGGGCATACGCTTGGTGAAAAGCGAGTCGAACTTTAACAAACGCACGCAGGGAAATGCACATTTTGTGTTGCGTAACGTGAAGAAATGGACGGCAGAGACACCTTATTTATATACGCTTGTGGCAACGGTGAAAGACCAAAAACGGCAGGTGAAGGAGGTTATCACGCAGAAAATAGGATTCCGCAAGGTGGAAATCAAAGACCGTCAGCTGCTGGTTAATGGTCAACCTGTGCTCATCAAGGGTGCTAACCGGCATGAGATGGATCCCGATGGTGGCTATGTGGTGACCCTCGAGCGCATGATTCAGGACATTAAAATCATGAAAAAGCTCAATATCAATGCCGTTAGAACGTGCCATTATCCAGACGATCCACGGTGGTATGACCTATGCGATGAATATGGACTTTATGTGGTTTCAGAGGCCAATCAAGAGAGCCATGGCTTCCAATATGGCCCAGATTCGAAGCTGTTAAATCCGCTGTTCGCGCTGCCCATCATGCAAAGAAACCAGCACAATGTGCGCATGCACTTCAATCATCCCAGCATCATTATTTGGAGTTTGGGCAATGAAAGCAAGAATTGCGACCACTTTGTGAAGGCTTATCAGTGGGTAAAGCAGTTCGATCCATCACGTCCTGTGCAGTATGAGCAGGCACTTTGGGGGGGCGGAAAGGCCACAGATATCATGTGTCCGATGTACTATCCGGTGGAAAAGTGTGAGCAATATGCAAAAGATCCCAAGAGTGAAATGCCGTTGATTCCGTGCGAATACAACCACACAATGGGTAACTCGAGCGGTAATTTAGCTGAATATTGGCAGCTTGTTCGCAAATATCCCATCTACCAAGGGGGCTTCATTTGGGACTTTGTTGATCAAGGATTGCATAAGCATCCGCAGTTTAAGGCCGAGCGAACACTGGCTGATTATGAGCAAAAGGCAGCTTCGTTGATGCCCGGAACAGGTCAGCAAGAGGAATATTGTTATGGTGGTGATTACAACAACTATGACCCTTCGGATAATAATTTCAACTGCAATGGCATCATAGGTCCCGATCGTCAGTACAATCCTCATGCGTATGAAGTGGCCTATCAGCACCAAAATATATGGACAACGCCCATAGACTTGGAGCATGGGAAGCTGCAAATTAAGAACGAATATTTCTTCCGTGACCTCAGTAACTACCGTTTAGTGTGGGCCACTTTGAACGAGAAGGGCGAGCAAATGGCTACCGGAAGTGTTGAAACGTTGGATGTTCAGCCACAACAAACCGCTGAGATTCAGTTGCCTATCGACGCACAACACGACCATTTTGCCTATCTGAATGTCGACTATCAGCTCAAAACGGCCGAGCCTTTGTTAGAAAAAGGCCTTTCGATGGCGCATCAACAATTTGAACTTCCGCATCATTACACGCCGTCAACGCTGACCAATGCAGAGGGCATCAAGTATAAATTGCAGCGCACGCCAAGCCAAATTGTGTTGCAAGGTGGCAATGTCCGCGTGGCCTTCGATGCACAAACGGGTTGGATGACGCAGTATGTTGTCGATGGAACGAATTTCATTGGCGAGCAAGGTGCGCTGAAACCCAACTTCTGGCGCGCTGTAACCGACAACGATATGGGCTTTGGTGCACCCCAGAAGATGGCTGCTTGGCATCATCCCGAATTGAAATTGGAAAGCATTACGCCAGGCATTGTGAAAGGAAAGGACACAAAGGAAGGTGCCATTGTGATGGCTTCCTACAATATGCCGGCAGTGAAAGCTAAACTTTCGCTGACCTATCGTTTGCAAAATGACGGCACAATCGTCGTCAATATGGCGATGAAGACCGACCCAACAGCCAAGGTAAGCGACATGCTTCGCTTTGGTATGGTGCTGCAAATGCCTTATGAAATGGGCAATATTCAGTATTTCGGGCGCGGTCCTATTGAGAATTATAGCGACCGAAAGCAGTCAGAACGCATCGGCATTTACAGCCAAACGGCCGACAATCAGTTCTATCCTTACATCCGACCACAGGAAACTGGGAGCAAACAAGATGTGCAATGGTGGGATCAAACCAATGCCAATGGCGTCGGCTTGCGCTTCATTCCCCACGCAACATCATTTGGTATGTCGGCACTTCACTATGCTATCGACGACCTTGATGAGGGACTTGAGAAGCATCAGCGCCACAGTTATCAGGTGAAAAAATCGCCCTATACCAACGTTTGCATTGATTATCGTCAGGCAGGTGTGGGCGGAACGAACAGTTGGGGACTTCTTCCTTTAGAGCCTTATCGCATTCATTATGGCGATATGGAGTATGAATTTAGCATGAGTCCCATTCACAAGTTGGTCGCAATGGAATGAGTTTCTTTTAAGGAAAGGTTTTAGTCATACAATAGTAAGGCGCGCGCTCCGTGATGAAGCGTGCGCCTTTTTTCATTTTTGTGGCATGCCTTTTGGGCTTGTTCGTGGGGAATGATGCTGCAAAATCTGCTTAATCGTCTTGCATACCCATGGCAACACCTTGGCGAATGCGGTCGGCCATGCCGATGCCATCGCGCAGATTACCGCCAATAACAAGGCCGGGATGTGCCTGTTCTATGCGCGCTACGGCGGCAAAACGGTCGCCACTCGACAGCTCATACTGTGGAATGGCACGCGCATGGCGGAAGAATTGTATCCTATCGGGTTGCACATCATGAGGGAAACCGAGCATCATGGGCAAGGCTTTCATGATGATTTCGCGCAGTTCATCGTCGGTTTTATCCAACATTTCAGCGTGTTTCAACCCTCCAAGGAAAAACGAAAAGAGGGCACCTTGCGCCGGACAACGCCCTGAAAAGCAAGCTGATGGAAAGAGAATGCCCAAGAGTTGTTGCCGTTCGCACGAGGGAATAAGCCCGCCAAAAGCCTTATTTTCAATGCCATGTGCATCCGAAAAACCCACACTGGCCTGCACGATAGGTGCATAACGCAGCGCAGAAATCGGTGCCATGTCGCTGTCTTTAACAAACGGAAGCATGGCTTTCAGCGCGTAAGCCCCCACCGTTGTGATGACTTTTCGGCAGCGAAGGCTCACCTTTTCGCCCGCTGTGGTAGTGTAATCCACCTGCCATTGGCCATCAATGGGCGTGACAATCACGTTGTTTGCCTGCAAGATGATATGCTCATGACCTACAGATTGTGCCAAAGCATCAACCAAATGCTGCAATCCTCCTACTGCAGAAAACACCTTTTTCGTAGCCAATCGGTCGCGATGGCTTTTCTTTTCTTTGCTTTTAGCGATGGCACCACGAATGAAACTGCCATAGTTTTGCTCTAAGTTGTAAAGCTTTGGTAGGGCAAACCGCGTGATGAGCGTGTGGGGATCGCCTGCATAGACGCCCGAAATGAAAGGGTCTACGGCATAATCTAAATAGCTTTTTCCCAATCGTCGCACCACCATTGTCGCTACATCCTCATTGGGATTGGTTCCTTTTGGGCGGAATGGTTCGCGCAAAATGCCCCATTTGTCGCGCCAAGTGAAGAGCGGTGTGCGCAAAGCGGCTATGGGATTAGTGGGTAAAGCATGAAATTTCGTGCCCTTCCAAATCCAACGTTGGCGTGCTTCTTCGTGCGCATTTTCGAGCTGACAATCCCATTTTTCGAGGTCTTGAAATAGCTCTGCCACCTCAGGATAGCTCACAACGCCCGTGTTGGGGCCACTTTCAAAGGTGAAATCGCCTTGCTGGTGGGTTTGAATCTGGCCGCCAATGCGGTTCTCTTTCTCCACCACTACGACCGACTTGCCGCGTTTTTTGAGTGTGTGTGCGGTGGTTAAGCCAGTGAGTCCGGCGCCGATGACGACAGCATCTATTGGGGATTGCTTCTCGTTTTGCATTGTTTTAAACATAAAAATGTTAGACAGGTTTGGAAAAAAGCCGATGGTTATGGCGCATCATTGGGTCGAAGGCGGCAGCCACATTGCGCACAAAGGGCAGCCCATCGGGGGTGATAACCACCGAATCGGCATCGAAAGCAATCAAACCATCGGCTTGCAGCGTGTGCAATTCGGCTTCGTTATAGTGGATAGCCTGCTTGATTTCGTCGACCGAAACATGCAAACGCTGCGCCATGTCGTGCCAGTTGATGGCATTGTTGCACATGATACATTCAATCACTTCCCGCGTAATGCGTTGCCAAGGCGCTAAGGCGTAGCCCCGTTGGATAGGCAATTGGCCGGCATTCACTTGCGCCATGTAGGAAGAAATATCCTTGGTGTTCTGCGCATAGGCGGTATCCAACTGGCTGATGCCCGACACACCGAAGGCGTAAACCTGCGCAGTGATGCGGCGAGGGCAATAGCCTTGGAAGTTACGATGCAGGGTGTGGTGCTGCAAAGCCACATTCAAATCGTCGTCGGGCAGCACGAAATGGTCCATACCGATGGGCACATAGCCTGCCGATTGCAGCATTTTCGAGGCCTCTTCAAACATCTTTAACTTCTCAGTTTGCAGTGGAAGTCCCGCTTTTTCCAAAATCATTTGCCGCTTGAAGAGGCTTGGAAGATGGGCGTAACTGAACGTTACTAAGCGATCGGGATGCAGCGAAATGGCCATTTGGATGGTCGAAACAAACTCCGTTGTGGTTTGTTTTGGCAGGCCATAGATAAAGTCGAAGTTGACTTTTGCACCGCCTTTGCGCAGAATTTCCATGATGTCGGCCACAGGAAGTAGGCTCGGTTGCCGGTTCACCGTGCGCAGAACGTCGGTGTTAAAATCCTGAATGCCGAGGCTAAAGCGGTTAAATCCGCTGTTCAACAGGTATTGCCAATTGTTGGATTCGAGATAACCAGGGTGGCATTCGATGGCAATTTCGGGTTTGTTGATGGTTGAAAAGGCCGACAACAGGTGCTCGTTGATGCCACGAATGAGCGCCAACGGCATGGAAGAAGGGCTGCCTCCACCATAATGAATCTGACTGATGCGACGGTCTTTTCGCAGATGAGGCAGCAGCAAGTCAATCTCTTTGTGCAGTGTTTCAAAATATTCTTCAATGCGTTTGGGCTGTGCCATGGCCACCGAATTGCAGCCACAATAGTGGCAAAGATGCCTGCAAAAAGGCACATGGATATAGAAAGAGATGTTATCGGCTGCGGCATCGTTCGACGTTTCAACGGCTTTCAGATAGCGAGGGGCATCGAAAGGCTCAAATTCATTGGCCGTAGGATAGCTCGTATAGCGTGGAACGGGCACATTATATTTCTTGAAAAGCGTTTCGTTCATTGTTGTTTTGCTGTTTTATACAGGTGCAACGTGTAAAGAAAAGAGCCCAAAGCGAGGCCACTCTGCACGGCAAACATGCCCGTGTAGCCCGCGTAATGAGCTATTAAACCGGCCACGATGGCAATGAGAATGCCCATGAGATGGGTGATAACTGTTTGGATCGTGAAGTCAGTTCCCTCACGTCCTGTGCGCACATGTTGCATCGATGAGGTGTAAACCACCACCGTCCCCATGCCGTAACTGCCCCAAAGCACGATGATAGCAGTGGTTAACACAGGGGTAGAAGGGTGGTTCATGGCGAGCCAAACGAAGGCAAGGGTGGCCAAAAACATCACGAAAGCGAAGACGATGCGCATGCGTTGCACCCCCCAACGGCGCACCAACAACCCTGCAGGATAGGCCATGATGAAGGCCGAACCAATGCCCACTATGCCACAAAGAAAACCAATTTCTTTCATCGAGTAGCCCAAATCGACCATAAACGGTTTGAGCATCGACATGATACCGATGATGCCTGTGTAGTAGAGCACGAGGAAAATGAGTTGCCGGCTGATGCCTTTTTGGGTGAAAAAGTGCCCGAAGTCTCTCCAAGTGGCTCGCTGTTTGGCCGGCCGTTCTTGCTGAAACCGGAGCTTTTTATGCAGCCATAGCGGCACCATGGCGATGAGAACAAACAGACTTAAGCACTGGGTTACGCGGTTCCAACCATAAGAATGGAGCACCATCAAGAGCACTCCGCTGCCCAAAAGACTGCCACCAAAGCTGCCCATCGACTGCATGCTGTTGAGCAATCCGCGTTGATGAGGCGCCGAAGTGCGTATGGCCAAGGCGTCGGTGGCGATGTCTTGTGTGGCTGAAGCAGCCAAAGCAAGAAGGATAAGCACGATGAGCAGGTGGAAGGAGAGGGGCAGAATGGTGTGCAAATCGAAGAGGCTTGTCACCAAAATCAACAAGGCATACACGATTTCCGCACCGATAATCGTGCGTTTATAGTCTCCAACCGTTTGGCAATGTCGGTCGATAGCGGGCGACCAAAACACCTTTAAAATCCACGGAAGTTTCACGATTTGCAGCAAACCAATGAGCGAAAGGGGCACCGCTTGCTCGCGCAAAATGACTTGAAGTGCCGTGGTAAAGAAACTCATCGGCACGGCTTGGGCAAGATAAAGACTGAAGAAAGTGGACAGGTAGCCCGCTTTCTGTGAGGAGTGTTCGCTGATTTCTTCTTGCTGTTCCATTGTTATGGGTTGAGTTTAAAGAGGATAGAAGTGCCCATCATGAAGGGTTTTCCGCGCTGAGCATACAGGGCAGACGAGGCAAACGCATAGCTCATGTAATGCGTGTTGGTGGTGTTTTTGCTCCACAGTTCCCACGTAAAGCGCCCTTTCGTGGCTGCAATCTTCAGGTTGAGTAGCGCGTAAGACGGCTGTTTCAGTTGGTTGTCCTCCGTCCAATAAATCTTTCCTGTGCCCGTGAGTGCGGCATTCAGCATGAGTTTGTCTAAGCCCATGATGTTAAGGAAAGTGTAGGTGGCCGCGAAAGCCATGGTCTGTCGGGGCACCATGGGCAGCATGTTGCCCGTGAAATGCACTGTGGCGCTCTTCTCGTAGCGCAGAAACCGGGCGTAGGTGTAACCGTAATTGGCTTGCAATTCTAAGCCCATGAGGGGGCGATAGGTGGCCGAAAGCTCAAAACCTTTGCTGTCAGAATGACCCGCATTGTTGATGATGTTGCCCAATCCCGGCACGGTTGTGGTGACTTGTTGATGCTTCCAATCGATGTAAAACAGGCTCATCTCGGTTTGAAGTCTGCCCTGTAGGAAGGCCAACTTAGCACCAATCTCGTAGTTCCAGTTGTATTCTGGGTCGTAAGCCGGCAAGGTTGTGGTGGTCGAGGTGACGCTGTAACCGCCTGCTTTGTAGCCTCTTGCCACCGAGGCATAGACCATTTTGTCGGTACTCAGTTGCTGACTGATGGTGAATTTCGGCGTGATTTGGCTGAAATGCGTGTGATCGTTGAACGCCGCTGTGCGCACCAGGCTGCTCCATCCTGTGGTCAACGTGTATTTGTTGGCTTCATAATCTTGCGCCACACGCTCGTAATCATAGCGCAAACCCACCGCCACGCGCAACGTTTTTGTCAGGTCATAGGCCGACTGATGGTAGAAAGCGCCGCCCCAAGTGGGGGTATGATAGAACTTAGGTGTGGCATAATTGGGGGTAAAGAATTGCGTCTCAATGGTGTTGTTGAGCCGTTGATAGAAGCCAAATGCGCCCACCATCCAGTGGTAGCGGCTGTTGTTTTCGGCCGAACGCAGTGTGAACTCCTGGCTCACGAGCGTTTGTTTCAAGCCCGTTATCGTGAAAAACAGGTCGCGCGGTGTGAAATCTTGGTCAATCTGTTGCTTGTCTTTACTCAGCTGAACCGATGTCTGGCTGTTGAAATGCACCGCATTTCCTTTGTAGAGCCAATTCATTCCTGCCGTGAAAAGATTGCGGCGATAGTAGCCGGGACGGTTGTAATTCACGGCATCGGCGGTGTTATCGGTTGCATGATAGAGGCCGTATGGGTAGCCACCCTGTGTGGAATGGTCGAAAAGTGCACTGAGACGCATCGTCCAAAGCGGTGTGGCTTGCCAAGCAAGTCCCACTTTGGCGTTGGCACTTTGCAGGTTGTCGGCTTTCTCTCCCATATAAAGGTTGCGGAAAAAACCATCGTTGTGGTGGTAATTGGCCGCCACATTGATGCCCACATGCGACGAAATCTTTTGATAATGATTCACGCCGAGGCGCAAATCGTTGCGCGAACCATAGCTGATTTTGGCCATGGTGTTTTGATAATCCAACGGCGAATAGGTGTAGAGGTTGATGAGCCCGCCCGTGGAATTGCGTCCATAAAGCGTGCCTTGTGGACCGCGAAGCACCTCAATACCGCTGATTCCGGCAATATCCATGTCGACAACCGATCGCTCAAAATAGGGCATTCCGTCGACATATAAGCCCACCGATGGCGCGTTGGTTTTTGAGCCTATGCCGCGAATGTAGATGGGGGTGTTTTGCCGTGCGCCATAATCGGCGATGAAAAGATTGGGGAACACGCTGCTCATGTCGCGCAGGCCGTTGAGCTCATTGCGTTGCAAGAAGGTGCTTCCTGCTACCGATACCGACAAGGGAGCTTTGCTTAGGTTGTCTTGTTTAAACCCTCTCACCACTACTTCTTCTAAGGTGTGGTGCTGCGCAATCGTTGAATCGGCCGTTTCTGCGAGCCCTTTTAAGGGGAGGACAGCGGCAAAAAGGAGAAACGAAAATTTCATAAAGGTGCTTTGTTAATATGTATTTGCAAAGTTACGGCTTTTTCTTTTTGCGCGCAATCATCATTTATAAGGAGAAAAAGGGGCTCCTTGCTACGGGGAAAGTGGATTGTTTTGTGCGAAAAAGTGGTGCAAATGGCATCACAGAGTGCGCGAGATTTTGCTGCAAAATGGCATCAAAAAGTCATCAGCAGATGTGCTTCTTGGAGCCTATCTGCTGATGATGGATGTTGCGATTATGGGCGATTAGCGCTGTTTCGTGGCTGCCTTATCCTCTTTTTGTGCGTAGGGGCGCAACACTTCTGCCCAAATCTGATAGCCTTTTTTCGATAGATGCAGACCGTCGGTGCTGTTGGTAGGTTCCAATTTCGCCGTTCCGGGTTCCACCATGTGAGGGTAGATGTCGATAAAGGTGAGGCCTTTTGCCTGGCAATAGGTCTTCAACAGGCGGTTGATGGCGGGGATATCGTTGGTTTTTCCGTTGAGCGTTTTCCAACGTTGAAAGTCTTCATTGATGGGCAAGAGACTTTGGATGTAGAGCGTAGTCTGCGGGGTTTGTCGGCGAAGGGTCTCGATGAGCTGCGTTACGCGGTCGAAAACCTCTCGTGCTGAGAGCTGATGGCTGAGGTCGTTGACGCCACAAAGCAGGAAGATGGCGCGCGGATGATGGGGCGTTATCTGCTGCAGGCGGTGGAACATGCCTTCGGTGTCGTCGCCAATGATGCCATAGTTGACCACGTTTTGCGTGTGCAATAGGGTGTTCCAATCGCCGCCATTCTCGGTCAAACTGTTGCCGAGCATCACGATGGAGTGGGCTTTCACGGCAGGATGGGCATCAAACTCGGCCACACGTTGCTGGTAGTGTGGGGTGGGTTGAAAGGTTTTTTCCTGCGCTTGTGTGCTACAAGCGGTGAACAAACAGATGGGAGCGAGCAGCAAACGCATGCCTTGCCCTGTCATTTTGGTGATGATGTGTTGAATGGTTGTTTGCATGTCTATGGATAAATAGGATGAATATTCTGTGCGAAAGTAGTAAAAAGTTGCTATTTACAAAAACTTTTTTGGCCTTTAAATGAAAGGATAAGCTGTATCTTGTGTGAGAAATAGAATGTTAAGACGAAGCTCTTTTATAAAGAAATAATTATCTTTGCAGTGGTATAAATCGAAATAATAACACAAAATCGCATGAAATTGAATGCATGTTTGAATAAGTGTCTTGCCCTTAGCGTGTACATATCTAAAGATGTACACATTTCACAAATGGTGCATTGTGATTTCGGTTGGGGAGGAATGTGTAATGGATTTTATGTTAATGGTGTGTTTGCACCTTTTGATTCTATAACAGGAGAGCGTAAGGAACAATATAATCGGCATCTCCGCATGGTTACTTATAAACGATCATAGAATATGAAAGCAGTGAAATTCTTATGGGCAGCAATAGCATTGTTATGCTGCATGGCATGTGATTCTACGCATAATTTAGGCTTACCGCATAAGGTTGAGTTCGATAGAGCAGGGGGAAGTAAGGATTGTTATAGTACGAGTAGCTTCTACGCTATGCATATATGTGATTATAATGGGAATGGAGATAATATTTTCAATAATATGCGAGACTCCATGATTATCGTTACTTGTGATTGGCTGACCGCAAAAACGCCACGGTATAGTATGGGTAAGGTGGAGCTTATTGCTGCACCAAACCCTACGAAAAAGAAACGTGTGCTTTATGTTTATTGTAGTGCTGCAGGAAACGATGAAGCTACTATGAAGGTAGTTCAATATTAGGAAGGGAAGCTATCGCGTGGGCATAGGCGTAAGAAAGAGAGAAGAGTGTGCGTGCTTTAGTGCCATTCTCTCTTGTTTTGTGTTGGCTGCAAAGAACGATTCAGCTATAGAATAGATAGCGATGGCCTATTTCTTTCGGCCGAAATCGGCGGGCACTTCGCCCCATTTCTTCGTCTCCCACTTCAGAATGGGGGTGGTGACGGGATGGGTTTGCAGCCATTTCTCGGCACGTTCCACAATTTGATAGAGCCCTTCGGTTTGCGGATTGCGTGCCAATTTGGTTTTACATTTCTTGTTGTGCACCCACAAAATGGCGTTATAGCTGTCCGAATAAACGACGCGTTGGGTATCGTGTTGCTTGTCGAGCAAGGCCAAAGCGTGCACGATGGCTAAGAATTCGCCGATGTTGTTGGTGCCATGCGTGGGGCCGAAATGGAACACTTCGGCACCCGTTTGCAAATCAATTGCCCGGTATTCCATGGGGCCTGGGTTGCCCGAACAGGCTGCATCCACCGCCCAAGCCATGGCTTTCACCTCGGCAGGGAGTGGAAGAACCGTATCATTTCGCCAGTTAGGCGGGTTGGAAAGGGTTGACTTTTTGGCCATAAGCATGCCGAAAGGTTACATTCTCTCGGGCACTTCGATGCCCAAAAGCGCCATGCCGTTCTTCAAAATCTTTGCTACATTCTGCGCCAACACCAAGCGAGTGGTCTTCTCTTCGGGCGTGTCGGCATTCAAAATGCTATAATCATGATAGAACTGATTGAAGTCTTTTGTCAGCTCATAGCAGTAGTTGGCGATGCCACTGGGGCTATAATCCTTGCCGGCTTGCGCCACGACGGCGGCATATTCATTCATCTTTTGAATGAGTTCAATCTCTTTTTCGTTCAGCGGAGCATGCGCATCGAGCTGCGTAGGCACGTGGATGGTCTCGCTTTCGGCCTTTCTTAGGATGGAACGGATGCGCGCATAGGTGTATTGAATGAATGGTCCTGTGTTGCCATTGAAGTCGATACTCTCCTCAGGATTAAACAACATGTTCTTGCGTGCATCCACTTTCAGGATGAAATATTTCAAGGCTCCGAGGCCAACGATGCGTGCAATGCGCTGCTTTTCGTCCTCGCTCATGTCGTGGAATTTGCCCAGCTCGTCGCTCATTCGGCGTGCATCGCTGACCATGGTCGCAATGAGTTCGTCGGCATCGACCACCGTTCCTTCGCGGCTTTTCATCTTTCCGTTGGGCAATTCCACCATGCCATAGGAGAAATGCACCAGCTCTTTGCCCCATTTGAAGCCCAATCGGTCGAGCAAAATCGACAGCACTTGGAAATGATAGTTTTGCTCATTGCCCACCACATAAATCATTTTGTCGATGGGATAGTCCTTAAAGCGCATCTCAGCCGTGCCGATGTCTTGCGTCATATAGACCGAAGTGCCGTCGCTGCGCAGCAACAATTTCTGGTCTAAGCCCTCGTTTGTGAGGTCGGCCCACACGCTATTATCGTCTTTTCTGGAGAACAGTCCTTTGGAAAGTCCCTCTTCTACCTTCTTCTTTCCTTCGAGATAGGTTTGCGATTCGTAGTAAATCTTGTCGAAACCCACGCCCAAAGCCTTGTAGGTTTCGTTGAATCCGGCATAAACCCAGTTATTCATGCGTGCCCAGAGCGCGCGAATTTCGGGGTCATTCTGCTCCCATTTCACAAGCATCTGGCGTGCTTCTTTCATCAAAGGCGCCTCGTTCTTGGCCTTTTCTGCCGCAGCTTCTTCGCTCATGCCTGCTGCAACATACTCTTTTTGCAGCGCTTCGCATTCTGCTTTGTAATGCTTATCGAAGGCCACATAGAAGTCGCCGATGAGATGATCGCCCTTCTTTCCGGCCTTTTCGGGTGTGATTCCGTCGCCATATTTAAGCCAAGCGAGCATCGATTTGCAGATGTGTATGCCGCGATCGTTCACGATGTTGGTCTTCACCACGCGGTTACCATTGGCTTGCATGATTTGTGCTAACGACCAACCCAAGAGGTTATTGCGCACATGTCCTAAGTGAAGGGGTTTGTTTGTGTTGGGCGAACTGTATTCAATCATCACCAAAGGCGAATGACTGTCGGCCTGCTGCTCGCCAAAATGCGCATCAAGGTGGATGTCGTTCAGCAGACTTATCCACGCTTCGTGTGCCACAACGAGGTTTAAAAAGCCTTTCACCACGTTGAATTTGGCCACGGCTTTGCACGTCTTTTGCAGTGCTTCACCCATCTCTTGCGCCGTTTCTTCGGGTTTTTTCTTCGATATTTTCAAGAAAGGGAACACCACCAACGTGAGGTTTCCTTCGAAATTACTACGTGTTTTTTGCAGTTGTACGAGTGAAGGTGCCACTTCTTGACCATAAAGTTCCTTCACAACGCGGATGACGGAACTGCATATTTCGTTCTCAATATTCATAAACTGGGAAATAACAAAATTCGAATTCTGTTGCAAAATTACAATAAAAAGTAGGAAAAGCAAAATAAAAACCTGAGCTTTAGCCCTTGTTGGGATGGGTTTGCTTGCTTTTCCCGCCGCTTCTTTGCGCAAAACCGTTTAAAGTGCGCCCGCCTTCAGGCGTAATGTTAATCCAATTAAAAGTGGGTTAATAATGTACGTAGTATATGATAACCCAATTAAAAGTGGGTTAATATTGTACGTTGTATTTGATAACCCAATTAAAAGTGGGTTAATATTGTGCGTTGTATTTGATAACTCAATTAAAAGTGGGTTAATAATGCGCGTGGTATCTGATAACTCAATTAAAAGTGGGTTAATAATGTGTGTGGTATTTGATAACCCAATTAAAAGTGGGTTAATAATGCACGTGGTATCTGATAACCCAATTAAAAGTGGGTTAATATTGCGTGCGGTATATGATAACCCAATTAAAAGTGGGTTAATAATGTGTGCGGTATTTGATAACCCAATTAAAAGTGGGTTAATAATGTGTGCGGTATTTGATAACCCAATT
>ENA-OWND01000785-OWND01000785.1-metagenome-genome-assembly--contig:-NODE-785-length-20802-cov-7.382851_pt1 | contig 20802 bp, 18 predicted proteins | sample MGYA00245342_ERZ651119 | MGnify/ENA primary metagenome ERZ651119 (study PRJEB26857, sample SAMEA4031756) | metagenome | biome: human; feature: oral; material: saliva | place: Philippines | collected 2014... | reverse complement strand
TCCGATGAGACGTCAAACTTTTTCCCTTTCATTTTCTGATTCGGTTATAGTCAATATCCCATCAAGAGAGAATCGGCACCATATCGCTTACATTGAACTCACGTTAAACATACGAAGCCATGTACACAATGTAGTTGTACATGGCTTCGAATCCGTTTATATAAGGCCTAAAATCCTTCCGACTTATTCGAAGCGTCGGCGGATTTCCTCCTCAAGGGCCGGTCGGAAATCGGGATGTGCTATAGCAGTCAAGGCTTCAGCACGCTGACGAAGCGTTGCGCCACGCAGACGCGCTACGCCATATTCCGTCACCACATAGTCCACTTCGTTACGGCCGGTCGTGACACAAGCACCCTCTTTCAGAATGGGAACGATGCGACTCTCGGCCCCTTTCTTGGCAGTACTGGGGAAAGCCATAATGGAGATTCCTCCCTTGGAACGCTTGGCCCCACGAAGGAAATCGACTTGACCTCCGGATCCGCTGAACTGCTCGTACCCGATCGACTCAGAAGCTGCCTGCCCCATAAGATCCATCTCCAAGCAAGAATTGATAGAAACCATGCGGTCATTCTTGCCGATAACATCGGGGTTGTTGATATAATCCACCGGATAGCATTCTATCACCGGATTGTTATTGACAAAATCGTACAATTCTTTCGATCCGAAGATTAGCGAGGTAACGACTTTTTCGGGATGCAATGTTTTTTTCTTCCCGTTGATAATCCCCTTGCGAATCATACGCATCACTCCGTCGGTAAACATTTCCGTGTGAATACCGAGATCTTTATGCCCTTCCAATGCACGCAACACAGCGTCGGGGATACCGCCGATACCCAACTGGAGGGTATCGCCGTCTTTGATCAGTGAGGCACAATTCTGACCTATCCTCAGTTCAAGGTCGCTGATAGCAGGAGGCAATACTTCTGCAATCGGCTCGTCCACTTCGATGATATGGGTCAGTTTGGAGATGTGAATCAGGTTTTCACCACCGATGAATGGCATTTGCTTGTTCACCTCGGCTACTACTACCGGAGCGCATTCGGCGGCAGCCTTTGTGTAGTCGCAGGAAACTCCGAAAGAGCAATAACCCTCTTCGTTAGGAGTAGATACCTGCACTACGGCTACATCCAATGGAAAGAATCCCTGACGAAACAGTTCCGGTACCTCGTGGAAGTGGCAGGGAATGAAATCGACACGACGGTCACGGCTTGCCGGACGGGAGTTGCCCTCAAGGAAGTTGAGAGTCGGGTGTACATGCGAACGCATTTCCGGGGCAAGGTGCGGCGCGTCGCCGAAATACAACATGTGGAAAACTGTGATATTCTCCAACCTTTCACGCTGGCGGTACATAGCCTGAGAGAAACGGACAGGCGCAGCAGCAGCATGACCGAATACAACTTTCGTTCCCGGTTTAAGAGAGTCCACGACAGCCTCGTCTGCAGAGCAAACACGCTGACGGTAAAGTTCTTGCCATTGCATAGTAATATTCTTACAGATGATTTTTATTAAAAAGGATGATAAGTGTGAAAGGTAAATCCACTCAAGTGGAAACAAAAATAACTTTTTCCCGCTATGTTAAGTCTTTCTACAACATCTTTTCGGATGACTCAAAAGAGTGAAGATCAAGAACGTTCAGAAATGAAAGGCCAAATTCGCCATCCACGTTCCGCCCGACACCTGATGCTTTGGAGCTACCCATAGATAATAGCCGACCGATGGTTCGATACAGAGTTTTTCTCGTCATTCGAAAAAGACAGCCTATGGAAGTTATAGAGAAAAGGGGCAGCCCTTCCTTCAACAAACCCAACCCTGCTTCAATCCTCGGGTGTATAGCCTGTGCCTTTGCTGAAAAGAAAGACAAAAAGACAAGAGAGATAGAGACAAATAGCAGGGAATAAGTGTTTGTTTTCATTGTCAATCTTGATCGATCGATAAAAAATAAAGCCCCTATAGTGTAATAGAAGGGGCTTCACAGAGAATGCTTATCGCACTCTATATTATTCAAAAGGAAAAAACCTTACTTAAAGAAGTCTTTTACAGCTTCATTCGGGACCATTTCTTCCTGGAAGGTATAGGCACCCGTCTTAGGAGACTTGACCATCTTGATTACCTTGGAGTAGGTACGGCCATCACCTTTCTTAAATGTTGCAACCGATTTTTTTGCCATTGTCTGATCTCCTCTTTATTATTTGATTTCCTTATGAAGGGTCATACGTCTCAGGATGGGGTTGTACTTCTTGAGTTCCAGACGCTGAGTCGTATTTTTTCTATTCTTGGTGGTGATGTAACGAGAAATACCCGGCATACCACTCTCCTTATGCTCGGTGCATTCAAGGATAACCTGCACCCGATTGCCTTTTACTTTCTTTGCCATGACAGAATATCTCCCTTGATTATGCGTTTAAGAAGCCCTTCTCGGCCGCGCGCTTGATGGCAGCGTCGAGACCGATTTTGTTGATGAGGCGCAGCCCGGCAGCCGATATCCTCAAAACAACCCAGCAATCCTGTTCTACCCAATAGAACTTCTTTCTGAACAAGTTGACATCGAATACTCGTTTTGTCCTTCTCTTGGAGTGAGAAACGTTGTTGCCAACCATTGCCTTTTTGCCGGTAATCTGACAAATCTTTGACATTGCTATTTCGTTATTAGTTTATTTATCGTTCCAGTTCGTTAGGACTGCTTGTAGCATCATAAAGCGGTCATAATCGGGTTGCAAAGTAAGGCATTTTTTTTCTCTTCCACAAGCTTTTATCAATTATTTATCCCTGATCCTCCGTTATTACATCCTATTAATGTATTCGGAAGACCCTTTATCAGGGGGATGCACAGTGAGGAAAAAACAGAGCTATCGGCCGTCAGTTGAAAAATTCTTCGTCCGTGCCGATCCGGGCTACGGGGTCGAACAGCTTCTCCGTGGCGTGGATCAGATCGTCCAATATATTCACCAACTGCTGCGACTCCTGCAAGAGATTCAGATAGACGAGAGAAATCTTCAGACTGCTCGCCCCCTGCTGAATGCGGCTAAGCTGTGTCTTGCGAAGCTGCTTTAGCTCTTTCTTGATGTCTTTGCCGCGGTAAGTCATCGGATCCAAGATCTCATCCGTTTCGTTGGACACGATCAGCTTGGCCTCTTTGATATAGAGAATGAGTTTTTCGCGTGCAGCAAGAAATTCGGATACACAGACCTTGGGCAGCGGATTGAAGTTGTTGTCCACATGCTCCTTACACGGCTCGGCAATACGCTTGAGGCAAAATACGATTTGCTCACAACTATTACAACCGAGATGGAACCATGTATTCTTGACCACGGACTTGGCTTCTTCGATCCGACGGATGCCGAGGGTTTCTTTCCTGCGGTTCACCTTGAGCATCTGCCGCTCCGCATTCTGGTCGTTGATCGAGCGGCGAAGCCTCTTCAAATCCTCGTTGATGAAGCCATCGGTCATCTGCATATAGTTGTTCTCGGCGAAGTCGAGCAAAGCCAACTGCTTCTGACGAATATGTTTGGCCAGCAGTTGCCAAATCTCTTCTTTGTCGTGCGAAGCCATCATGTCGATAAAGACAGTGTCCTTCGTTTCGCTCTTTTTCTTCTTATCGAAACGAATATGACTACGGACAAGCAGGAAGATCGCCAAGATGATCATTCCTGCCATCGCCGGATAGCCTCCGAAATGATTCACCATCGTAACGAGGAAGCAGAGAATAAAGGCTGCACCGGCAGTGATAAACCAACCGCCTATCACACTGAATACTCCCGTGATGCGGAATACCGCACTCTCCCGGCTCCATGCCCTGTCCGCCAAAGAAGTACCCATAGCCACCATAAAAGCCACATAGGTGGTGGAGAGGGGAAGCCTGAGCGAAGTACCGAAGGCGATGAGCAGTCCGGCAAGAACAAGATTGACCGAAGCGCGCACCAAATCGAAAGCCGCGCCCTTGGCCATGATCAGTTCGTCCTGATTGAAGCGACTGTCTATCCACCGGCCTACGGGACGAGGAATTATACGGGACACGGCATTGGCCGTCGTGGTGCTGAAACGCACGATACTCCGGGCCAAGCCCGAGGAGCCGAACATCTCCTCACCTTCCTCCTGACGCGCCAGATCCACCGAAGTCTTGATCACGTTGTGAGCCTTCTTCGATGTAATCAGCGCATATACCATTACGATACCGGCAGCCACGAGGAAATATACGGGAGTGGAAGCCGGTTCGTTCAAGGCTCCCATCAGATAAGTATCGTACTGCCCGTTTCCGTTGGCATTGAAGTCCAAATAAGAGGAATAACCGGCCAGCGGCACACCGATAAAGTTCACCAAGTCATTGCCGGCAAAAGCCATCGCCAAAGCGAAGGTACCCAAGAGGACGATCACCTTGAAGACATTGACCCGTAGCCAATACAGCACCTGCATCAGGATAATGGAAACGACAAGACAGTACAATACCAGCCTGCCCGTATTGGCAGCTATCCAAGCCGTGGATTCTTCGGTCATAAAGGACACGCCCTTCAGCCCTTTGATGAGCATGAAATAAATGATGGATGTAACCGCGACTCCGCCGAAAAGGCCGGCCAGCCATCGGAGATTCCGCCTGTAATTAAAGGTAAAGAGCAAACGGCTCAGATACTGAACGACCATCCCGAAGAAGAAAGCAATTCCCACCGAAAGGAAGATACCCAATATGACGGAAAGAGCTTTCTCCGTATTGAGAAGATCCTGAAAGCCGACCGTACCGCCCACCTTGGTCATGGCCATAAAAAAAGAACCGCCTAACAGCTCGAAAATGAGCGAGACGGTCGTAGAGGTAGGCATGCCGAGCGAATTGAACATATCCATCAGGACGACATCGGTGATCACCACCGACAGAAATACGACCATCAATTCGCTGAAAGTGTAATGTTCCGGCCTGAAAATCCCGTGTCGGGCAATCTCCATCATGCCGTTGTTCATGGCTGCGCCACAAAAAACCCCCAACGCTGCCACACCGACGATGATCTTGAATGGAGCAGCCTTGGCTCCGATGGCAGAATTGAGGAAGTTGACCGCATCGTTGCTGACACCCACAATCAAGTCGAATATAGCAAGGATGAAAAGAAATACGACAATGGCGGTAAAGATAAGACTCATTAAATCTATGTTATGAGGTTAGACTGCACAAAAAAATTCGGCGAATACCTTTCTCTCTCTGTCTCCCGGCAACGGCTCGGACTCTCAACTGGGCAAGAGCAAGGTTCGCCTATCCGACACATCTTTCTTTGCACACACAAAAATAGCGCAATTCTTAAGAATGCAAAAAGCCCGTAACGGTCGTCTTCCCTCCTTGTCAGATCCCGGCTTTGTTCCTTATAATATATACCTTATGTGTGCCGCTCCCCGTGGAGTCAATCAGACCCTCGCGATCGAAAGCGCGCAATTCTTCCGCGGCAGCGGTACGTCCCAGCCCCGTAAGTCTGCAATAATCGGCCACCTTGAGCAGGCTATGGCCATCGAGATGGCGCAAGGCCAAGGCCAGCCGCTCTTCGCGAGTCAAATTGGGCCGACGGGGACGGCGTACCGTAGTTCGCACCAGATGAACGCGAGTACGAGCCTCGAGAATCAATGCCTTGTCGGGGCGGAAATTGACACCTCCTATCGTCACGCTGGCGGCATTGCGGCGTGTGCCGCCTTCGGCCTCCTCAGGTTCTACGCCTTTGTGCAAGGTGAGCGAAGCGGAGAAAGAGCCGATCTCCTCTATCTTCACCGTATATCCCGAAGCCACGCCGTGGGCTATCGTCCGAGCCAAGGCCGTAACCAACCCTTTGACTTCACCCGGGGAGAATGTCGATTGGGAGGAAATCAGATCAGCTATCTCGTCCAGCCCCATCGTGCCTCGGCTGATCATTTTCGGATACATCGTCCGCTTGCCCTTGCCTTGCATATCGGGCATTTCTCTCATCACAAACTTGGCCATTTCTTCTGTACAGCTATATCGGTTTACTCATCGCCGGTCAATTGTTTTCTTCCGGGCCGGGAAAAATTTTCCCGACAACCGACAAAAATAAATTATCCGGCCGGAAAATCTCTGTCCGAAGCCTTCGGATATGTAAATAAAGTCTTTGGATATATGTTCAAAAGCTTTGTTTATATATCCGAAACCCTTGAATAAAGAATTGCAGGACGGCTTTCCAACTTTTCCGTACTGCAGAAAAAACTTTCTCCGGCCGGAACTGAAATTTTTCCCGGCAATGCTCTTACCCTTCTACAGCATCTCGGATACGATCATAAATATCCTGCTTGATGGCAGACAGATGCACTTCCAATTCGCTCCGTGTCGGGAAAGAACCGTATGGATAGTCCTTGTCTCGGAAAGTATAGTGCATCGAAGAGAACTTCACGCTTGCATCTATATCCATAGAGAGGTTGCTCCTCTTACTCGGCACACGGATACGGGAAAAACGGATACGAAAAACGATAGCATGGGCATTCATCAGAATATCGAGCCTGTCTTCGGGCAAATGGGAGGTTAGTCCTTGGGAATATTCGTCTAAGCTGAACGTTTTGTCATCATCCCATATACTATTCCCTTTTTCCTTGAGCATGAAATAAGAGATCTCTTGCTCGGCGAAAAACCGATTGACAGGCTGCAATGCCGCTATCAGTCGTTTGGCAAAATCGCGATGGAAGCAGTTGTACACATCCATCCTGGCCTCCATTGAGACGGGGATGCGACCCGCGGGTCTTTTCTTCGCCCTGCGTTCGAGTATGGCCAACTCTTTGTCAAAATCGTCTGCTTCCTCGATGCTCTCCCCACGGGCTGCTTGGATACACGTGACGAGAGCCTCTTCCATACACTGCTCCATATAGGTAACGAACGGCTCTATCTGCCATATCTCGGCAGTTGCTCCCACAGAGGGCACTCCTCCTACTGCCACATCGGCACGATTCAAGGCAGACAAATAGGCATTCTTATCCTTGCTGCGCACCACTATCATCGGATAGCCATGCTTTGCAAGAATATAATTGACCAGCAGACGGGCGATTCGTCCGTTGCCGTCATCGAACGGATGAATCCGGATGAAGCGATAATGAAATACGGAAGCCAGGCGAATGGGAGACAGCTCTCCTGCCTCTTCCGCGCTTCGATACCAGGCCACGAGCTCCGCCATCAGCGCCGGTGTTTCTTCCGGAGAGGCATACTCGAAGCGTTCTCCCGTTACGGTTTTCACCGAGTTGGGTCGCGTTTTGTACTCTCCGGCGTGGATCACCACCGTATTCAATAGGGGACACCCGGCTCCGTGCCTGGTATAATCCTCCCTCAAGAGAGTACGGTGCAGCTCCCGAATGAACCTTTCGGTCAGCGGACGTTCGGAAGAGGAGGCTTCCGCCTGTATCATCTTCAGTGCCACATTGTGGGCTTTCATCTCTTCCAAGTCTTTCATATCGGCCTCTTCCGCCACTTTTCCAAACAGCAGGAGCAGTTCCGTCTGTCCGTAAGTGAGGGTATTGCCCTCCATGTGATTGGAGTTGTAGTTGAACTCCAGCATGAACTTGCGATCCAGCCGTCTCTGATCTTCTTCTCGCATCGGGAGAAGAGAGACCCACTCTTCGTACAATTTTTCGATCCTGTCCATCTCCGCCATCGATTTGTCGGTTTCCCGAGCCATCATCCATTTTATTATTATAACAAATGTAGGGCAAAAAGCATTGATACGGCAGATATTCATACTTTTGCCCGTGAAGGAGTGAGCGCACTCGGCTCTCTCGAAAAAATAGAGATATACCCATCGATATGCTCAACGATATTCAGAGAAGTGAAGCGAAGAAAGCCGCCGAAGTCATGCGCAAAGGCGGCATCATCCTTTACCCGACAGATACCATTTGGGGAATAGGCTGCGATGCCACGAACGAAGAAGCCGTCCGGCGGATTTACCGGCTGAAAGAAAGAGCGGACAGCAAGAGCATGCTTGTCCTCATCGATTCGGAAGCGAAGCTCCAAGGCCTCATGGACGAAGTGCCGGAGTTGGCCTGGGATCTGATCGAGCTGACGACCAAACCGCTGACCATCATCTATCCTCAGGCCAAAGGCGTGGCGCCGGCACTCATCGCTTCGGACGGATCGCTGGGCATTCGCCTGACGCGTGAAACCTTCTCTGCCGAGCTATGCAGACTGATGCGCGTCCCCATAGTCTCCACGTCGGCCAATATCAGCGGCCAACCCTCGGCACGGACTTTCGGCGAGATCGCTCCGGCCATCTTAGACGGTGTGGATTATATAGTGGAGTGCCGGCGCGAAGAGCCGGCCGGTCAGGCCTCTTCGATCATTCGACTCGGCACAAGGGGAGAAGTGGAGGTGATCCGCCAATGACACGTATGCAGTTACACCGCCTGCGCTATCTGCTGGCAGATGTCTTCGGTATTGTGGCTTCCTATTTGAGCTACAATACGCTGCGTTACCTCACGGAAGAGCAAGAGCGCATATACTCCACTCTGTCCGAATATCTCTTCAACGCCAAGAGCCTGTGGGTGGGGATCCTCTATCTGCTTTTCTGGCTCTCTCTCTTCGCCCTCTCGGGATACTACAACAAACCCATAGCCAAAAGCCGAATATCCGAACTGCTGACGACCGTGGCGTCGGTGCTGGTCGGATCCGTCGTCGTCTTTCTGCTGCTCGTGGTGGACGACATCGTACACGACACGGCTCTCTACCTGCGGCTCTTCTTTATGATGGTGGCGACTGTGTTGCCTTGGGTATACTTCCCCCGTCTATGGGTGACGACCTTCGGCATCAAAGAGCGAAAAAAGACAAAGGGTTATCATCGGGTGCTGCTCATCGGGAGCGGCACGATAGCCGAAGAGACGGCTTCGTGGCTGAAGTCCGTAAACGACATGGCCACCACGCGGCTCCACTTCGTCCCTCCGACGATGAGAGAGGGATTCGAGCAGTCGCTCAAGTCCTTTGCCACGCTTGTCGCCGAAGCGGTGCAAGAGAGCAAGCCCCATCAGATCATCCTCGCCGTGGATTGCCCCGATGCCAGCTTCATCAGTCTGCTCCTTTACCAGCTCTATCCCTTCCACATGCCGGTATGCGTGCCGATGCGCAGCATGCTTTTCGCCGGAGCCAAAGTAAATGTACAGGGAATGAAAGGAGAGCCTATGGTGGACATGACGGCCACCAACATGAGCGAATGCGCCAAGAGCATCAAGTGGTTCGCCGACCGGTTGTTCTCCCTTTTGATGTTGATTCTGCTGATTCCGGTCTATGCCGTGATCGCCGTTCTGGTCAAACGTTCGTCGAGAGGCCCCGTCTTCTTCGGACAGGAGCGTATCGGACTTCACGGCCGGCCGTTTACGATCTATAAGTTTCGCACCATGTACCTCGATGCCGAGAAGGACGGCCCGAGTCTCAGTTTCGATGGCGATTCGCGAGTCACGCCCATCGGGCGCATCTTGCGCAAATACCGGATGGACGAATTGCCTCAGTTCTGGAATGTGCTTCGGGGCGATATGAGCTTCGTGGGGCCGCGCCCCGAACGGGCTTTCTACATCCGGCAGCTCGTGGAGCGTGCTCCCTACTACTACCTGCTGCACAATGTCCGTCCGGGCATCACCTCCTGGGGCATGGTACGATACGGCTATGCTTCCACTCCGGATGAAATGCTGGAACGCCTGCAATACGATTTTCTGTACTACGAGAATATGAGCCTCAGGCTGGATATAGAAGTACTGTTATATACTTGCCAAACGATTTTTAAAGGATTGGGGAAATGAAGGATAAGGAAACGAGTCGCTACGGGTGGTTCTTGCACTTCCTCCTTTGGCGCGAAAGGCACATAAACGAAAGGCTTTTTCTCATCATCTTGAGCCTCATCATCGGTATCCTCTCGGCTTTTGCCGCCGTTCTGCTCAAGAATACGATACACATCATCCAGCACTTCGCATTCGACCGCATTCGCGAAACGAGCTATCTCTATCTCATTTTCCCCGTCGTGGGTATTTTGATCACGTGGCTATTTGTACGCTACGTGGTTCGGGACGACATCGGCCACGGGGTGACGAAGATTCTGTTTGCGATCTCTCAGCGCAAAAGCCGCATCAAGCCGCACAATATGTGGAGCTCGCTTGCAGCCAGTTCCATTACGATCGGCTTCGGCGGATCGGTCGGAGCCGAATCCCCCATCGTACTGACGGGGGCTGCCATCGGCTCCAACCTCGGCCGGCTCTTCCGCATGGAGCAGAAGACGCTGATGCTCCTCGTGGGGTGTGGGGCCGCAGGTGCCATTTCGGGGATCTTCAAGGCTCCGATCACGGGGTTGGTATTCGTCATCGAAGTCCTCCTGCTGGATCTGACTATGTCGTCCGTGCTGCCGCTGCTGATCAGCTCGGTCAGTGCCGCCGCCGTATCCTATATTATCACGGGGCAGGGAGCCATGTTCAGCTTTACGCTCAACGATCCTTTTTCGATGGATCGCATCCCCTATGCTCTGCTACTGGGTGTATTCTGCGGACTGGTATCTTTCTACTTCTCCAAGGTCATGTTCGTCTTCGAGAGCAAACTCAAGAACTTCCCACACTATCGCCAACGCTACCTCATATCGGCCTTTATCCTCTGCGGTCTGATCTTCCTTTTCCCTCCGCTATACGGTGAGGGCTACGATACGATCAACGCCCTGCTCGGCGGCCAGTACAGCTCTTTGATGGATGGCAGCCTGTTCGAGCCGTATTCCAATTCCTATTGGGTGCTGTTCGTTTTCCTCGGCTTTATCATCATCACAAAGGTGTTCGCTTCCGTAGCCACCAATTCGGGCGGAGGCTGCGGCGGACTTTTCGCGCCCAGTCTGTTCATGGGAGCACTGAGCGGATTCATCTTTGCCTATGCGCTGAACTTCTTTCCCTTCATCGAAGTCTATCTGCCACAGAAAAACTTTGCTCTCCTCGGCATGGCCGGAGTGATGGCCGCGGTCATGCACGCGCCGCTGACAGGTATTTTCCTGATCGCCGAGCTGACCGGCGGATACAATCTTTTCCTTCCGCTCATGCTCGTGAGTACGAGTTCGTACGCCACCATCCGCCTTTTCATGCCGCACAGCATCTATTCGCTCCGTTTGGCACAGAAAGGAAAGCTGCTGACGCATCAGAAAGACAAGGCCGTGCTGACGCTTATGACGCTGGATGCAGTGATAGAAAAGGATTTCGAACCGGTGAGACCCGATATGACTCTGGGAGATGTCGTACACGTGTTCGGTATCAGCCATCGCAATGTCTTTCCCGTCCTGGACGAGAACAACCTGCTGATGGGACTGGTATTGCTGGACAATATTCGCAATATCATGTTCCGGCCGGAGCTGTATGAGAGATTCAAGGTCAGCCGCTTCATGGTTTCTCCTCCGGCCAAAATAGTCAATACGATGTCCATGGAGACCATCATGCGGATCTTCGACGACACCAAGGCTTGGAACCTGCCTGTCATCGACGAGCAGGGATGTTATCTCGGATTCGTGTCCAAATCCAAGATCTTCAACTCTTACAGGGAGGTATTGGTGGAGACGTTCTCCGGCGATTGAGCTTCCGTACTTTTCCCTCTTCGCTCCTGCCCGGCGGCGGATCCGTGTATCGTAAGCTGCGGGAACGGGAATGCTATACCCTGACGATTGAATTCGCTATAGATTCGTTCGTTTATATCCCAGTAAACATTCCACAGGTCGTCCGTCGCGCACCATGCACGTGCCATCACCCTCACAGAGCTGTCGGCCAATTCCTTCAAGACCACGGTGGGGAGGGGGTCTTTGATAATACGCGGTTCCTCATCGATCAGACGCAGCAGCAGCGTTTTCACCCGATCGAAGTCCTCGTTGTACTCGATCCCGATGATCCATTCGTTCCGACGCACCGCCATGCGGCTGTAGTTGATGATCACATTGCTGCTGAGTAAGCCATTGGGGATGAAAATGTACTTGTTCTCGAACGTCATTACCGTGGTGTGGAAAAGCGTCACGCCATCCACGACCCCTTCCACATTGTTGGAGACGATGTAGTCCCCCACTTTGAACGGTTTGGTCAGCAGCACGATCAGACCGCCGGCCAGATTCTGAAGCTGTCCGCTCAGACCCATCCCGACAGCCACACCCACCGAAGCCAGCAAGGCCGCGAGCGAAACCGGTTGGAAACCCAATGTGGAGATAATGATGACGATCAGCAGCACAAAGCCCCCGATATTGGCAAAGGAGCGAAGGAAAGTACGCGCTGCCGGCTCGAACGAACGACGAACCATGATCCGATCGAGCCACTTGACAAGAGCATTCAGCAGCAGCTTGCCCAGATAGAAAGCCACCAGGGCGATGAGCACCTTGATACCGAAGCTCAACGCCTTGCCGCCCCACTGCGTGAGCAGCTCCGTCCATTGCGAAGGCTTGATGTCTTTGATTTGCTTGAGTGCTTCGGGCGAAACGACTTCTGCTATTTTATTGACTTTAGTTGTATCAACGGGAAGATTTTGCAGTGGGAAAAAGATTTTCAGACCCATACGATTCGTTACTTTTATGTCGTTAATAGAGGCGGAAGGCCGGCCGATACGCTGTCGGCCGGTATGCTTTCCGCACTGTCACGGACAAAAATATAGAAATTATGACGGATAGATTCCTGCACATCCTTCGGCTTTCGGCCCTTTGCCTGCTCTTTTCGGCCCTTCTGCCGCCACTCTTCGGACAGCCAACCACCGCCCGACAGGACAGCCTGCCGGCAGACTACACACGGCTCATCGACCGCTCCTTCGAAGCCCTCGGACAGGGCAACCTCGAGCTGGCCGAGCAAGCACTCCGTCAGGCCATCAAAGCCTATCCCGACCTGCCCTCCGGCTATGCCCTGATGAACAACCTCGGTGCCATCCAGCAGAGACAGGGCAAGCCGGAAGAAGCGCTGCTCACCTACAGCGCAGCCCTGCAAAAGCTCCCCGACGACAAGCTCCTGCGCACGAACAGAGCCATGCTCCTGACCGAAATGGGACGGACGGACGAAGCTATCTTCGACTACAACGAACTGCTCAGGGCTGAGCCGGACAACGAGATCTTCCACTACGGCAGAGCCATGCTCTACCTGGCCAAAGGAATGTACGGCGATGCCGAGTCGGATCTGGAAGAAATCCTGCGCATCAATGACTCCTCGCTCAAAGCCCGTCTCGGCATCGCCCTGGTGGCAACGATGAAAGGCGAATACGACAAAGCCGAACGGCTCTACAACTACGTGATAGACAAACTCCCGAAAAACGCCGCAGCCTACGAAGGGCGCGCCCGCCTCTTCCTGAACAAGGGAATGAAAGGCTACGCCCTGCGCGACATCAACAAAGCCTTCGAATACGCCACACCGCCTGCCGCCTCCCTCTTCGTGCTGCGAGGCGAGATCAACGCCGCCATAGGCGACAAGAAAGCGGCGGCCGAGGATTACGCCGCAGCCGAGAGTCGCGGCTATAGCAAGGAGAGCCTCGACCTCCTACGCGCAGCCCTCCGCAAACAGTAAAAGAAAAGGCCGGAAAGACAAGAAGCCCGCGCTGCTCTTCAGGGTGGATTCTGCCTGTACATTTTGTCTGCTGATGACACAGGTGAAAAGCATTACATTTGTAATCATCAAAGGATGAAAAGCAACTTAATTGCAAAAAATCTTTTTAGCGGGCTTATTATCATGGATAAATCACAACTAAGTAAACTCAGAAAAAGGTTTTCCCTGTATCTGCTTGTGGGAATAGCCTTATACCTTTTCAAGGTAATCAATTTCGATTCTTATTGGGGAATATCTTTTTTCGTTTTATGGTCGATAGGCCTTTTAGCGGCAGTGATCAGTGCCATTAAATCCCCCAAAAGCTAATTGCATCGTCATAGGTGATCGATCATCGGGGGTGTGTCGAAATAATCTTTCGGCGCACCCTCTTTGTCATTGAATCCGGCTATGAGGACAACAAAATAAAGAGGGAGAGACAAAATTTCCTTTTTGTTTCTCCCTCACTCGATAATGCAGTTTGCCTTCTGCTATCTCTTCTCGAACTTGGCCGAGTAGCTGCCGATGCGCAGCATATAGACGCCCGCGGGCAGTGAGGCAATGTCGATGCACAGCTTCTCGCTATCCACCATCCGAGCCGATACCCGACGACCACGCATATCATATACCGCAGCCTGCTCGCCCACCCATGCGGACAGGGCTTCCACATGCAGCTCTGTCGTGGCAGGGTTGGGATACACTTTCATCCTATGCTGTAGGATGTCTTGCGTGCCCGAACCCAATGAAATACGAGAATAGATAAAAAAATTGGCATCCATCGAACGAGCCGGAATATCAGAAAGCGGGACAAAAGGCATCGGAGCAGCACCGGGAAGATAGCTCCCGACCAGATCGCCCTTGCCTTTCATCGCAGGGCCGTCATCCAGTCCGAAGCCTACGGCATGCCCCTCTTGCGTCTCCACGCGGCAGCCGATATAGAGAGCTTTCCCGGCAGGAATCACAAAAGGCGTTTCCAGTTCGGCAAGGTACATCGGCTCATCGTAATAGTCTTCCTCGCCGTCCACTCCATAGCCAAAGCTCAAATCCTCCTTGTGGATCGTGGGCAGAGCCTGCTCGTACAGGACTTCTGTCTGTTCCTTATTGCCCCATATACAGATGTAGAACTTGCTGGCTGCCACCTGCTCATAGTTCTTATCATCTGCCGTAGGGTGGAAGTCTATTCTATTGATCGTATAGCCCACATAAGGCAACAGATCCTGCACATCGAAGAAGGAAGCGCAGGCCATGGTCATTCCATTAAAAGGAGTCAAAAAAGAATTATAAGTAGCTACAATACTGTCATTATCGATCACCAACTCTTCCGGCAACGCCCACGTAAGGATGTGTTCGTCTTTAGACTTGTCATTTCCTTTGGGAACTTGGGCGAATGCCATCGAGCCAAACACGAGAATGCTCGCAAGGAGCATAAGAAATCTTTGGTTTTTCATTTTCATCGAAATTATTTTTTGTTGCATTTGCATATATTTCTTTTGATTCATGCGCTGCAAAGGTAGCAGCAATAAGAAGAAAAGCGAATAAATTCAGTATAAACGAATTGAAGCCGAACAGGAGGAATAAACAACGGCCGAATCTTCGGATTTCTTCGCTTTCCCGATATTGGAAGTATCCGTACCTTCGTGCTCGGCTGTGGCGACAGCCCATGCAGCGAATTAAGAAACGATTGTAGGCTGTTTCTTGCTTCCTGCACGATGTAGGAAGCCGTTGTCACGTGACAATCACTCCGTGCATGATGCAGGAAGCCGTCGTCACGTGACAATCACTCCGTGCACGATGCAGGAAGCTGTCGTCACCTGACAATCACGTCCTGCACGATGCAGGAAACGATTGTCAGCCGACAATCGTTTCGCGCACGGCTGTTTTGACCTTTCGTCGCCTGACAATGCTTATATAAAAGCTGTTTCAGGGGGCAGTGTCACTTGACACTGCTACCAATAACAGATTAATAATCAATCAAATACAACAAAAAAAGAAAAAACAAATGACTGTAGAAAATTTGCGTCTGCAGCGGCTCCAAAATTTGGAGCACTACCGTTTTGCCAAGAATGTGCTGACGCTCTGTCGCACGGCAAATATCGCTAAACTGAATCCCAAACTGCCCGAGCTGGAAAAGGCTATCGAAATGGAGGATTTGGCTCTGAATCCGCCCGTCGCGAACGAGCTGACGCCTCAGGTCATAGCCCTCGACGAGGAACGCGACAGAGCCTATCAGGCGCTGATGTCGCGCGTGCGTTCGTATGCTTTCGACGAGGACAGCCAGCTGCGCAACGCGGCAGCCAGAATCGAAGACGTGGCCGCTCGCTACGGCAACGTGATCCGAATGAACTATGACAAGGAGACGGCCGCGATAGAGAATTTCCTCACCGATCTCAAGGGCGAGAACATTCGCCCCCTCGTAACGAAACTCGGCGTGACGGCACTCGTCGACAGACTGGAGAAGGCCAATAAGGCCTTCGCCGACTTCTTCCTCCGCCGTCTGAGCACCGACCAACGAGGCAAATATGACGTGAAGGCACTCCGTGCCGAGACCGACCGCACATTGGTAGCCGTGGTGCGCCGCATGGACTCCATCGACGACATGGAGCCGAGCCCGGAGATCCGTGCGCTCATCGAGCTCTACAACCGACTCGTGGCCAATCGCCGCGCCCTCTTGGCTCGTCGCGCCACCTACGGAGAAGCAGCCGTGGAGAAGCGTCGTGCCGAGATCGCCGAGATGCTCCGCCCCCTGCTCGCCCGGATCGTGGAGGAGAAGAAGACAGCCGTCTTTGCCGGTCGCACCCTCGGCACGGGCAAGAACCGCCACTATCTCATCACATTCGTAGCCGAGAACGGCGACGAGGAGGATCGCTGGTACCGCATCGACAGGGAACAACTCGTCTATGTGCCCGAAGACGAACTCCCCAAGCCGAAGAAAAAGAAGAAACCCGCAAGCAGCACAGGCACCCCATCCGAGCCTCCCGTCCTGCCGAATCCATCGCAAGAAGGAGGCAGCAGTAGCGGCGGTGGCGAGCAGGGCTCTACCGGCGGCGGACTCTGATCCGCACTCCCCCGTGCCGGCCTGCCGGCCGCAGCAGCACAGGCAACCGAGTATAAAAGACAAAGGGGCTGTGACCAAATTCATTTTTGGCGCAGCCCCTTGTATATTCGAAAAATTAGGTGTTAGCCCTGATTAGCCTTTTTCTCTGTTTACAAACTATGTCTAAAGAAAAGTCCTATGCTAGGACTTAGCCAACAACGCATTTTCTTACTTGCGTCAACCATGCTTTTACCGACAGCTGCTGATAAATCGACTTTGGCTCCAATGCATTTACCCTCTTTCACTTTGAAACCGAGTTCCATTCCTGCTGTCATCGCGAAAGCACCCATGCTCTTGGTTCTAGATATTACACCACCTGCGAGGTCTTGCCGATCTTCGAAATTCCAAGTATGCATATACCCAATGGCAATAGGAGCAGCCAATTCAATTCGATCATTATCAATATGATAATGGCGAATCACTATGCCAGCAAATGTGTTAAACACATTATTCTCTATCCCAATGTTGTTGCCAGAGATAAAACTTGCATTTCTGTTATTATAGAGACCTAGATCTACTAACAGACCTAAACTTGTGCGATCTGCAAACTTCTTGTAGCTTAATTCTACAGACGCAGCTACTCCGGGATTATTTGCTAATGGAGCACGCTCATCCAATAAAGACAAGTTGGACACTAACATTGGAACTCCCATCCTAAAAGAGCTACTTAGGATAAGCCCTTCAGATTTGCTTGTTTCTTGCGCAAGCGAAGGTATTGTTATGGCTAAAAGCGCAAAAACAAACAAATACCACTTTGTTATTTTTCTGATTGTTTCCATAATAATGAACTATTACAAGCGACTGATAACATGTCATAAATACGCTTTTTCCCTGCTTCACTCAGTCTGGATTGGAAGACTACTTCTGTATGACCAGCAATGTATTCACGTCGTTTTTCTACCTTAAAATCAGGGGAATACATCTTGAGGAGAAAGTTTAGCAATATTTTCACTTCTTGCGCTCTGATTTCGGGAACAGCAGAAACAATCATATTGCAAATCTCTTCTTCCGTTTTCTCGGAATTGTCGTTTTCCAATGATGTGAATAATTGAGCCAATGCAGAGCATAGAGTCTCAACCTTCTCATAAGGAAGAGGACGAGAGGTCGATGAACCGATATTGTTACTACAGTAAGTCAGACTGTAATTGTAAAATTGAAGTGGGTCCAAATTTGTTAAAGAACCATGTTCATTCAGATAGGCAGCAATAGTATTGTTGTGCCAGACACCATAATTACTGCGTGTAATATCAGGACCAAACGATTCTTTGAGAAAGCTGACGTTTATGTCAGCATCCAATAATACAGATGTCCCAGCTGATGCAGTTGCACAAAATGCTACTCCCATTGCAGGATGGATGGTAGAACCAACACAAACTCCAATTGCATCAGCAGATACAACTGCAACAGCCTTAGCGATTTTCTTGAAGAAACTCCAGAAACTTCTATTGTTCATCAATTGCCCTTCAACAGAAAAAGTTTGTTGACCTGCAGAGTATGTACTCCGCCCATCACTATCCAAAGAGCTATTATAAGTTTCTAAATCTAAAACAAGTTCAGCTAAGGCAACGCTGTCTTCGATTGAACGTGCTTGAGGCAAGTCCGTTTTGATTGTCTCATTTTCCATTACTCGTACTTCTTCGATTTCTTGTTTGGAACATGAAACCAAAGAAAAGATCGCAGCTATGCACAAGCTTGCACCTACGACAAAAGATTTTTTCATCTTACTATATTTTGGGATTATATTTCTACACCTCCTTATCCGGAATTTGGAAATGCGGGGCAAAAGTAGAAAAATTTTATTTCCATCAAAAAAAATCTTCATTTTTTTTTCACTTTGCGCATTCTGCATATAAATGCTGCTACGTCGGCAGATTATTCTGGTTAAAAAGTTATAGATGCAGCTCTTGGTTATAGTGTCCTAAGATCGCTATGCAACCTGTAAGAAACGATTGTAGGCTGTTTCTTGCTTCCTGCACGAATGCAGGAGAGCAGAAACGCCCGTTGCTGCTCCCGTCAATACACTAATTATTATCGACTTAACCCCTTAATTCAAAAACTAAAATGACTGCAGAAATTTTCTCGTTTTCCCGGCTCCAAAATTTGGAGCACTACCGTTTTGCCAAGAATGTGCTGACGCTCTGTCGCACGGCAAATATCGCTAAACTGAATCCCAAACTGCCCGAGCTGGAAAAGGCTATCGAAATGGAGGATTTGGCTCTGAATCCGCCCGTCGCGAACGAGCTGACGCCTCAGGTCATAGCCCTCGACGAGGAACGCGACAGAGCCTATCAGGCGCTGATGTCGCGCGTGCGTTCGTATGCTTTCGACGAGGACAGCCAGCTGCGCAACGCGGCAGCCAGAATCGAAGACGTGGCCGCTCGCTACGGCAACGTGATCCGAATGAACTATGACAAGGAGACGGCCGCGATAGAGAATTTCCTCACCGATCTCAAGGGCGAGAACATTCGCCCCCTCGTAACGAAACTCGGCGTGACGGCACTCGTCGACAGACTGGAGAAGGCCAATAAGGCCTTCGCCGACTTCTTCCTCCGCCGTCTGAGCACCGACCAACGAGGCAAATATGACGTGAAGGCACTCCGTGCCGAGACCGACCGCACATTGGTAGCCGTGGTGCGCCGCATGGACTCCATCGACGACATGGAGCCGAGCCCGGAGATCCGTGCGCTCATCGAGCTCTACAACCGACTCGTGGCCAATCGCCGCGCCCTCTTGGCTCGTCGCGCCACCTACGGAGAAGCAGCCGTGGAGAAGCGTCGTGCCGAGATCGCCGAGATGCTCCGCCCCCTGCTCGCCCGGATCGTGGAGGAGAAGAAGACAGCCGTCTTTGCCGGTCGCACCCTCGGCACGGGCAAGAACCGCCACTATCTCATCACATTCGTAGCCGAGAACGGCGACGAGGAGGATCGCTGGTACCGCATCGACAGGGAACAACTCGTCTATGTGCCCGAAGACGAACTCCCCAAGCCGAAGAAAAAGAAGAAACCCGCAAGCAGCACAGGCACCCCATCCGAGCCTCCCGTCCTGCCGAATCCATCGCAAGAAGGAGGCAGCAGTAGCGGCGGTGGCGAGCAGGGCTCTACCGGCGGCGGACTCTGATCCGCACTCCCCCGTGCCGGCCTGCCGGCCGCAGCAGCACAGGCAACCGAGTATAAAAGACAAAGGGGCTGTGACCAAATTCATTTTTGGCACAGCCCCTTTCAGGTGCATAAGAATCTATATTACGGGAGAACAATCCCTGTAAGAGCAGTCACGATGCCGTTTTCCTCATATACAGTAATCCGGTAGGCATCTTCCAGCAGATCGGGATACCTCAGAACCCATCCACCTTTTATGGGCTGAGGTTTTGGCTTGGCCGTGTAAATTTTTCCAAGGGATCTAGTTTTTAGCTCTCAATGGGCCAGATCCCCCCTCAAGTGCAATTCGAGAGAGGATAAAAAGGATAATCCGTGAACGCTCTGCGGTCTATCGGTAGCGTACGGTCATGAACAGGTGTGTACGCGCCTGTCCGCGGATCAGTTCGCCGGCGGATCCGATCGTGTCGGTATCGCGCCGAAGAAGGTGGTCGATGCGGCTTTCGATCTCCACTTGGGGCAGGGGGGCAATACGCACGAAGACGCCCAGACGGACTCCTCTGCCATAGAAAAAAGCTGACGAATAGTGGTGACGCGGATTGTGCACCGCTTCATAGAGCCGGTCGGCAAAGGAATCCGTATCGAATGCCACGGCATCCATACTGCATACACGGAGCAATTTCCCTCCGCTATAATCGGCACGCAAAGCAAAGCTCTTGCCTCCCGTCGGAGCCTGCCACACTTGCTGCTGCCCATCGAAGCTATTGCTCCGACTCCATTGCAACGAAGCCATCAGCCGCCACCGCTCGTCGAACACGTATCGCCCTCTCAGCCTGACGGCAAGGCTGCGCCGATAGCGTTTGTCGGCGGTGCCTCGGATCCGGCAGCTCCACGAAAGGGCAGACAGGCTCTTCTCTCCTTCAAACATCCAGTACAAGGCTTCCGTTTTCTCTTTCCGACCGAAGCGTGGGACGAAACTGCCGTAGTAGTCCGCAAAAGCTCTGACCGTCCGGTCCGAAGGCAGCTCCCAAGCGGCTCTCCCCATCACGCCCCACTCATTGCCCGGGCGAGCCAAGAAACCATCCAAACCGCCGGTGGATTTAATGCCGCCGCTCA
>ENA-OWND01000783-OWND01000783.1-metagenome-genome-assembly--contig:-NODE-783-length-20812-cov-4.496796_pt1 | contig 20812 bp, 28 predicted proteins | sample MGYA00245342_ERZ651119 | MGnify/ENA primary metagenome ERZ651119 (study PRJEB26857, sample SAMEA4031756) | metagenome | biome: human; feature: oral; material: saliva | place: Philippines | collected 2014... | reverse complement strand
TTGAACTGTGGTCATACAATCACTCCTTTCCTTGGTTTAAAATATACTCACGTACCACTTCGTTGGGAACATTCCCAATAGAATTTCCTTATTTCATTTTGGCCCAGTTTCCACACAAGATAAGTTGGTCTTGATTTCAGTTTGTTTACTAAAGCTAAGATGTTTATGCCCAGAATTGTTTCAATCAAAGGGTTAATATGCTCTTTGTTTGATTTTAAGAAATACACCGCACACTTAGAACTCAAATCAGTACTAGTTAAAACATCTTTAATTATATCACTCAACAATGGATTTGTAAACTCCTTACATCTAAATTCCTAAACGAATATTATGTGAAACTGGAGAAGGTGTTTTGCATGTGAAGTTGTTTTGTAACAATTCAATCATATCATATCTTCCTTTCCTTACAACTCTATTCCACGTGTATCTTTACCTGTCAATACTGCTACGATAGATGTGTTATATACTCTACTAGCTAATCTAGCACCAAGAACTCTAATCAATTCATCTTTGGTAACCACATTGCTTGTATAGATATTTGTTTTTCTATTATTGATACGAGCATCAATTAAAATCAATAATTGATTATACTCATAGTCTGTTAATGTAGATGTGGCAATATCATCCCAGATAACTACATCACAATTCTTTATGTTCTCAATATATTCTTCTGACAAAGGGTTGTTGAAGTTCTTTAACTGACATAATAAGGTAGGAACGTGAATAAACATTCCATTCACTTCATTCCCTGCCATACTCCAAATCTTATCAAAATAGCTTAATAACATCTTGATTGCCCATGAAGTTTTTCCTGTTCCACTTTCAATAGAACTAAGAAAGATACTATAACCATAAGTAATATATTTATCTATCTTTCTCTGGATATCCTTTAATTTCCCAAAGGTTATTTTATCTTCAGGAGTAGTAGGAACTAACTTCTTTGGATACCATTGTGCTTTTGGTAATCCCGAACGTTCTAACATATCACACATGGTACGATACCGAACACAATTATGACAATCTAACTTACATATGTCTTTATACCAACATGCAACATTCCTACTCAATCCTTGTTTTCCTGTATTATACATAAGCAACTCCTTCTTGTGGTCAATCTCTCACAATTTAATAGTTTAGGTGTTTTTAAACCTTTCGGCATACTACTAAAGTCTGCATTTTCACCAAAGATGTTCATAAGGTTGCAATATCCACCTTCACTCATTCGACCCTTGATAAAATACTCTTCTCCTAAATAGCTTACTTTATCAAATTTTCTAAACCCATAGATTTTACCTGTAGGAAGTCTTTGTTCTCCTCGAATACCTCTTGCTAATCGGTAATCGCCCTTAGCCACTCTACGTTTATAGAAAATCACATCTAACTTTTTAAACTCTAACCCACCACTTGCAATTACACAAGCATCTATATAATGAGTTTTCTCCAATCCTAAGTGATGTCTATTTTCACTTGTTACAAACCCAAAGGTTTCGATTGCATCTGGATATTTCTTTAAAAGCCTACTTCTAATGATACTCATGTGAGTTGCATGTTTCAACGCCATCTTCTTGGGTTTCTTATTTAAAATAATCGTTCCATCATGTATTCCTTTATGACACTCCTTACATAGAGTTATCATGTTACTCTCATCATCACCGCCACCATAACTACGAAATATAATGTGATGAACTTCTAATCTACAATTCTTCTTGCCACAACACTGGCAAGTGTAGTTATCTCTATGAAGGATTGCACTTCTTCTTGAGGAATACCCATAGTTGAAACCTTTCTGGTAACCCTAGTGTCTAACTTTTTCATTGATTAAACTTGGGTTTTTCATTAAAGAAGTATCGAATTGACTTACTTCTAAGATTAAGTTCTTTTCTGAAATAGGAAGTATCTTTTTACAGAACTCAATTTCATCAATGTGGGCTTGAACTTTATGTTTTACTGAAGGTGGAAGTCTATCTTTCTTAATAGAGTTTCTTCTATTCAAAAATTTACATTTTCTGTAACGGGTTTTCCTACTTCTACGAGTATGCCTAAACTCACGTCTACGGTCCATCTTAGACTTAATATCATCTCTTAACTCAACTTGGCTTTGATACAGTACTTTATCATTCCCAACACAGGTTACACCAACATGTTTAGAACCTGTATCTACTCCAAGCACAACATCCTGTACGATTTTGGTTTCGGGTTCATACAACAACCTAATCGTGAATGGACAACGCTTTATTACTTTTGCTTTTCTATCTCTTAGTAACCTACGAACCTTGCCAAAACGTTTTGTTGGCATAAGTGGTTGTCCATTCTTGTCTAAAACATATACGAACATACGTTTAGCTCCTTCCGTATTTAATTTTAGTGAGTTTCAATTAAGATAATTCAGTACTCACTAGACTGTAGTGCCTAACTTGTTTCTGTTACCAAAACAAGTGTTGGACTTCCTTTCGTCAATGTTGAATTAGGTTTTCAATCTGTACACACAGAAACTCAATGCTATCCTTCCAACTTAATGCACAGACTCAGAGCAACGGTCTAAGGCGACAATCGTAGGTGAGTAACCTTAAGGATTCTCTAATTCAACGTAGGTAAGATTTCTCTAACCTGAGACTTGTGAAGCAACAACTAATTTATTAGCTGAGCATAGCCTCACACCAACATTTGTCGTTTCTCTCCATTAGAATGTCTCCTTGGTAGACTTAATATCCTCTAACTCTTCCTTTGTAAAAGAGGAACTAGAAATATTATCTCTACTTGTAAATGTTTTTGTTGCTCTATATGGATAGAATTTTGCCCATTGCCTATCAATACTTTGCTGAATACTGCCAAGTACATTATCTTGACAATCATCTAGGGAATCAAGTGCAAGTCTTATTTGATAAGAACTAGTAATCTTATGGAACTTAGAGCCAGTCTTGGGATTTAATCTCAAACTAAAATAGTCTACCAATAGTTTGCGTTCATCTTCATTGCTTGCAACTTCTCTAACCATGTCAAGCATTGTATCAAAAAGGTTTTTATTTTTCTTTGGCTTTGCAAGAGTTTTCTTTGGTTCTTCTAGGAATGGAAACTCTTCTTCGTTTACTTCTTCTACCTGGGATATTGGAGTTATTAAAAGCATATAATCTCCACCACGAGTGATACGAATATACCCATGTTCTAATAGTTCTTTGAATGATTCTTCATCTTCTACATTGATTTCAGACATCATACAGGCATAATACCCTTTTGCTCTAAGAGAAATGGAAGTATCTTCTAAAATTCTCTTTGGAATTGTTGTAAATGTTTTATGTTTCTGTATCTTCATACCTGTATCTCCTATTCTGAACCATTGTTCCACTTTAATAACTCTCTAAGGACATGACTTCGCATATTATGAACACCAGTATCTGGCGAGATATTATAGTTCTTCATATCCTTAATAATGTTTCGATTTTCTGTAATATAAAAGGTAGCATTCTTTTCTCTTCGGTTCTTAATATATCTCTTATAGAAACCAATAAAATTATTATTTCTATCTGGGTCAAACATCTCAATCGCTTGTCGAAAAAGAATGTATCTATCTTCCATATCTGCAACATCTGTATATCCAATATATTTGAGTCTTTCCCAAACATATAAAAAATCTTTTCTTTTAATTGCTTGTAAAATCTCAAATTGTCCATTGTTGCTCACAGAAAGTACCTCCTAATTGCTAGTCGAGGGGGATGGACTTGCACCACCGTTTCTATTCACCATTGAACAGCGTGTTTCTACATTATCACTACCACTCGAATTTGAAGCTATCTTCCAAGCCCCATTTCATCATTTTAACTGACCAATGTCAATTAATTTTCAGTTAGAAATTCTAAATATTCTTCTGAAAAATCTTGCAACACATCATCATTCGACGTGTCTGGTTTTAAATCCTTGCCTAGTCTCTTTAACTCTACACCAGTTACTACATGTTTTACCTTTAAATCAGCATCTGGTGGAATCATTAAATCTTCACGAAGTTTTTCTCTTACCTTACTGTGCTTCTCTTTAAACTCCTTTTTAGATACTAACTTTGTGTACTTTGGAAGTTCATCTTTCACAAAGGCTTTTAATCTTTCATTACAGATAGCATAGCCAATCACAGCCTCTTGAAGAGAGAAAGAACGATTAGGAATAAAGTCACACTTGGATAATGTGAAATCATCATTAGTATCTGTTACTGATTGAGTGTCAAATTCGTCTAAATGAGAATCTCGATAGGCTTTCCAACGTTCATCTAATTCAATTAAACGATTTACATACTTAGCTTTTAGCTTATCGGATGCTTCATCGTCAATAACTTCTTTTGTTACTTCCTTAGTATAGATATGTCCAGTATCTAATTTTAAAATCAACTGTTTAAAATATTCTTTTCCAACACTATAAACTCTGTACCAATAGAATGGTGTTAATTTCTCATTACAGTAGTACTTTGTTGGTAAGTTCTCTAAATTTAATCCTTTTTGCATAATTTCTCCATATAGATATATAGAAGAGATTTGATATAAGCATTCACACATCTAAACCTTATTACTGATTTAACATCGTACCCAGAAGAAACTAACTCTTCTACAAAGCCTTCAAAATAAGACTCTGTAATATAGGTTAGCCCATCTGGTAATACAATTGTGTTCTGCTTACTATAATCAATCTCATCTTTAATTAAGTTCCACGCATATCTACCATCAGCTCTTCCACCAAGGTAGGCTCTGTTTACATCTAATTCAATCATCTTACAAAGATGTCAATTCTATCCCCACGAAGTACAGGAATATACTCTTTATGAGATTTTAAGAAATAATACTTATTGTATTCTAACTTACTCCAATATACCATTTCTTCTTCAGTACTTTCATCAAAGATAGCAACTTTACTGTCCTTAGATAATAATTCAGCAACTAGGCAATTACTATCATTATCATAGTAGTAATCAGTGTTTTCATCTTTAAGAATAGAATATCTCTTATAATATCCACAATACTGTAATACATCTAATACTCTTTGTGTATCTAACTGATTAAAACTTAATGCAATTTCCTTTGTTTGATGGCACACTAACTTTGGTTCAGCACCTAAGAAAAATTTCAAGTAAATGTTTCTAGGAATCTGAAACTTCTCTGTGTTAAGAGCAGGAATACTTACTAAAGCATAAGGATTTACATTTCCGGCAGGTGTAACACAAGTTTGACCTGTTTCCCCATCCTTATAAAAGCTGATAGGAATCTCCCAGAATAAATTACAGTTTGGGAAGAAACATCTATGTCTAGCCATAAATCTCTCAAATCTTACTTGTCTAGGATTCTCTGATTGCTTTAGCGTTAGTTCCATAAAGGCATTACCAGTTTCATCACAAATCATTTTAGCTTGTGATAGAGTATTGATATGTACCTTTGTTTCCTTTTCATAGAATTTTCTATTCACTAATAAAGCAAAGAATAAATATTTAACTTCGCTATATAGCATTGGTACTTTAAACTCATCTGCCATTGTTAAGGCAAATATTGTATTACGATACACATTATCTGTGATTTCATCATTAAAGATAATTTCGCTTAACATTAATGAATCTAAATTCTTAAATTTTGCTTGAAGAGATAAATCTTCTTCTAAGCGATTGTAATACTTTTCATTGCTAATGTGGGAGCTTTTTAATTTATACATGAATCTCTTGGTTAAACATCTTTCTTGTGTTTTCTAATCTCTCTAAATCTTCCTTACTTAATTCATTGTTCTTTAATTTTTCGTGGTACTCGGATTGAGCAATGTCAATCTTCACTGTTTCTTCTAAAGTCATGTTTTCCCTTTCTTTTAAAATTCTGTGAAAATGGCTTTTACAATATCATTTCCACTTGTTTTATACTCTCTATTTTCTGTAGAGTATATATCTATCCCCATAGACCATTTTGATGGGGTAAATAACGTTCCAGTATCTTCTAGGCGATTAAAGATATAAATATCCTCATCAGAGATAGTTCCAAAGGTATAATTGGGGTTAATATAAATCAGTCTCTGAGAAAAAGTATCTGGTAAATATTGTTCTCTTGTCTCTTTAGCCACCTGTAACATTCTCTTCTTTAATTCTCCCTTAGAGATGGTTAAATGAGTAGTGGTGAACCCATCTACTTCTAAGATGTTATAAGATTGTCCTTTTTCTCTTTCTCCAATGATATAAACTCTATATATCTTATCTACTACACATAGGAACGTTGGTCTTTTGAATCTATCTAAATAAAACAACTCTAAATGTGGTGTTGCTACCCATTGTCTTTCCTCAGATAGAATATGAGATAACTCTAAGGCATTTCTTACTGCCTCATTATTGCCACTCACATATAATAGTCCTTCGATTACATCTTTTGTTCTCAAATACTAATCACCAAGTTTCCCAATTACAAATGTTCTATCTTTAAAAAATCCACCTAACGCGCCGACTCGGTCCATATCATTAAAGGCTACTTTAGCACTAAAAAGACCACACTTAAAGACACATTCTCGATTGTGCTTATATGGGAAACTAAATTCATAGATTTCCTCGGTATTATCTGGGTTAAACAAAGTGATAGAATTAACATTATATTCCTTTGCTACTTCAAATAGATACATAATGTAGTCCTTAATTACAAAGTCTAATTGGCTCTTCGGCATTTCCTTACAATCTAATTTTAACATAAAGGCATACGATAAGTGTATATCATAGATAACAGTTTCTTAATTTGATAACACTGTTCCTTAATCTGTTTATACTCTTTACTTCGTTTATTCGTTTCCTTTAATAATGCTCGTAAATCATTATCCATTGAATACAGAACCTTACCTAACGGTTTATATTGCATACTGTGTAAAGCAATTCTATTTACTACTAGAGAACCATCTGTCCCAGTATTATGCTTTACTTCTTTTTCTAAATATTGCTTAATCGTCATAATTATTATTCTTTCTCACTCCCACGTAAGAACTCCAAGAATAATTGAAAGTCTTTTTCTTCTAAAATATAGTAGTTTCCTGAATTATCCCCAAAATTGAAAGATATTACACTGTGTTCTTTTCTCATAAAGTGACACTCTTCTCTATTCTTTTCAATCCAATCCTTCTTGATACTGAAGGATTTCTTTGGTTCTACACAAGTCTTACACTCTATTAACATGGAAACATCTTTAACATCGACATCTCCCTTATGCCACATGGTAGCACCACTGTTTTTAACAGTAGTACCACCTGTAACATTGGCTACACTCTTTTCTTGTTTAGAAGAATAATATCTCGTAGGTTTCTTGGAATCGTCTTGTGGAGTGATTTTTCTTGAATGTAATTCTATCAAGAAACACTCTCCTCTCGCTCCAATTTTTCCATTTCTTCCTTAAATGCCTTGGCTTCTTTTGAATTTGACTCAGATAATTGTTTTTCCTGTTCTAAGATAACGGATAAGTCCTCATCACCAAGTAATGAAATATCATCTCGACCGGACATAGCAGTACGTAATCGGTCTGCATATTTTTCTGTAAACTCTGAATGTTCTTCTAAGAACTCCATCAACTTATTCTTGCCATTGAATTTTAATGGTTCTCCACTCTTTGTAGTTAAAACTTCCCCCGTTAATGGGTCTGTCAATGTTACCCAAGAACCACCATTGATGTAACCGAAAGTAGTTGCAGTAGAGATTAAATCTCCTAAATAGTCCATGCCCTTATCATATAGGAATGTAATATATCCACCACCACGGTTAGTAGCACCTACACGGCTCTTTGTTGTACTGAATGAAATTCTGAATCCTACAGCATCCTTTACCTTTGAATCGGAAATTTCTTCTCTCTTCTCATTGATAAACTTGCGTGTACCAAAACGAATCTTAAAAGATGGAAAATAATCAAGTGCATAACCACATGGTTCTGTATATTTAACTGCACCTACTGGGTAAGGTAATTTTTCAACACGAACCTGATTAATAACTAATAAGATGTTATTTCTTCGTGCTGTGAGCATTGTCATCTTCTTGATAAACACACCCAATGATTTCGCAATAGATGCTCTCATACCCTTATCAGTTGTAATAGGACTATCCAATACCTCTCGTGGAATCAACATAGGAGCAGAATCTAAGACAATCATACCAACCCAGTCTTGTCTTTCTAAATCTACAAGCATATCAAATACTTCTTCTGCTGAGATACCATTTACATCTAATCGTGCAAATTTACCTTCTTCCATGCTCATCCCAGTCATCTTTTGAAGGAACTCTGTTTGCCCTAATAGAGTATTCTCTGCATCAGCATAGATACATACCTTTGTAGGATTTTCTTTCTGGTATTGTGAAATCATACAACAAGCACCTAGTGTCTTACCACTATGATTTACTCCACTTGTTGTTACAATCTTTCCATATGGCAATCCACCATACGTTGCATAGTCTGCTGAAATACTACCAAAACTTAATCTTCGTACTTTACCAATCTCATGTGATAATCTAACACTTCCCCACTCTTTATTAAGCTTGGAAGCATAGGCTAAATACCCATCTAAATCTTGGTTTGCCATTGCTAAATTCTTACTCACTATCTCTTACCCCCTGTAACTTCTTTTCTGCACTTCTACTAATTAAAACACTATTTAAAGTATTAATTAGTCTATGTGCCTCATCTAGTTTAATTCCCATCAGGTCTTTTACCATCTTATAAAGGGAACTAACTGCTTGTTTATCCATTGAATTAATAGTTGCTACACTATTCTTTTCTGTCTGTGTTCCTGTGGCAGTTGAATACTCTCTAGCATTCTTTTCCTTATACAAAACAGATGCACAATCACTCATTAAAGCACTTTCTGCTGTATAGTTACCAAAGAAATAACATTCAATAGATAATTTCATCATTGTTTGTCGTATTTCTTCATCTGACATAGAGTCTAACTTAGACATCTTCTTTACAATATCGTCAATCGGACCACTATACTTTGAAACCGCTTCCTTTGCTAGTGGCTTTAATTGAAGAAATACATGTTGACATTCTTTTCTTGCTTGTTCAATTTCCATGTACTTGGTCTCCTAGCAATTAAAGTATACCACGAATGTAGATGTTTGTAAACAAAAAGTGAAAACTTTTTCATGATTTTGAAAGACTTTCACTCTTTAAATGTTCTAGTATGATTGTACCAAGAGGATACAATGTGTGTTCTTCTAAAGCAGAAGAATTAAATGTTCCCTCACAGGGTTTAAATAAATAATTTCCGTTTTCATCGGGAACAAAATCAGTAGAACCAAGAAGTACCCCATTATTTGCAACTATCCACTCAATCCCACTATTATATAGAATTTCTAGTGGTTCTCCCATGGAAATTCTGCCAACTTCTCTTTGAATTTTAGGAATTAAAGCGAGAACGAGGATAGAAATGCCAATCTCAACATATCTTAATGTTTGTAGATATGGTAGTCCAGTAGAAAGAGTGAGAGGAACTGCTACAAGCAATCCATAGAATAGATGTTCCACATACTTAGGAAGAAAGGATATAATCTTTGTAGATGTTGGAAGAGATGTATATTTAAAATAATACACTTCTTTCCTAATCCTCTTTAGATTTTTAATTGTCTTTTTGTTATCCATATTGTCCTCCTACTTCCTTACAATTAAATGGTATGAATCAGTTTTTCTCGTTATACCAGATGTCATTGACAATCTCATCTGCACATCGTTCACTATCTTTCAATGTACAGATAGTACAAGAATAATCGGGGTGCATTAAGAGATGCTCTGTCTCGCTAATATGTGCCTTTTGAGCAGGGGTTAGACCGTTGTTGAACCATGTACCATCCTCATTAATTCTCTTTACGTAGACCACCTTAAAATCAATCTCATGGCACTTCTGGAATAGATGATACTCACATAAGAAACGCATATCAGAGATAAAGAAATTCTCTTTATCACTATCTAAGATTTGTTTTAAGACAATACCACTATAATAATTATCGTCTTTGTATAAACCATACTTTTCTTCATCTTCTTCTGCCTTAGCACTAAAGTATTCTTTCACAGGAGAAGATAATTGTTGTAGGAAAGTCCTTCCTGCTACATCCTTTTTACCATCCCAACCAAGCATTTTAGCCTGTTCTTTTAGGTGCTTTGCAAAGCTAACATGCTCACTGTTTGGTACTTTTTGCATTAAGAAGTTCACCATCGTGTCTTTGCCGTGTTGAGCCTTACCAATAACCGCTATTACTATTTTCTTCTTTTTTATCATTACTAATTTCCTCACTACCTTGTTTAGTCTAAATATTCCTCATCAAAACTCTTTGTTTCAAATTCTGTTTCGGTGTAATAGTCTAGCTTTTCCATGTTGTCTGTGATTACAATATGTAGTCCATCTGGTGTTTCGTGAGTGTATTGATACCCATTACTAAAAGTCATACCAGAATTAAAGTCATCTTTAAACGTAACTTCATACTTAGCCACAACCTTATCACCATCTAACAAAGAGATTGTCTTTATGTTATTTTCCTTTAGTTTATTAAACACAGATAATATATGCCCATTATAAGAAGAATACACTATATTACTGGTATTTGGAATAAACATCTTAACAAAATGCACTGTTTCCTTATATGTAGTACTTGCACCGTTATAACTTGTATAACTAATGTTCTTAGATGTAATAATATTGTCAAAAATTAGACTATCAATATCACCTATATCAATAGCAAACTTGCCATGGTCAGAGAACTCGAATTGAATTGTATCCCATGTTCCATCTGTGCTTTCTTCTACTATTTTGAACAACTCACCATACTTAAAGAGTATCTCATCCCAATCATCTCCAATATATAGTTTGTGCAGCGTAAGAACTTTCTCTAATAACTCATCAAAGTCATGGTATCTCCACGATTCCTCAAGTTGTCCGAACAGTAGAAAAGGAACTTTTCTAAACAGAAAATCCTTCTTACAATATGGTGAATTATCATAGCCAAAACAAGGTTCATACACCTGTGTAGATAGTGGGAAAACAATCTCTACTGTATCAGTATAGAATTTATCATACACTGTACCAGCATTATGTTCGTAAGGAATATCATTCCAATCATCTCCATAGATACCATTAACTGTTTCACCAAGATACAGTTTAACGATATTACCAAAACACTCAAAATCTAAAATCTTTGTCATATAAAAAGTTTCTCCTACCCATATCCTATCATATCAAGTAAATTATGTCAAGAAGAAAAAGAGAGGATATTACACCTCTCTTACTTTATTTTAGTTCCACTCGTTCCTCTACCAGTTACTACAATATCATCTGATAGTTTAATGATATCGCAGGATATGATTTCATCATCTTCCTTTAATTTATGTAACATATAACCACCAGAGCCACGACCCTTAGATGGGCAATCCTCAACAGACGTGTACTTAACTTTGTTCTTTGACACGGTCTTAATGATGTCTGTTGGAGATACAACGTTCGCATATACAATATCTTCTAGTTTCGTGCCAGTGATTAAACCTGAGCCAATATTTACTGTTCTCAACTTGTCAATATCCATCTTGAATAATTCGCCATGTTTATTGATAATGACTAAACTCTTGGTTTTCTTGTCATCTTCTGTTATAGGACTAGCAAAGATAATAGACTGCTCTGGTGACTTGCAGAATAAGCCTTCCTTGAACTTATTTTTGAATAGGTTGATATTTCCCTTATCAGAAACGACAAGTGTTTCATAACCAGTGTCCACAGTAATACCAGCAATGTCTTTGCCACTTGTGAACGTTGAAATGCTTTGTGGGGTATCAAGAGGCAACTGCTCAACTGCCAATGTCTTACATGAACCATCTTGATTGATTACAAATAAATTTCCATCGGATTGTATCTTAATCTTAGAGCTTGCTGTTTCCTCTATTGATTTATAAATACTGTCACCTGTAATATTGATATAGCACTCAACACCTTTAGATAATAACTTACGTTGTTTCTCAATGTCTTTTTGTTGTTGTTTCATCTCTTCCATTGATACACCAACAATCTCAGTTCTTCTTGGAGAAGAAATAATTTTAAGTGTCTCTCGGATTTCTTCGACAATTTCACCATTTAACAATGTTTCACTATTTAAAATCTCGTGTATTTTACTATTTTCCTCAACTAAGGATTCCTGTTTTTGCTTAATCTCAATACTATCAGCCTTTGTTAATTGCTTTAATGTCATTAATAAAATCTGATTGGCTTGAGCAGAATCAACGTTAAATTTAGCTTGTAGTTTTTCTGATGCAATGTCGGAGTTATCAGATTTTCTAATAATTTTAATAGCTGCATCAATATCAACTAAAACCTTTAATAACCCTTCTAGGATATGTAAGTCTTTTTCAATAACCTTTAGTCTGTACTTAGAGCGAAGTTTGTAAACATCTTTACGCATTCTACAGAACCCCTCAATCATTTCATACATAGAAGTATTTGGATGAGGTTTATTGTCAATAATAGTTGTAGCATACACAGAGTATGAGACCTGACATCTTGTATATTGATACAATTCCTCAATGAGTTTATTAAGATTAGCCCCAGCTTTTACATAAATAGCCAGTTTTACTTCACACTTATCTGTTTGGAAACGTCTATCAGATAAATCTTTTATCTCTGATATTTCAAAAAATTTTCCATTTTTCTTCTTTTTGTTATCAATGTCTGTAATTACCTGTTCTACTGAAACATTATAAGGTAATTCAGTAAAATCTATTTCAACTCTACCTTTACTTAATTCTTTGATGGAATACTTACCTCTAACAATGAATTTTCCCTCACCGGTCTCTAAATACTGTTTGATACCATCAATACCGATAACAGTTGCCCCGGTTGGGAAATCCGGTCCCTTAATATATTCACATAACTCTTTAGCACCAGTTATTTTACTTTGTAGATATGCAATACATGCTTCCATAACCTCATCAGGATTGTGTGGAGGGATGTTACAAGCGAAACCTGTAGCGATACCTTGTGTTCCGTTAATTATTCCTAACGGCCATCTTGTTGGTAATGTAAGTGGCATTATTTCATCTCCCTGCTCATTTAATGTCCATAAACAGCCATGATTTTGAGTATCTCTTACAAGCTCATAACAAGCCCTATTCATACCAACTTCAAGATAACGAGCAGCAGGGGCACTATCCCCAGTAAATCTTCCAGGTTGTCCTGTTGTTTTTACAAGTGGTACTCGTGAGTCAAATGTTTGTGCCCATCCATCAAGAACTTTTTTAATACTGGTCTCTCCGTGAGGGTGGTATTTACCCATAATTGTTGCTTGTACTTGACCTTCCTTAACATTCCCTTTATCGGGCCTTAAACCTTGTTTGTACATACCCCAAATACTTCTTAACTGAACAGGCTTTACAAAATCATAATTATACACAAGTGCCCTATCGAGGAGTGTTGCATAAGCGTACTCTAGTCCCCAATCATTCATTACCTCAACAATTTCATACTTAATCGGTTCCCTAGTGTTTTCTAAAATTTTATCAATGTCAAAATCTTTTAAACTTTTACCCATTACTCCACCTCCTCATTAAACTCAACGACTTCCTGCACATAAGGATTGTTCATAATCCACTCTTTACGTGCATCTGCATCATCTCCAGAAATCAGGTTAATAATTTCTTCTGCTTTTTCTACATCTTCAATGGTAATCTGAGCAATACGTCTAGTTTCAGGATTCATACCAACCTCAAATAGAACTTCCTCAGATGTCTCACCCAAACCTTTGAATCGTTTTATCTCTTTTATTGTTTTCTTTTCTTGAGCAAGTTTTGTCTCGACTTCTTTCTTCTCATCTGCATTTACACAATAGTAAACTTCGTCTTTAGAAACAATAATCTCATATAGTGGAGATAACATTCTAAATAATCGTCCCTGTTTAATTACCTCAGGCATTAATACCCAGAACCACGTTACAAGCAGGTTGGCTATGGACCCTCCATCGACGTCCGCATCTGATGCAATAATTACATTATGATAACGCATCTTTTCAATATCAAAATCTTCACCTAAACCACAGTCTAAACACTTGATAATGTCTTGTGTCTCTTGATTTTGCATAATATCTTTAGGAGATGCCTTTAATACGTTTAAAATCTTACCCCTAATAGGTAAAAGTGCTTGGTAACGAGAGTCTCTAACTGCCTTTAAACCCCCTAAGGCACTGTCACCTTCTGAGATTAAGATTTCTGAAATAGGACTATGAGTAATTTCACAGTCAACTAATTTAACTGGCATGGATGAATCTCTAAGAACTTTATTCTTCTCTCTATTTAACTCTTGTTGTTCTTGAATACGTGTTCTATTCTTCATTGCTGTGATAACTTTTTTAGCGATAATTTCAACTTCATCACGATTAGATGCTTTATTCAACCAATTGGTTAATTGAGAATAAATACTGTCATATAATGCCTTTTGTAACTCTTTACTCCCAAGCAATTGTTTTTCTTGACCCACAAATCTAGGTACATTAGTCTTAATTGATAAAACTGCTGTTAAACCTTCTTCTACATCTTTGACAATAACATCACTGTCATTTTTATTTAAACCATTCTTCATAGAACGGAATTTTGTGTTAAATGCATCTGTTAAGGCTTTTTCTAATGCTTGAACATGTACCCCGCCCAATGTTGTACGAATATCATTACAATAGGAATCAATAACACAATCATACCCACTGTTATAATTAAAGGCTAATGAATAGTATAATTCTCTCTCATCATTTAATAAGTCCCCATCGTTATATTCTTTGTCAATGTAGCCAAGCAGTGTTTCACCTGTGGCACCTTTAGGAATAGTGGGATTACCTTGTCCCTGTCCTTTTTCTCTAAAAGCTGTAGCACCATTAAGGTCAATAATCTTAGTAATATTGTTACCCACTTGAATATCAACAAGTTCCTTAATACCTTCTTCTGATTTAAAGGTTTGTTGCCAGAATGAACCATCCTCTTGTTCCTCTAACACTTCCATCGTTGTGTGAGGATATAAGTAGGCTGCCCCCTTAATGCGAGCAATAATATCATCTCTATCAAATGGGTATGGGACAATAAACCACTTATCATTTAATTTAAATTCTACAGATGAACCGTGAGGAAATAATTTTTTATCTTCCTTTGAACGACTATCTTTTAAGGTAAAAATTTCTGAATTATCTTTAGCAGGTTTGAATACGCCTTTATCATCAAATAATCCAGGCACATAGTCTAAGAAGTCTAAAGCGTAAATTTCATTATCTTTAAAAACTCTTACTTTGAACCATTCGGATGTGCCATTTGTACTTGAACCACCTACACCGTTCTGTGATGTGGTAAATTTACCCTTTTGTACACCTTTAAGTGCAGAGCCTGATTGTAATAAACCAAGCGCCTTAAAAATACCTGACACCTTGTTTCCATAAGCATCTTCTGAAATATCTGTTGGGATACCACGACCATTATCCTCAATCTTTACTACACCGTCTTTATAAAATGTTACTCTTAAGAGGTTGGCTACACCAATTGCTACTTCACCTAGGGCATTATCCCAAATTTCTCGAATTGCAACATTCTTTTGTGATGAGAATGGGTATTCCTCACACCCACGTTCATCTCCAAAAGTTAGGTTTAATCTTGTTCTTAAATGCTGTAGTGGTGTTAGTGCCTCGATTGATGATGCTTTATAATTTTTTATTTTTTCTTCTTTTGTCAATTCTCTTTTCTTAGCCATCTACTACTTCCTTTCTTTTTAAACTGAAACTCCGTAATTTACTATATTTTACGGTTAATTGCTTTACTTGTGATTTTATCATTACTTTTCACAATCTATCTTTCTTTGAATCAATATTCTGGAAAACCTTATCTTTGCTTGACCATTCTCGTACAAGCACAAATTTCTCATAGTTGGAGTATAATGACCTTTATTTCCACTAGAAAAGAAATCATTGCACCACTGTGTTCCCATTTCTCCGATACCTAATTCAATACTATATGGCAATCTATCTATTCCTACAATCTTGAACTGATTGATGTCATATTTCTCAATAAAAGTAATCGGAACTCCCATAATCCCAAAATAGTCACATGATATATCAGATACTTTATCTACATTAATAGCGTCAAAATTATGATACTTAATGTAATTGTTCTCCTCATATTTCTTTGTTAAGGTTAACTTCTTAGCGTTTTCTCCAATATTAGTTACCCAAATAGTATTTCTAATTTGGTAAACACTTCCATCTGGCTTTATATAATTAGCGGGATGTGTTTTACCTGTCCAAACTTTATTCTCTTTTATTTCCTTAAATACATTCAAATATTTAACAACGTTTATAGTTCCAATAAAAAGAAATTGTTTCTTATTTTCAACTAATATATCAAAGAAATCTCGTATCAAACTAAAAGGTGGATTAGTTATTACCATATCACACTCTTTTAATATTTCGACACACTCTTCACTACGAAAATCTCCATTTCCAACCAATCTCTCTTGTTTAACTGCTTTGCCATCGTAAGTTGTTTTATAAGATTGCTCACTGTCAAGATAAGTTGATACAAGACCCTTCAGTTCTAAAACGTGGAAATTATCATAGAAATACTTCCAAAAGTTAGAGTACTTTGGGCTATCACAGTTACAATAAACTATTTTGTCTTTCAAATAAGAGGAATAGCATTTAAGTTCATTCCCTATTTCATATAGTTGTGTATAGAACTCATCATTCTTGACAACCTTTGCTTTCCTTAAATTGTCAGTTTTACTCATTAAGTTCACTAACCTTTCTTTCTGACAAACAATCTAACATAAAATAATCTAGTCAATATATCTTCATCAGAAAAATATGGGTGTGTATCTCTCCAATCGTTATTTTGTTTTTTAAATATCGACTTCTGCTCTTTGGTTACAGGGATAAAGAAATCACAAGAAGATTCCACAAACTCTCTATCACCAGACATGCCAAGTATTTCAAACTGTTCTGGATTATATTTGTCCAAAAATGTGACTGGAACACCAATTATCTCATTAGTATCTGGGATTTGTTTGATGTTATCTACATTAACTGCCATATAATTTGAGTATCTTCCATATTTTGATAGGTCAAATACAACTAACTTCACATCCTCAATATTTGGTCTAGGCTCAATGTTTGTATACCATCGACAAATACCACTGACTTTCTTAGTTGTTCCGTCTGGTGTAATAAATTCCTTTGGCACTGTGTACCCAAACCATACCTTATTTTCTTTCACCTTGTAAAACAACTCTCGATAGATGACAGCAGTTTTATTCCCAATCAACAAGAACTTCTTGTTATACAAAAGTAACAGATGAATAAGTTGTCTCCAAAGACTGAATGGGGGATTGGTTACTACTACATCACATTCCTTTAATATTTCAACACATTCATCACTTCTAAAATCACCATTGTTATTTAGTTTTTCTTTTGTAAAAATGGAAATATCGTCATCATTACCACCAAGGTATTCGCACTTACAAGATTGTTCATCAGCACTATAATAGGTTGCTACTAACTTTTTAAGTTTTAATTTTGAGAAGTTTTCGTGAAAATATCTCCAGAAGTTAGAGTATTTTGGATTGTCACAATTACAATAAACTGTCTTATCCATGAAAAAGTTAGTGTAATGTACTAGTTCGTTCTCAATATCTTCTAATTTCGTATAAAATTCATCGTTTTTAGTTGCTTTTGCAATATGAAAATGTTTATTGTTCTTCATAGTTAGTTAATCCATTTAACAATTGTATCACCCTTGTATCCTTTTTCAAACACAAACCAAGCATAGGCAACTGCACTAGATGTGTATTTCTCAAAATCACCGTTCTTAGCACAATTCAGTCTCCCACTGGCAATATATATATCTAGGTGGATTCTCTTCAAAGAACTTCTTTCGTTCCTTACCTTCCAAAAATAATACCTTTAAGAACATTGCTATCTTATTGCCCTCTGGGATAATATCTAAACAATGATTTAAAATAGGTAGAGCAATCTTGTAAGGTGGATTAGTAATAATATCTCCATTAAATTCTTTAATATTAAATACATCTTCCTGTTTAATGTCATCTACACCACGGTAGATTAAATCCGTTGCCGTTACATCATATCCATGAGAAACAAGAACATCTCTAATATGCCCCATACCTGCACATGGTTCTAATATGTTCTTATTAAATACTTCTTTTTCTAATAATAATTCAGTTGCTTTTGGTTCAGTAGCATAGAAATCATTTTCTTCTCTATCGCTTACAAGACCATTAGCACCCATTGTTACAAATGTATTAGTTCTTTTCATTGTACTCTCCTTACTTACTTAAGTCCTCTTGAACATCTTCCCACCTCTTTTTAGGGGTGTATAGCCATAAGGAAAGGAGTAAGAATAGAATTGATGCAATAAGACGGAAATTTTGTGAAGAAACAGAGTTAGTATAGTATACCCCTACCGAATTTAATAATGACATGTTAATACATATATTACTCATTCTTAAACTGTGTTCTTTATTTCTTTCCATCTTGCTAATCATTCGAACACTAATAAATCCAACTAAAATACCAACATTACCTAACCATCCACCAATAGTAAAAAGAATTGGATAAGTTCCTTTGAATGGGAAAAATACTAACATCACTAAGATGATGCCACATTGAATTAAATCTAATTTCTTAAGCATATATTGTCTCCTTATTTCACATTATATCATACAAAATAAAAAAGTAAATACCCTAAGTACTTACTCTTATATATTTACACTAAATAATTTAATGATTAAATTAACTACTTTCTCCCAAACAATTAAAAATAAATTGAACATATTATCTCCTATTTAATTAAATCAGAAATCTTGTATTTCTTCCCTTTAAGTACATTATAATTCTTAGAAAAGTTTACTATAATGTTAGGATTGTTTGGACTGGTGAATACTGCTTTAAGGATATATCCTTTCTTATTCTCTTGAGGCTCACCAAACTCTACATAAACAGAACCATTATGAAAGAACTGCTTAATGATTTCTAATAGTAAAGCACTCTTTTTCTTTTCTTCTGGAAGATGTAACATATACATATATTCTAAATCAACCTTGGCAAACTTTCTCCCCTCAGTGTACAACAGATAAGAGAATATAACCCCAATGCAGAGTAGAAGGACACTATTAGATGACATGACCACACTAATTAGAATAAAGGAAATAATAATATACAAATACCCAATATCTCTGTAATGATATAAGGTGTAATGTAAACCAGTTACATCATTCAAATGTGAAATAATCTCATTTTCTAACAAACTATCATTTTTCACAAAAATGTATGTTAAAAGCTTCAATAGAGTAATACCACCAAAAGACAACATCAAGAAAATAAATAGCTTATGCATTGTATATCCATATAGAATGGATAAAATTAGAGCTGTGTTTAAGAAATATTCTAGGGTACTCTGTGATGTACTATTATCCTTATTCTTCCAACCATAGACTATTAGAGTTACTAGAAGAATAAAACTAACACAAACACCAAATAGTTTGATTGGAGAGTAATCCTTTGCAAACCCCAATAAAGAGACTAGAAGAATTACCACAAATCCCCTAATAATTTGTATGTAGTTACTCCTCTCCATACATTCGTTCCCAACATTTCCCACAGATACCAGTCATTAATGCTTCTCTATCCTCATTAGAAAGACTTGGCATACACTCTTGGATTCTACCACCATTTCTCCACTTGATAAATCCCTCATGAGGAACAATAACCGTATAAGACTTACCGCAGATAGGGCAACGACATTCAACATTACAAGTATTCATAGAATATTACCTCTCTTACATACTAAGTTTACCATATTTAATATCAGATTGTCAATAAGAAAAAAGAGGCTTATTAAGCCTCTTCTCTCATTAAATATTCTTTTACTAGCTGGACTACAAGACATGCCTTCTTACCAAAAATCTTTTCAAAGAAAGGTTCACCAGTCTTTAGATAATCTTCTCTAACATCAGCAAGGTATAAAGGAATAATCTTACCTAAATTCTTTAGGTCAACATCAAATGTTTCTTTACTCATTACGGATTCAAGACGTGCCATAGTAAAATAACGGTCAATCTCAGAATTGAACTTAGCTTGTTCTGTACTTAGTTCAATCTGTTTCTTTTCCTTAGCAGTATTCTTAATTTCGGTAAATCTTTCTGTCTTATGCTTAACTGCCACATAATTCTGGATAGCTCCTGTTTCTTTATCTAATTCAAAGATTTGAGAATTGATAGGTTTATAAACCAAACCTTCTTTCTCTCCACCTAAAGCAGATTCAGCAGTAAGGGGAGTATTCATTAAATTCTTCAAAGTATCAATACGAACAAAAGGAACAAGAATACCCTCTGGTACAAAGTTCTGTAGTTCTTCAAGAGAAAAACTTCTAAATACCTCATGTGTCTTTATAAAAATCTCAAATACTCTAAAGTTACGAGTATTATCTAAATTCTCTTGATATTCCATATGTTGAATCCCAGAACCATAAAGTTCTCCAAAAACATAGACCTCAATCACATCTGGATTCTCTTTCATATAATCTTGAACAAGAGAAATCATACGATGTGTATTCTCACAAGCATCTAATCGACTACCTAGACTATCATTCGCACTAACAAGTTGATTACGAGAATAGTACTCTACACTATCAGGTTTAACCAAAATCTGCATATTTAAGCCGTGAATCTTTTCTGTAGCATAAAACACATCATCCATAAAGGAAGTTAAATACGTATTCTTAAACACGTTATAGTAATTCTCAATAGACGGATACTTCAACATAAATAATTA
>ENA-OWND01000781-OWND01000781.1-metagenome-genome-assembly--contig:-NODE-781-length-20867-cov-4.522439_pt1 | contig 20867 bp, 30 predicted proteins | sample MGYA00245342_ERZ651119 | MGnify/ENA primary metagenome ERZ651119 (study PRJEB26857, sample SAMEA4031756) | metagenome | biome: human; feature: oral; material: saliva | place: Philippines | collected 2014... | reverse complement strand
GAAAGTCACTACTATCTGGGTAACTGTTGATGGTAAAGTGCTACGCGCGCGCACCGACGGTACATTACCTAAAGATAGCTTCGATGGGTATGAGTTTGTTGAAACCCGCGTCGACGAAGACGGCAACACCACACACATCTTTAAACCGATTGTTAAAACCATTAAGACCATTTGGGAAACGGTGGACCATGCTAAGACCTTACGCGCTTGGCAAGATGGTGAACAACCAAAAGATAGCTTTGACGGTTATGAATACGTCACCACTGAAATCGATAAAGATGGTAATATCCACCACCTTTATAAACCAGTCGTGAAAGAAACACCAAAAGTGGAACGAAAAGACGACAAGCTTGTCTATCAACCACAAACGGCGAAAGAACTTCCAAAAACTGGAGACGGTGGAATGCTCTCTAGCGTGTTCGGCGGACTCCTTGCGGGTACTGGACTTCTCAGTATGAAGCGTAAGAAAAACCGTAAAAAATAAACCATGAAACCCGCTCACATGAGCGGGTTTTTGCTTGCAATTCTGCAAGAATAGTGATATAATGGTGATATAAAAATAAAGAAATGTAATATCGAAGAAAGGAATGTCCTCATTTTTTCCGATTTAAAATGAGGATTTCATCAGCTATCCCTATGAAAACAGAAGACCAAGTACGCAATGAAGCGGATAAAATTTTAGGCTTTAATGGGGGGGGGTATGAACCTGGCATTCAACAAGGAACTGGGCAAATCACAACCTTTAATCAGCTAGGATTTAGCAACCATCCCCTTAAAACGCATAAACCAGATGGTTGGTATTTACCAACTGATTTAGATACGGCTATTATCCTTGAAACTAAATCCAGTCAAGAGCCGGTGACCCATCAACCATGGGTGGAGGAGTTGCTGAAAAATTGTGCAGTTGTTATGTCCAAATACCGCAATGTCATCGGAATTCTCTACAATGGTTCTGAAACCAATGTCTTCATTAATGGTGACCCGATTTCAGCAAGTACCAGTTTGCAACACAAGTCCTACTATTTGGACTTGGTCCAAGACCGTGATTTGGATAAGCACGCTATCTATGCGGTTACGCAACGAATCAACAATAACTTGCACTTTAAATTTGGTATGACAGACCTACAAGACCGGATGATCTTTACTGCTTGTGCCCTTGTGGTTCAAAGCCGTGACCCCAAGGCGTTAAGCTCGGTCAAAGAAGCGGGTTACGATACCATTCATGACCACATCACCCGAAGACTAAAGGATGCCATTGACGACGATACGATTAACCGTCGAAATGATAAGCTCCATATTTTGGTCGAAGAATACAGCAATGTTCGTATGTCTATTACCGAAAACCAACAAGCCATTAAGGAATTCCTCAACGACGTCATTGAAATTGGTGACATGATTAACTCTCGCCACTGGCGTGGGGAAGACGTCATGGGAATTTTCTTCAATGAATTTTCACGCTATAAGAAGAAATCTGACGCTGGTCAAGTCTTTACGCCTGACCATATCACCTCTCTTATGTATCGCTTACTTGATGTCCATCAAGACGACCACGTTTTAGATGCCACGTGTGGTAGTGGCGCCTTCTTAGTCAAAGCCATGGCTAACATGATGAAAGAAGCGGGTGGCGTCGCGACTGAAAAAGCCAAACAAATCAAATCCGAACAACTCTTTGGTATTGAACTCTATCGTAAGGTTTACGCTCTTGCCTGCGCCAATATGCTGATTCATAAAGACGGAAAGACAAACTTACGTCAAATGGACGCTATGAGTGAAGACGCGGCTGCCTTCATTCGTGAAAGTAAGATCACCAAAGTCATGATGAACCCACCTTATGAACGTAAATATGGTTGCATGCGTATTGTCACAAACGTTCTTGATAATGTACCAACTGGCACTAAAGCTGCCTTTATTTTACCAAACACCAAACTCGATAAAGACGGTGGTAAGAAATTGCTCAAAAATCACACCCTTGAGACCATTGTGCGCCTACCGTCTAAGACCTTCATCAATGTCGGTGTCGAAACGGCTATCTTTATTTTCACAGCAGGTATTCCTCATCCGAAACACAAGAAAATTCAAGGTTATTATATTGAAGAAGACGGACTTGAAACCGTCAAGAACCAAGGACGTCATGACATCAACGGACTTTGGGAAAACGACTACGAGGACTATTGGATCGCTGCTATTGAAAACGGTGACGATTCCCGTTATGGGACACGCTTATTGATTGACCCAAGCGAACGTTTGTCCTATCCAGACCCTGAAGTACCTTTTGAACTCAACATGGAAGATTTCATGAAGGTGGCTATGGATTATCACATGTTCGAAACAGGAACGGATACCAGTGAGCTCAAAGATGCCATTTCTCAAACGGTAACTAACGAAACCTACAATATTTTCTATGGCTTAGAAAGTGAGGACATTCTATGAAACATCCAATAGACACTAGTCAGTGGGGCGAGTTTAAAGCTTGGGATTTGTTTGGTCCTTCTAAGTTGGGAAAATATCATAACCCTAAAGATTTGCACGCGTCAGATGATGGTTATGAATATATCTGTGCAACAACAAGGAATAACGGTATTAATCAAACCTTATCTTGTGTGATTGGTAATAATTTAACAATACCTTTTAAAATTGGCGGGGACTTATCGTTGACACCGTCACATATTATCGCATGGGGAAAACAGAATCCTTATTTTACGTATCATGAAAATCCATGTGTAACGTCACAAGGGATGTATTTTGTTGAGGTGAAGAATAAAACTAGGAATCAAATTCATTTCCTTATTACAGTTTTGAATAAACTATCATCTGAATTTAGTTACACTAATTGTTTGACTGGTAAACTATTTGATGAACTATCCGTCCCATTACCTCTAAAACAAGGTACCAATCCTACTGACTATACCCAAGACGACATTGATTGGGATTATATGGACACGGTCATGAGTCGTGTGACAGCACGCGCCAAAGAACGTCTCGCCAGCTTGCCCCAACCCACGGACAAGAAAAAGACGCCTGTCGATACAAGCAGATGGGGTGAATTCAAACTCGGTGACATGTTTGAGTTCATGGGAAGCAAACAAGTAAAAAGTCAGCACAATCTAATTGAATCAGATAAAGAAAATGGAATTCCTTTTGTAGTACAATCAAATCAAAACAATATGGTTAAATGTTACGTTACCAAGGAATCCCTCATTGATAACAATGAAAACATCTATAAAGGAAATGTACTCGTTTTAGGTGTTGTCACACCAGTTACATCTTATCAAAAAGAAGATTTTGGTGCAAGTCAATCAATTATCTTAAAATCTGACAAACTAAATCCACTTCGTGGTCAGTTTCTAGCATCGGTCATTCGCTCCGTTATTGAATCCAAATATAACTACACAAATATCCCTGGTATTCAAAAATATAAACAAGACGTCATCCCACTTCCCCTCAAACCATCCGCAGACCCATCCAACTACACCCAAGACGACATTGATTGGACCTATATGGACTGCTTCATGCAAGCAATCGAAGAAAAAGCTCATGAACGATTGGTTGAACTAAATTCGTACATGAATGAAGACGACTGATGTCGTCTTCACTTGCGTTTTCGCAAGAATAGTGATATACTAATAGTAGGAAGTTTTGGTGCGAATTCCGTTAAGTATCAAACTCTGGACCTTTCACGTTCAAATAGAGGTTCGTTATCGAGACCCGATAACACGGAGTGGGTAATTGGAAGACGTGAGAACCAATTAGACCACAGTAGTGCAGGAATGTGCTACCGTACCCTAATATAGGGTGCGTGGATTGAAATAGCACCGTATGAGGAACCGTTGGACGCCTAGGAAATCGCGCCCCACACGGGTGCGTGGATTGAAATGAAAAAATTCCGCTTGAGTCGGTCAAAGGTGAATCCGCCGTAAGAACGGAATTACGGTGAAAAGACGACTAATGTCGTCTTTTTCATTTCCTTCGCAATTTATGATATAATAAAGATAAGAAAAGTTATGAAAGGTATTAAATATGACAAGTTTTGGACGTTGCAAAAAGGCTATGACGGTGCATCGCTAGACGATATGGATGACCTAAATCCATCACGGGCCTATCAATTCCGGCATGGCGACTATTTTGAAAAGATACCACTTACGAGTGTTAACGGCGACAAATATATGTACACTCGGATGTCAGACAATCCGGAAGTGAACGAATTCCTGCGGGATATTCAATTAACTGTCCCAGAGGATATGATCTGGAACATTGTGGATAAAAATTACAAAGTGGATGTACTTGCTGAGGCGAATATTGATGCCCAACTGCAATCTGCCTATGAATTGCTGGAACAAGGATTGAGCAAGGTAGAAATTGAGAACATCCGATATCAATATGACCCAGGTGAGGACTGGACAGCCGTACCCAAACCATGGCGTTCAAGGGATGCTTACCTAATTGGAAAGAATGACCAGTATCGGATTACCTTAGCCCCTCCCGGTGAAACTAATAACAAGATCGAGAAGGCTGATGTCGCTTACCAGTTGACGGATAATGGTCAATGGACGGACGAAGCAAACGTGGCTATCGTTGGTTATGCACCGCGCCCTATTGAGTTTGGACCGACGTTTGAGGTTTCAAGTCTCACAGCTAAACGACTAATGCATGGTAAAGATGTGCTGGATGTTCAGCTCGATGAATCCGACCTCGACTTCTTGAAATCGCTTGCCAACCGTTAGACCGCTAAAACCGTAAAAAAAGAAAGCCTCTGAGGAGGCTTTTTTGTATATACAAAAAAAACGCCCACAACGGGGCGGTGGTGGTGCCTGATTTGGGAAAAATAAAAGGCAAGAAGGTAGCCAAAAAAACCCAAATCTGACTGAACCAAAGGAAAAAGCCGAAAGACGGCAAAACCCTTGGTTCCATTATAGTATATCATGTTCGGGACGGTTTGTCAACACTTTTTGTTAAAATTATCAGAAAAAAGTAGGACGCCGTCGTAACGTCGCCCCGTTAAAAATTCGAAAATTTTTATTTGTAAATTTATTCTATCACATATCCTAAAACAAGTCAACTGAAAAGCCAAACCTTTAGTTTTCGATGGATTTCTTATAATCGACATAGAAATCCACCCAATATTCGCTATCATATTTGGCCAACACACCAAAGTCATGTTCGGTTAAAACTAGGTTTTCGTTATCGAATTTGTATTGCCCTTGCTTCACCGATGCGATGTTGTAACCTGAGAGATTGAGCTTCCAAAGCGGGTTGCCCACTTGATATAATTGGAACGGTGACATGGTCTTTTCAATAATGGTTGGTACTTTGTGCATGACTTTATACTTACTTTTTAGAATTTGCAAGTTATAACCGGTTATGTGCCAGTCTAAATTTAATATAAACTTTAATGCTTGTACATCAGGTTGCTGTTGTGACATGAGTACTTGGAAGCCTAGATGGCGTTGTTTGTTAGCATCTAATGATTTGATATAAGCTAGTGTGCGTTCCGGATATTGCTTTGCGATCGCAAATTGTACATCTTCATTTCCGGATTGGCTGAGGATGTCAATGTAAAGTCCTTTTTCAAGCAGTGCTTTTTGGACTTCATCCCCACCATTTTTGGCCCAGTCCAAATAATGTTCCTCAGCGTGGCCGTGTCGCACGAGTTCAGCGATGATGTATTTATCGTCGGTTTCAATTAATTTTTCGATGTAGAGTCCGTGTTCCGCCATAAGCCTGTGATAGTTTCGCTGGAGGTTTAAATGACCATCGAAATATGGCTCAATGCATGTGATTTCACCATTTAGCAACCGAGCCTCAAACGAGCCCATTGAACCTTGTTTTAAGTGGTTCAGTTCTTGTTGGTATGCTTGATATTCTTTGAGCTTCATCTTACGCCCTTTCTATTCATCACTGTCCTCATAATAGATGTCTAACCAGTCATCACGTTCATGCATAGCGTCTAAATCGAGTTCACCATCAGCGTCCTTACATGGATGTTCGTTTTCGTAGTCAGTCATCCATTGTTCGATTTCTCTAATCGTTAAACCTCGGGCCCAGCCGATGTTTTTCGATTCATATAATTGTTCGCGGGTCATGGTTGCCTCTAAGTCCGTTAGCTTCACTTTTTCGGCTGCAATTTTCATGCGCATTTCTGCCCGGCGGTCAAATTCTCTAAATCCGCCATAGTCATATTCATCGTCCCACAATTTGTTGTTTAATACGTATATGTGTGTCAACAATTCATCCTCCGTCACGTCCCGTTTGTCTATCAGGATTTCGTGCACAGCAGAAACCTGGTGGTCTTTGGTCGAGTTGATAAGGTCAGGCAAATATTCCGGATGAGCTTTTAAAGCGTACACGGTGACAAATGGTGTGTCATCGTTGAGGAAATATTCCGGGAAGTATCCGCGTTTGGCTAATTCGCACTTTACAGAGAGATCCCCGTTTTGTGCCCATTCTTCGTAGTATATAGCACCTTCACCATTTTGGATCATAGCTTTAGCTTGTGTATTATTCATTGTTTCCATATCTCATCCCCTTGCCTCTAAATAGTTTGTGACGTCCCAATCATCACTTAATTTACTTAAACGGTGGAAATCGATTTCAGTTACCTTGTCTTTACCGCCTAATCCTTCAGCTCCGCTATAGACTGAAGCTACATTGTCGCCGCTAAGATCCCTCATCCACCAGATACTATCACATTGATATAATTCGTAGTCCGTCATTGTTTTCTCAAGTGGCGTTGGTTCGTTCTCACAACAATACAATTTCCCTTTTAGAATGTCTCGTTCGTCGTTCGTTAGACCATTTATGTCATTGTCAAGTTCTAGGACATAGTGCAGAGCTTTTGGATCCGGATGTGTTTGTCCCATTAGCAAATTGTGACCTCTCTGAAGTTTGATATATTCAGGTAGTGTTTGGATGTAGTTTAGTGTATGCTCTGGATTATATTGTGCAATGACTCGCTGAACGTCATCGTCACCAACGCGCAACAAGGTGTCGAGGCAATAACCGTTAGTGGCGAGCGTGTTCTGGATGTTTTTGCTTTCCTTGACTGCCCACTCTTCATAATGTTCCTTGGCGTGACCATTTTTGATGAGTTCTTCGATCAGGACTTCAGCAATCATGTAGCGTGCGGTCTTTCGCATGCGGATGATTTCATCTATGGCAAATCCGTGTTGTGCCACCGTGTACGCACGAGAACCAAAGTTTCCTGACGTTGGTCGATGCATATCCAGATATGGATCGAAATAGGTGATTTCACCAGCAAGTAGTCGTTCTTCGAATTGTGTATCCGTGTCGTTCTCAGCATGCCATAGTTCTTTTTCGATTTCTTGTTTTAACATTTGTTTCCTTTCTGCAGGTTTATCATCGATTTGGGATAGTACGACGCCCAGTCGACCGTTCGCGGATAGGTTTGGTTCAGTGCGTACTCATAGGTGTTCTCAAACATTTCTTTTGACAATTTGTAAATGCCACCCTTTAGTTCGATATAGATGCTGTCACTTGAGTCCGAGTGGTGTCCCATCGTCGCTCCCACATCACGAAAGTTGTATTCCACGCTGTCTTCCAAGTCTAGAAAACTTTCAATTCCAAGGGCACTGAGCTCTCGAGCCCACAAAGGATTGTTAGACTGGTACAACTGATAGGGTGTCATGGTTTTCTCAATGGTCGTCGGCTCCCTTGTCATCGCTTGGTATTTTAGCTTAAGGCCTCGGAGCCTGTGGGCTTCTTCATAAGCTTCATTTGCATTTAAGAACTGTTCCAATTCATGAATGTTTGGATTCACTTTCTCACGCAATTTGTTATATTGCTGGTTGTAAAACAGGTGCATTATGTTTCCTTTCTGTCAATATCCCATCACTAAGTGGAATGGTTTCTTGATTAGTTCGCCATCTAGTGCTTTTTGGTATCGTTCGTTAAATTCGTCTTCAGTTAATGTGCATGTTCCGACTGTGTGCTTTAAAACGGCATCTGCTTCCTCAGCTGTTAATTCACTCGTCCAAAGTGGACTACCAGATGCGTATAACTGATATAGCGACATGGTTGCCTCAATAGCGGATGGTTCGGTAGTTAGTGCACGATATTTCAGCTTCAGGCTATGGAAAATCGTACTGAAGTCATACGGCTGTTGGCTGAAGAATTCTTCAAGTTCGTGGATGTCAGGTTGTTTTTCGGCTCTCAGTTTGTCGAATGTGTCATACCAGAGGTTTCGTGCTAGCATAAACCTGGATTCACCGTATTGTCGTTCAGCCAGCACTAACAAATCAAAGGCGTTAAAATTTTGTTGCATGGCGTTCCCTCGTCTAATATTTTTTCATATATATTGAGATACGGACGGGAGCTTGTCAATCGTCCAGTAAGTGAGTTTGTCACTTTGTGGTAGACGCTTTCGAAGTCGAACTCTTCTTGCGATTGTTTTGCTAAACTATAGGCGCTCAGGACGTTGACGACTTCCCTTCCGGTTAGTTTTTCGGTCCAGAATGGACTGCTTGATTCCCAAAGTTGTTGTAGGCTCATAGTTTTCTCGATAGCCGTCAGTTCGCGTGTCAACGTTTGGTATTTGAGTTGGAGCGCCACGGTTTTGAAGCTTGGATTTAGTAGTTCGACTTTTGCGAGAAACTTTCCAAGAACATCAAGTTTCGGCTTGGTTTGTTTGAGCAAGTAGTTGCCCACTTCAATCAGTTCCCAGTCAGTTTCGCACGGTAGTAGTGGGATATATTCAGGATAGGTTTCTGCAATAAGTTTGCGTACGCAAGGTTTGCTGTTTTGCACCCAATCTTGGTAGTTCGATTTGAAATGTCCACCCCGTACGTATGCACACTGAAGGACTTCGTTGTCGTTACCTAGTGCATTTTGCACCATATTGTTCATACGGATAACTTTGTGGTCACTGTCTAGTGCATGTCGCATCACATTGTTTTTGGTATTGATCCGGTTTAAAAGTTTTTGTGAATTTGTTTGCATAGCTGTTGGCCTCACTGTGATTTGTAAACACCATAGGCAATCAATGCGATAATGGGTAAGAATCCGATAGTCGCACCAATCCCGTCTCGTGAGCTAGGATCTGTGATAGCGATATATCCAGTGATTCCAGCCGCGATAATAATTAAAAGCGCCACTGTGATAGCGGCGATGAGAATCAGTTTTTCTTTCAGTCCTTGTGACATAGTGTTTGTTCCTTTCTAACGTGTATAAGTTCTTCCGTATTTGTCAACATATGTTGTTCGCACTTGTATCATTTCCAGTGCTTCGTTGAAACTTTCTTCCGTCTTTGGCTTATCCTTTAGGTGGGGTAGAAGGCTTTCAATTGTGAGAGCCTTGTAATCGTACGCCCAAAGCGGACTACCCGTAGCATAAAGTTGCGCCGGTGTCATCGTTTTCTCAATGGTGGTTGGCACTTTTGTTAACGCTTCGTACTTGAGCTGTAATGCTTGATATCGGAATGTGCCTTCCATATCACCGTATTCCTTTTCAGCTTCGAGATAGGCCTTTAAGATGTTGAGGTCAATTTCGTCATTAGTTTGCATCACTAATGTACACTTGACGTCTTGTCGGTTTTCGTCATTGTCTAAACGCAAATTTCCAAGGCGAAGTTCTTTGTTGATATCAATTTCGGTAATCAATTGACGCCTAAAGTTGTTTACGCTCATTTGGTTCCTTTCTATTATTAGAGTGCGTTGTTGAAGGTTTCTTCGGTTCTTGGCTTATCATGTAAGTGTATGAGAATCCAACGGATTTTATTAACGGTATAGTCGTGTGCCCAAAGTGGACTATCTAACGCGTATAGCTGTGCTGGTGTCATTGTTTTCTCAATTGTGGTTGGTATCGTGGTAAGGGCATCATATTTAAGCTTTAGAGGCGGATAAACATAGGCTATATTGATGTCACGATATTCTTTTACGGCTTCAAGATAGGCTTTTAAAATGTCAAGGTCAATTTCGTCATTCGTTTGTCTTTCAAGTACCCGTCTGACAACATCTCGATCCGTATCATTGTCCAAACGCTTAAGTCCGAGACGAATGTCTTTTTCGATGACTTGCCTGCGAATACCTTCGTTTTCGTCATTGATGAGGTAATCCAAAAAGTAGCCATTGTCTACCAATGCTTGACGTACACCCGCGTGTTGATGATGTTTCCATTCGTCGTAACGTTCGGGCAACAGTCCGTCGTTTATGATGTCAACAATGGTGTTAAAACCGTCCAGTTTTTCCACGCGGTCTGTTTCGATACCGTTTTTGGCGAGGATATAACGGTATTCCAGTTGTTCTTTGTCATATGGCTTAGTGAAATATGGTTCGAAATCAGTGATTTCTCCTGCTAGAACTTGACGTTCGAATTCGTTTAAGTCCATGTTTGTTCCTTTCTATGTTGTACGTCCTATATTACCATATTCGTCGAACATCATTTGACCATTATTTTTATCGTTATGAATATTAGTCAAAGCTCTATTAAAACTTTCTTCGGTTTTTGGTTCCTCGTAGAGCTTTCCAAGAATGCGTTCAACGGTAATTCCTTTATAGTTGTTTGCCCAGAGCGGGCTACCTGATGCATATAGCTGTGCAGGTGACATGGTCTTTTCGATAATAGTCGGCACGGTTGTGAGCGCTTCGTACTTGAGCTTTAGTGCTTGATATCGAATGCTTACGGTTGTATTCCCGTATTTTTCAGTGGCTTCGAGATAGGCTTTTAGTAAGGCAAGATCGATTTCATCGGTCGTCTGTGATTCCAATTTGTATCCGAGCATGGCTCGTTGAGTTTTGTCCGATAAGTCCATTCATTTGTTCCCTTCGTTTAAAATAGCTTGCGCCACACCAAACCATTGACGTGTTTCATCCAACGCCGTATCAAAACTTTCCTCAGTTTTTGGCTTGTCCTTGAGACGTCTAAGTATTTCACGAATGCCGTCTGCACTATAGTCGTAGGCCCAGAGTGGATTGTCTGCCACATAGAGTTGCGCAGGCGACATGGTCTTTTCGATGGTAGTCGGCGCTGTCGTGAGTGCTTCGTATTTCAGTTTTAAAGCCTGATAATGAGCGTTCGTTTTCACATCGCCGTATCGTTCTTCGGCTTCAAGGTAGGCTTTTAGAAGGTTGAGGTCAAGTTCCTCGTTGGTTAGCGCTTCTAAACTATATCCAATTGTGGCTCGGCGACCGAAACTTCTTAAGTCCATTTATTGGTTCCTTTCAATTATAGCATGAGCCCCAGACCTTCAAACGTATCATAAAGATCATCTTTTAATTCGTCTGTGGCTTGTTCGAGATCGTCGGCGTTGCAATAATTATGACCTCTTAGTGTAAGTTCGACAACGTTATTGCTTTCAGATGCCACGATAAGGTCTAAACTGTTGACCGCCAGATAACACGGGGTTGCGTTGTGATGTATACAACTGTGTGCGGTGAGTTCGCATCGGTTGCCAGAATAGTCAAGCACGAAATCGATGTTGGCGTAACCGTACTTGAATTTGATGCCGTATTCATCGAATTGTACATATTTGAAGTCGTCTACGTCCAATTTTACGAAGGCATCGTAAACAGGAATACATTTGTTATGTCGTTTGGTTTGCTCAATTAGAAAATCAAGGGATGTACGTTGCTCGCGGACTCGGTCGTACACATAGTTGTCTCGCGTGTCCATTAGTTCGATAACGTAGCCGGCGTTTCGTGTGTTTTTGAGTAACATTGTGAACGGGATTTGCTTCGAACTGGCTTCCTTGTTAAACCACTCTACTAATGTTTTCAATTGTTCCTCGGGTGTTTGCTGTTTAATTTCTTCGCGTTCGACAGCTGACAATTGAGTTGTAATTTGCGATTGTAAAGCCTCAAGTTCTTCTTTGGTTAGTTTCGAAATGTCCATTTATTTGTTCCTTTCGTTGAGTCGTTTCCGCACAATTTCTATGATATGTACAGCATATCCGTACATTAGCTGTTTATGAATGTCAAATATCAATTTAACGCAATCAGGTTCTTGTTGATATTCTTCGCCAATATGTTCGTATGAGTATATAATATTATCAATTTCTTCAGCGGTATACTCGGTCATCCATAGTGGGTTGTTGGCTTCAAATAATTGATGTGGCGCCATCGTCTTTTCGATGGTTGTTGGTGTGATTTGAAGTGATTTTTGTTTTAATTTAAGCATTTCGATTTCGTTTCGAGCCTCATAATTTTTCAACTCGGATTGGGTGATAGTGTCCAAGTAAGTAGTCAGTACTTCAATATCGGGGCGGGTTTGATGTATGAGCTGTCGACGAATGAAAAAGCGGTCGCTTGGGTTATGCATTCGTTTGAGACCTTGCCGATTATCTTTGTTGATGACAGCGTTTCGGACTCGTGGTGATTTGTCATTGATGTAGTAATCATGATAATAACCTTGTTCGGCTAGAGCTTCTCGAACATTTACACTCGGGTGGTTTTTCCAACCTTCGTAACGTTCAGTTTCGAGTCCGTTTTCAATTAGCTCAATAATGACTCGAATCCCATCACGCTTAATGATCCGGTCAACTTCGATGCCGTGTCTAGCTAGGACGGTTCGATGCATGTCGAATTTTTGTTTGCGCATGTAGGGCTCGATATCCGTGATTTCACCGTTTTTGACGGCTGCTTCAAACTCGTTTAAGTCCATGTTAGTTCCTTTCGTTTAAAATTTCTTATAGTTTAAGGTATCCGGTTGCACCGTTGAGGACATGGTTAATTTGGTTTCCTGTCAAGTTCAACGCCCAGAGTGGGTTTTGAGCGGCGAACAGTTGCATCGAAGTCATAGTTTTCTCGATAGTAGTGGGTTCGATTTGCATGGCTTGATATTTAAGCTCGAGTTCCGTATCGTCATCATCGTCGTCTTTAGTTTCAAAATACTTTTCGATTACTTTGAATGGTATATTTTCGGCTTCCATGAGTGCGTCGTAGACAAGGTGGCGGTAATAGATCATCATACCATCATTTTCGTCAAGGGCATAGTTGAGGTCGTGCTTGAGAACCTCTGTGAGAATATCTTCAGCGTCTGATTCAGATAAGATGTCGAGGCAATAGCCTTTTTCAGCTAATTTCAGTTGAATCCAACCATCATATTTGTCAGGGTCATCCGATTGCGTCCATTCGGGATAGAGTTCTTGTGCGACACCGTACTCTATACAAAGTGCTTTTCGGTCACGGTTTTCGTGAAAGGTGCCACCTTCGACATAGGGTCGAAAATCGGTGATTTCACCTTTGATGATGGCTTGTTCAAATTCGAATAAGTCCATATTATTCCTTCCTTTCCTTTAAAATTGTCTAATCACGTTAAATACGGTAGTCCTTGCTTAATTGCCATGCCCGCTCGTAGTATGTGCTGGGATCAATCAATTCATTGAAATGCTGAAAGAACGCTTCTGGTTGAACCAAAGTATGGAGCGTTTGAATTTTTTCGATGTGCCATAATTCCAGATTTTCCGCCCAGAAGGGGCTATTTGCTTGGAATAATTGAGCCGGTGTCATTGTTTTTTCTACGGTTGTTGGTTCTGTCGTTCGTACGGCATACATCGTGCGGATAGCCTTTAATTTGCCTCGGTTCACGGCTTTGGGGACTTTAGCATCGAGAAATGATTTGACATACGCGAGTTCTGTATTGTCATTAATTAACTCACAAACAAATTCCCAATGGCGTTTTTTGTTGCGTGCAAGTAGTTGTTCACGGTATTCCGGATGCCATCGTACGACTTCCTCACGCACACTTGGATTTTTGTCGTTGATGAAGGTTTCAGGATAGTAGCCCGCATGCGCTAGTGCATATCGCACATATCCGTGTTCATGGGTTTTCCATTCGTCATAGTGATTTTGGGCATGACCGCGTGTGATCAACTCAGAAATAACGTCAGGTTCATTTAGCTCCACGAGGGCTTCTACATTTTCGCCGCGCGTCGCCATATTCATCCGTTGGTTCTTGGTTGTGTTGATGAGCTCGTTTTGCATGTTACCTTGTCCTCTCTTTCAGTTCTGCCAACAGTGCGTCTTGAGGTGATGATGCTGTAATGATGTTGTAAACTTGATGTCCTGTGAAGTTAGTTGTCCATAGTGGATTACCTACTTCGAACAATTGCATTGGAGTCATGGTTTTCTCAATCGTGGTCGGAACAATTGTTCTGGCTTTTTGCTTGAATTTAAGTGCTTGTAGTGTTAGGCCCCAGGTTCCATCGTGACACTCGAGAAAGGTGTCTAATAATTCGGCATGGGGTTCGATTTCGTTCATCAATATTTCGATGATAATGTCTTGGTCATATTCCATAACGTGGTCCTCGAAAGCATATTCAATGTCTTTTTCGACGACTTCTCGGCGAACTTGGTCATTGTTAGAACCGATTAAAATATCCAAACATTGGTACGCGTCGAGTAATAAATATTGCATGTCCAAATCATCTGTCAAAATGAATTCCTCAGCCCAATCACGATAGGCTTTCTTATAAACATTGTTTTCGATGCAAATTCGTTGCATTGTACGAATATCGTCGTCTTCGGCTTCTTTAAAGTAATACTCAAAATCTGTATCGGAATCTGTCAGTTCACCTGAAATGACGGCTCGTTCAAATTCTTGTAAGTCCATTGCTTTAGTTCCTTTCTTTTAGTTTTTGTATAGTTAATGTTTCGATTGATTCTGGATGAAACACTCGTTCTTTTTCTTTGAACACGTCAAATAAGACTTTATTGAAATCAGTAAAGCCTTTTTTTATTAAGTTCTTTTGAGCGGTAATGACGTAGAATATTTGATTGGGCGTGTATGCTTTTGTCCAAAGCGGACAACCTATTTCGAATAGTTGTTCCTCACTCATAGTTTTTTCGATTATGGTTGGAATGTAACGCATTCCTTCAAGTTTTAGTTTTAGGGCTGGGTTCGGATAGTCGTGAATTTTGCTTCTATATTTTGCAGCGGCGTCGATATAAGCTGATAGAACGTTTATGTTTGGATTCGAACTATCTTCTAGTACGCTTCTGATGGTTTTTCGATCTTCAGCATTATGTAATCGTTTTAGTCCTTGACGCATATCATTTTCGATGACAGCTTCACGCACCGTTGTTGCTTTGTCATTGATGAAGTAATCTGGGAAATATCCAGCTTTTGCAAGAACGCGTCTAATATATTTATTGGGATGGTCTTTCCATTCATCGTAACGGTCAATGTGCACACCATCTTCGATGAACTTACGAATAACAATGTCCCCATCTATTTCGATAACACGGTTTACCGCATAGCCATATTTTGCAAGAACGTAGCGATATTCTCTTAACGTGTTTGTGAAATAAGGCTCGAAATCCGTTATTTCGCCTGCGAGGACTTGGCGCTCGAATTCTTCTAAGTCCATGTTTAGTTCCTTTCGTTAAGTTCGTTGTAGTTTAAAATAAGTTCAGCGCATCGGTTGAATGAAACACCTGTGTGATCATCCGTTATGAGTTCGTGGAATAGTTCTTCAGTCATGGTACGTTTAAGGTTTCGTTCCGCGAATTGTATGTTGCGGATGGCGTTTATGGCAAGTGTTCTTGTCCACGCACTATTGTTGGTACTGTATAATTGGTAGAGTGACATTGTTTTTTCGATGAGTGATAATTCTTTGTTGAATCCTTCATATTTAGCATTAACGGCACGGTTATATCGAGCGGCGTAGTATGGACCAATGGAATTTAATTTGTCCTGATTATACGGATGGTTTATCAGTTTATCGAGGGTTTCACGATCGATGTCGGGGCAAGTTTCGCACATATTAAATACGTAGTTATATTCATTTGGACTGAGTTGTTCATCAATGACGTATCGTGCATATTGGGCGCAATAGTCACTTGAATATTCGATGACGGCTACACGGGTTTCACGTTCATGTACTAATTGGTCTGGATAATAGCCCAATTCCGCGAATAGTTGCTTTAATTCCATGGAAGCCGTCGCGAACCATTCATCGTAATGTTCACGTTCTTCGCCATAGATAATGGCATTGCTTTTGTAGACATCGTCTAGTTCTTGCATTTTCAGTTCCTTTCGTTAAGTTTTTCGATCGTTAATTCCTCAAGTGACTTACGATGAAATACACGTTCACTTTCTTTCAATACTTCAAACAGTGCTTTATTGTAACCCGTAAAGCCTTGTTTTGCTAAATTTCTTTGAGCCACAATGACGTTCAGTATGTGATTAGCGGTGTACGGTTTCGTCCAAAGGGGACAACCTGTTTCAAACAATTGTTCTTCACTCATGGTCTTTTCAATAGCTGTTGGAACGTGACGCATTCCTTTGAGTTTGAGTTTTAGTGCAGGATTTGGATAGCTAGTGTTTGTTTGTGTAGTAACATCAATATATGCTGATAGAAGTTCAACGTCTGGATTTACACTATTTTCGAGCACGAATTTGATGTTTTGCATGTCTTCCTCGTTGTGCAATCGTTTTAGCCCTTGGTGCATATCCTTTTCGACGACGACTCGACGTACTTGGTCATCTGGATCATGGATCAGTTCATTGTGAAAATAACCAGCTCGTGCCAAAGCTTGTCGAACATTGACGTCCGAATGATTTTTCCATTCACCGTAACGGTCAGTGTGGACTCGGTCTCCAATGAACCCAAGGATTGTGCTCGGTCCATCCATTTCGATGACTCGGTCGACTTCGATACCGTTCTTTGCGAGGACATATCGTAGATGATAATTAAAACTGTCATTTTCGAAAAAAGGCTCAAAATCAGTGATTTCGCCTGCGCGAACTTGTCGTTCAAATTCGTCTAGATACATGTCAGTTCCTTTCTATTAATTTCAATTCTCTAGCATAGGTAATTAATGTGTCTACGGGTACGTCGTAGATATCGGCTAAAACGGTCATGTCAACGATTCCGTCAGCACTACTTGCCAGTAATTGTTTTGTAAAATGTTCGATAGGTACCAATATCGCCATTGCCAATCGGTTTGCTGATAGTTGTAGCTCATTGGCTTGTCGATGGTATAACTTGGAATAGTTGTCAACGTGCCCAAGTAGTAAATGTGCTAGGTTTTTAGCAACGATGAAACGTTCGTCGCGCGTTGGGTTTTCAACCGTAATGCAAATATAAGTCTCATCATTTTTGCCGACCAGTGGCGTATCGGCTGTGAGTTTCCCTATATATTCGAGCTGGACGTCGGCGAAGGTTTCCAGAATGTGGTTAATGTTGACAGGAGTTTCAGATGTTTGTAACTTGGATGCAAGTTCGTGATATTCGGTTGGAATCATCGGTTTTTCCTTCATTTTGTTCTAGTTGATGGTATTCTTTTTTAGTTCTTGCATTAGCCAATGCCATCTAAAGTCACCTGCTAACGTTGAACTATGTTCGGTGCCGAATACCGGTTGATAATCATCGTCGCGAACTCGTGTCAACAAATATTCAGTGAAATTACTATGTTCTTGCGATTTGAGTTCTTCATGTGCTTCAAGTACATCATGAATTTGTGCCACTGTCAAATCTGTCGCCCAAAATGGACTATCCGCTTCGAATAATTGCACATCAGACATGGTTTTCTCGATGGTGGCTGGTACCTCAGTTATAGCTCGATATTTCGTTATTAGTCCGATATCATTGTTATTTGATTTGAGTGTATCGATATAGGCTTTAAACAGCTTAATGTTTGGTTTAACTTCGTTTTTAATGTAGTCATAAATGATTTGGTAGTCTTTACCTCGGTTTAGCCGTTCGATACCAAACTCTGGATGGTTTTCGATGACGATTTCTCGAACGTCATCGTACTCGGACTCAATGAGTTCGTCTAAATAGTATCCCTCTTTAGCAAACGTTTCCAGAATCCATTCTTCATTTCTGTCTTTCCACTCATCATATCGTTCAGGAAACCAACCTTCTCGGATGCAGGTGCTGATAGCAAATGCGCCGTCAAGTTCAAGAATACGTTCGATTTCGATACCGTGCGCCAACAAAATGAGGCGATAGGCTTTGTTTCGCAGGTCTTCTTTGATGCTACCGGTTTCTTTCAAATAGGGATCAAAATCGGTGATTTCTCCCGCAATGACTTGTCGTTCAAATTCTTCTGCTGTCATGTTAGGTCCTTTCTCGCCTTGTATTGTTCTTTAATCGCGTTATTTATTTTTTCACTCACTCGGATAATCTCATCCACTCTATCATAACCATCGAGGGGTTTGCGAAATTTAAACCAGTCGTACAACTCTTGGATAGTATATCTGCTCGCCCATAATGGGTTTCGGGCATTAAACAACTGTTCAGCTGACATGGTTTTTTCGATGATAGTTGGCTCTGCAATCAAGGCTTGATATTTGAGCCGTATGGCTTTGATTTGGTCCCGGTCATATTGGTTGTCACTGTTGAGAATTCGCTCTAGAAGCCAAGTGTCGGGTTCTGTTGTGTGGGCAAAGTCCCACCAGATGGGTCGCTTTGTCATTCTGTTTCCTTTCTAGGTCGCACCGCATGTTGTATTTTTGATGAGTTTCAGGGCACTCGACGTTATGCCATTTTTATACATAGCCGACTGAATGATAAATTCAATCGTATTGTAATCATTAACAGGCATGTCATATCGCATATAGCTATATAGTTCTTGAACTGTGTATCCGCTTGCCCATAATGGACTTCCTGCATCGAACAACTGTTTTGGTGACATAGTTTTTTCGATGATAGTTGGCACGGTTGTCATAGCTTGATACTTGAGACGTATGGCTTTGAGACTGTGTTCTTTATCAACAAGTAGTCCGTCGTTTTCTAGTGCTTTCTCAAGTAACTCAATGTTCGGTTCTTTTTCGTAGGCGTACTTTTGCCATATTGGATAATTGCTCATTCCGTCCCCTTTCTATATCGCTTATACAACATGTGGCTGGTGACCCAGTGCTGTTCTTCGTCAAGTAATTGGTCGAAATATTTGAAGAAGGCTGTTGGTTCAACTTGTGGATACACCTCTAGAATGTTGCGAATATGCGTGATCGTCAAACCTGTTGCCCAAAATGGACTATGAACTTGGAACAATTGTTCCGGTGACATGGTTTTCTCTATCATGGTCGGCTCTAGTGTTCTTGTGGCGTAATAGATGCGAATAGCGTGAAGTTTGCCCTTATCGACAGCTTTTGGTACTTTTGCGTCGAGAAATTCCTTTACCCATTTCAAGTCAGTCCGTGTGTTGATTAAATCACACACGAATTCCCAGTGGCGTTTTTTATTTCTGGCCAGCAATTGACCACAATATTCAGGATGATGCCTCACAGCAGCTTCACGAACACTGGGATTTTTGTCGTTGATGAAGGTTTCTGGATACAGTCCTGTACAGGCTAATGCATAGCGAACCGTACCATGTTCATGTGTTTTCCATTCTTCGTAGTGTTCTTTTGCGTATCCGTTTTTGATGATCTCGGCTAGAACTTCGGGCTCGTTTAGAGCAACGAGAACTTCAATATTTTCACCGTTTAACGCCATTTGCATGCGTTGTCGTTTGTTCATACTTGCGAGTATGTCGTTTTGCATTTTATGGTTCCTTTCTAGTGCAGATTTTCTTTACAAATGTCGTGCATTTTCCAAAGATCGACGGTGCCATAATCAGTGATAGCTTCGTTAATGATAGTTATTATCAGTTCTGGTTTTTGAAATCGTTTTAGTTTATTATATTCAGCTAAAATAGTTTTGATGGTATCGGGTCTGACGCCGATGGTCCATAAGGGGCTGTCGCATAAAAACAATTGAGCGCGCGTCATGGTTTTCTCGATAGAGCTCGGCTCGTGTGTCATTCCATCAAGTTTTAATTGTAGTACCGACATATATTGGTTGTATGCTTTTTCTTGTTGAGTTTCTACAGGCGAAAACTCAATTTGGAACGGTGCTTCGAGGAAATCTCTGAGTGCACTCAATTGAGGATTTGCAATTTCACCTAAACGTTTATACAAATATTTCCATGTTTCTCGGGACATGTTGTTGGTTTTTGGTTCTGTTTCGATGATTTTCATGTGCGCCCTTTCACTGATATAGTTTGTTGAGTTTCACGTAATTCACATTTCCATTGACGTCGATGACGTTGTCAAAAATATACGAACTATAGTCTATTTGCTCTTGCTGTTTTAACCAGGTCACTACCGCGATGATTTCAATGATGTTTCTTGGTTTGATATCAATTGCCCATAATGGATTGTTTGTTAAAAACAATTGTGAGCGCGTCATCGTTTTCTCGATAGATCTCGGCTTTGTTGTGAGGGCTTCCAGCTTTAATTGTAAGGCCTGCATGTATTGGTGATGATAATGTTCTCTGTCAGCTTGTTTGAATACTTTTGTATAAGGTGCTTCCAGAAATTGTCGTAATACCTCAACATCTGGAGTTTTTGTTGTTTTGAACGATTCGTAGAGGACAGTCCATTCCTGAACTGTCAACTTGTTATTGGTGATTGTTGACATTTGTTTTTCCTCCCTATTGAGGTGGCAAAATTGGTGAGACTTGTACTGTGCCTTTCTGACGTGGCTTTTCAGGGATAACCATATGATGCGACATCATTTTAGATGGATAACCGCTATTGCTGTAAATGTTTCCAACGAGGCCACTATTTCCGAATATGTTTTGTGCTGAAATCATTGGGACTACGCTATTTTCCATGAATTCAATGATGCCTTGCCCATTATATGGCCAGCTATCGAGCATAAAATAATAACTTAATTGCTCAATACTATATTCAGCACACCACAAAGGACAATCAGCATCATACAATTGAGCCGGCGTCATGGTTTTTTCGATGGTTGTCGGGGCATGAGTCATGGCACGATACTTGAGTTTGAGTGCCTGCATTTCTTCTGTGGTACCAATTGGCACCTTATGGTAGTTTTTAAGCCGTTCCAGGTCTTTCACATTTGGATACAGTTCATACCAACCTTTAAATGCTTAAAGAGAGGTACGCAACAAAGAGTTTGT
>ENA-OWND01000777-OWND01000777.1-metagenome-genome-assembly--contig:-NODE-777-length-20932-cov-5.704316_pt1 | contig 20932 bp, 18 predicted proteins | sample MGYA00245342_ERZ651119 | MGnify/ENA primary metagenome ERZ651119 (study PRJEB26857, sample SAMEA4031756) | metagenome | biome: human; feature: oral; material: saliva | place: Philippines | collected 2014... | reverse complement strand
TCAAAAAGCAGCAGAGCAAAATGATGGCGATGCTCAAATGATTCTTGGGTATTCTATGATTCCCAGTCGTCCTGCAGGTCGCCCAATCCCCATGTGGAAGAGCCGAGAAGCAGTACATCGTATTTCGCTGCAGCGGCAGCGTCGGCATTTGCCACGTCCATTACATTAGCGGAGTCAACGCCTAATGCAGAAGCAATTTTTTGAGCCAGATCGCTCGTCGTTCCGGTAGAAGAACCGTAGAAGATTCCGATTGATTTCATGTTTTTGAATAGTTTATATTGGTTTGACCTACGCAAAAGTAGAGGAGATCAACGACTTGTAATATCACCACAAATAGCTAAAAAGGATAGGCCCATACCTATATATAGGGGGATTCCCGTCGAAAAAAGAAGCCCGACTAAGGCCGTGCGGAGGCGAAAGCATAGAGACGGCATACCTGCTCGGCCGTGCGCCGGAGGTTGTCCCGTGCATAAGCCGGATTCATCGCCTCTCTAAGGCTGACGGGAGAAGGAGTAATCGGAAAGAGGCCGAGGAAACCGGCGCGGTTAAGAGCTACAGCATCCTCGATACTGCCGGCCAGCAATACCACGGGTATCTCCTGCTTCATAGCCTCAGCCAACACACCGGCCGGCACTTTGCCCATCAAGGTCTGCCGGTCGGCTTTGCCCTCACCGGTCAGAATCAAATCGGCTTCCCGTATCTTTTCGGAGAAATGCAAAGCGTCCAATAGCAGCTCGATGCCGGGCTTCAGCACCGCTCCGAGGAAAACCAACAGCCCACCTCCCATACCGCCTGCGGCTCCAGCTCCCGAAACATGGACTATATCCTGCCCCGTATGCCGGTGTATAACGGCAGCCAAATGCTGCATCGAATCATCCAATCGGGCTACCATCTCCTCATCCGCTCCTTTCTGAGGAGCAAAGGCAAAAGCGGCACCTTCGGGGCCGCAAAAAGGATTGCGCACATCGCAGGCCACCGTAAAAAGCGAATCGGCTAAAGCCGGATGTGCCGAAGAGTCATCGATGCGATAGACCTCCGACAGCAAACCGCCGCATAGGGCCATGCCCTCCCCTATATCTCTCCCATCCCGATCGTAGAAGCGAAAGCCCAATGCCTGTAACATCCCCAGTCCGGCATCGTTGGTGGCGCTGCCACCGATCCCGACGATAAACTTACGACAACCTCGATCCAGAGCATCTTTGATCAGCTCTCCCGTTCCGAACGTGGTAGTCTGCATAGGATTGCGCCGGTCTTCCGGCACGAGAGGCAGTCCGCTGATGCTCGCCATTTCGATGAAAGCCGTCTGTCCGTCAGCGGATATACCATAAGAAGCCTCGCGCATTTCCATTAGTGGGGAGTGTGCACGAACGGCGATGCGCTGCCCATCTGTGGCAGCTATCAGTACATCCTGCATCCCCTCTCCCCCATCAGCTACGGGCAGTACCATTACTTCTGCAATCGGACAGGCTGCCCGTACGCCCTCAGCAGCTGCTTCTCCTGCCTCGACAGAGGAGAGACAACCCTTGAAGGAGTCTATGGCTATCACGATCTTCTTCATTCCGCATTTAGTTTACAACAAAATCCGGAAGCACTGCAAAGCATCCAAACAAAAATTCCAAAACCCAAGAGAAAAAACGATAGACAAACTAACTCGAATGGCTCTTAGGTTTTTGCTCTCATTCTGTAAACCTGTATCCGGAAAAGACAAATTCCGGTATCAGGTGGAGATTGCTGTCGGAAAGGACTCTTTAAGTGCATCAATTTTTTATTGTGCTGTTCGCAAAAAAAACAGCGACACTCAGAATAACTTTCGTATATCCATCGAAAGGAAGTCTTCGGCTCTGACACCTCCATCTCCGAGAATAAAAGCCGATTGGGGCTTGAAGGAATGGGAAAATTTGTCCAGCCCGTCTGTCCTTTTCTCTGCATTGCTTTTCACCTCAATGGCAACAACAGAACCTTTCTTGCGCAGGACGAAATCGACTTCATCGTCTCGTTCGCGCCAATAAAATACCTCGAAACGATGAACAAAAGCCTGACTGACGAGGTAGGCTCCAATGCCTGATTCGAAGATTCGCCCCCAGGACTTGCGATCAAGCATCGCTTGTTCAAAGGTAAAAGGGCTATACACCATCTTCAATGCATTGTTATAGACCTGCAGTTTGGGAATACTTGCCTTCCTCCTTGCCATATCATAACCAAACTTCTGAAGTCCACAAAGCAATCCGCTTTCATCCAACAGATTGATATATCCGGCCAAGGTCACCGTATTACCGGCATCTTGGAGTGAGCCTAACATCTTGTTCAAAGAAAGTAATTCTCCCGAATAGGCAGCCCCCAATTCGAAAGTCCGGCGAAGCAAAGCCGGTTTACCTATCGGTGTACCCATCAGAATGTCCTTATTGATAGTTGCTTCGATAATGGCAGCTTGAATATATTGGCTGAAACGGTCGTCATCATCGGTCAGGGAAGCGGCACCGGGATATCCCCCATAAAACAGATATTGGTTGAGCGAGAAACCGAAGCAGTCTTTCATCTCCTGATAGCTCCAATGGCTCATGCGTATTTCTTCGAATCGACCGGCCAGCGACTCTGACAACCCCTTTTCCAACAACACACGACTACTGCCCAACAGCAACACCTTGATATTACGGTCATGGAACGTATCATCGTCCCACTCTTTTTTCACGACTTCACTCCAATTAGCAATCTTTTGTATCTCGTCGATCACAAGAATAATGCTCTCCCACTCCTTGGCCTCCTTCAGGCTACGGACAGCAGCCCAACAATCGGAAATCCAAGCACCGTTCACAGTCGGAACATTATCGGCTGAGAAGAACTGATAGGGTGCATCCAAGTCCTTCAGCACCTGCTTGACAACCGTTGATTTTCCGATTTGACGAGCCCCCATTACGACTTGAATGAATCTCCTCCGATCTTTAAGACGATCTGTAATCACATGATACTCTGCTCTTTTATACATATCCGCACATTTTACTCAGTAGAGTGAGTATTTTTACTCAGTGCAAATATAATAAAGACATTTGATTCATAATCAATCTCTTACAAGTCAATAAAGGCAATGTGATTATCCCGTAAAGGATGAGATTATCATGTATTTTCCAATAGTAAATGCAACACCCTATAAACAAAAAACACCCCGAGGGATAATCGCTCGGGGTGTGAAGCCAACAGCCCACCTCCCATACCGCCTGCTTCTCCTGCCTCGGCAGAGGAGAGACAACCCTTGAAGGAGTCTATGGCTATCACGATCTTCTTCATTCCACTTCCGGCTTATTTGCAGCAGATAGTCGGCAGTCCGCAAGGATGCAAGCATGAGAGGAAAAACCAAATCAACAAAAGAGCCAGTATGATCCCATAAGGCATCCAAAGACTCTTGGAGAAGAGGCAACGCCAATAGTTCATCTTGATCTTACGAACATCCATATCGTAGATTTCCTTGTGCGGACGGTCTTCCTCCATTTTTGCTACGCTTCGTTTGTATAGCTCGCAAAACTTCTTTTCTTGCTGGAGGTAGTAAGCATCCACCAAGGCACATGCCACGCTTATCAGGGCCAATACAATCATCAACTCACAGCGGAAGGTCGCCGCATACAAGGCTCCGAGAATGGTGGCCATAGCCATACAAAAACCTTTGATCTGAAACGAATTGCCCGCCATACGGGTAATGACGCCCTGCACATGATCCAAGTGCTGACGCTTGCATTCTTCCTTATTCATCTGTATTTACCTCCTGTTTTGTTATTCCTAATACCTTCTCTTTGAACTCTCTGACTACATCACACCAATTCTGCTCTCGAAGAGCTGACGCAGTGACACCATCCGGCACAGTAAAAATACGGCTGTCAAGATTGACGACTTTGGCCTTCAATGCGAAATAATGCTTGGACAAGGTTTCTACTTCATAGAAAGTACAGGGTTTGATCTGGATGGGGATAAGTGTCTTTTCATAATCCTCGATGACCGGCAACTCATGGTCGAGGATGTAGTCTGTACCCAAATAATTTTGGCTGACCAATGCAATAATACAATCGGCACCGGTGATCCTTCTTCTGATTTCGCTATGGATAGGTGTTTCGAATTTGGTCAGTTCGTCATAGTATAGTTCGATATGCCCACTCTTCACCAAAGGTTTGAAGAATAAAAGACATTGCTCAAGCTCCTCACGGTCATGCTTGGAATACGATATGAAGACGCGCTTTACTCCCGATAGATTTTTATTGACGGAAAGATGTTTGTAGGGACGGGTAGATACTTCCCGCACCCGCTCTTTATCGATAACGCCGTTCTTCAACGGATAGGCTGCAATCCTCGCCGTAGTCTTGCTTTCATCGTCCAGCGTGCCCAAATGGATATAATGAGACTCAGTCAAATCTTTATCCGCTTGGGCACAGGAGAGGTAGAGATCCTGGATGGGTCTCTTCTTTCTGTTTGTTTCACGAATAGTGCTTCTCGTTTGCTCCGCACCCTTATCTCCTATTTGCTCCCTCGGAGGGATATTGTTCCAATACATATCCAATATATCACTGAGGATAGCAACTTCTTTCCGCTGCATATCCTTAGCGGATGTCTTTCTCTGCTCTTTGATGAATACGGATATGGCCAAGTCGGTAAAGTCGAGCTTGATCCAGATCTGATAATCCTCGGCATTCGTCTTGGGCAAACCCTCTTTCTTTTCTTCTTGCTCAAGCGTTTGCCTATCCATCTCGCGGCCTGCTGTGAAGATGACCTGATCTCGCCAATACTTCTTTAGAGCACCTTCTTCCCGTCCATAGTAGGCTATAATCTGATTGATCAGGCCAAAGGGGATAAAGCGTTCGAATTTGAGGACAAAGTTCGGCTCCTTAAATCCCCAAGTTAGCCACTTATAGGCTTCGTCATCGGAATGCAAAGGGAGATAGCCCGGTATCACATAGCAGTCCTTATCTTCATATACGATCAGCTCTTCCAATAATAGCTGCAAGATCATATTACCATTTCGGCTATGTGCTATAGATGTACTTCCGGAGCTTAGACGATGGAGTTTGCGCTCAAAAACCTCTTTAGGAACCGTTCCTCCATTGATGTCGTTTTTTGGGAGAATTTCGCCATGAATCATCTGAACAAAAGCTGCAGGATTCAGCCAAACATAGCTGTTCAGCTTCTCATTCTCGCGATAGTAAAGGACCTCCCCCCGCAGACTGAGTTGGTTCAATTCGGTCTGTAGATACTCTATGGTGTAAAGATCATTTTCAGCTCTTCCCTTATTCAATTGAGCCGCAAGAGCCTCGAGAGAGATAGGGATGTGTTTATATCGCTCAGCGATTGAGGGAAGAGCTTCGTACAATCCTTTATCTTTTTCTGTGATCTTGATAGGTTTATTTCTGTTGGCGATAACTTCTCGAACCCTCTCATTCAGATACCGACGGGCATATATGGCACTTTTTCCCTTGGACTTAAGAGATACATAGATTTCTTCCAATACGCTATCACCGGCTGCACAGCCTAAGGTTTGCTGCTTAGCAGCCGTTTCATCGGCATGAGTCTGAATAATAATTGTATCGTCCGTGGTCTGTGGTGTGTCCTTGCCGTCAGGATTTCCTCCAACGGACATACAACGATTGGAGGCATAGGCTATCTGTCCTAACCAATAGGGGCGATTGAAATTGCGGGTTTGGAATCCGTTACGATCTTTACCCACAGAATTACGATCCGTATCAGCGTGCCAAAAGAGAAGGTGTAACGATTGGGTGGTAAAAAAGGCTTGGTAAATCCCATGATAATAGTCTTGCCCCCCAAAGTCGTAAAAGATGGCATTAGGCTCCGCAGTCCGATGCACAGACAATACATGCGTACTACCCTTAAATCGGTAATCAGGGTCATATTTTTTGAGGAATGTACTTTTACCGGAAGAGTGGTTCCCCAACAGCATTACCTTGCAAAATGGGTGATATTCAACTGAAATCTTTTTCTGTTTTTCTTTTTCAAGAAGAGCTTTAATCTCCGGTAAATGATTCTTATAAGGAGAGAGTAGCAGGTCTAAAGAGGCAACAAATGGATTGTCATGGATTCTCAGTTTTTCTAAAGTTTGCTCCAGAATCGGAGCCAATAGCTTAATATCATCAACTGATTGAATATCATTGCCCGAAACATCAAGATTTTGCAATTGCGTCAGGTCTTTTAATCCCTCAAGCTTACTGATTTGGTTACCCGATAGATAAAGCCTTGTTAAGGACGTGAGAGAAGCCAGACTCTCAAGCTTGCTGATTTGGTTACCCGATAGATCAAGCCTTGTTAAGGAGGTGAGAGCATTCAGACCCTCAAGCTTAGCGATTTGGTTACCCGATAGATCAAGCTCTGTTAAGGAGGCGAGATGATCCAAACCCTCAAACTTACGGATTTAGTTATACGATAGATCAAGCTTTTTTAGAGCGGGGAAATCGATAAGCCAAGTCATGCTTTCTATCTGACATTCTCGCAAGCGAAGCTCGACGACTGCACCGGAGGAATCTTGCTTGAAATATCTATCTGTCCTCCAATCTATTTCTTCTTGGAAAGAAAGATCAAGAATATCAATGCTATAGGTCTTCTCTAAGTCTAAAATGGCTTGTGGCTTCTTGGCTTTCATATCGTTATCGTGTAAAAAAGTAACTCCCTCAAAGGTATAATAATCCGAACAGAAAGGGAAAAAGCCATAGCGGTACTTAGCTCTTTTATTCATGCCCATACATTTTACTCAGCGGAGTGAGTATTTTTACTCAGTGGAAATACAATAAAGACATCGGCTTGCTATCGAGCATTTACAAATCAAGCCCTTGCAAACCAACAGAAGCAATGTGATTATCCTGTAAAGGATGAGATTGTTCTCCAAAAAATTTCGATTCATCGGATATGGGCTTTTTTGCTACATTTGCAAGCCGAGGAAAGCTCCACACAAAAGATAAACGGCTATATATCAGAGCTATTCCACCGGTAGAACAGCATAACGAAACGGCTCAATGATCAGCAACATCTACTCCGACTTCACCCACACGACCAAGGCATCCGGGCAGATCGCTCCGGTGCATTCATTTATATGCTATCCGCTTATCCAAAGGAAGAGACACAGGGCGTATGAGGCATAGGCGATAATACTTTTCGCAAGACCTGCAAACAGATAAGGCACGCACCCGATTCCACCATGAATCGAGTGCGTGCCTCTTTTATATCAGCTCGGGAATGGGCCTTTTGAGCCGTCCGAACTATATATAAATCAGATACGATCTGTATACAAATGGAAAACGATTTGTATATAAAACGAAAACGATCTGTATATAAATCGTTTTTGATCTATATACAGATCGCTTTGCAAAGAGTTTGAAAGCATGGTCCGAACTGAAAAAGTTCGCTTTTCCTGCTTTTTTACTTCAGGATCTCCTTCCTTTCAGGTGCTTATTTGGAATGATTCCAAACTCGTCTTCGTTGTTGAAAACTTTTTCGGCCTGTATTTTTAGGCCTTTTTGCCTGAAATCATTCTCTATCGTACCGTCGCCCATAGATGCTTCATGGCGCGCTCTTCCTGACGGATACGAACGAAGAGGATAGCGAGATAGACGGGCATTCCGACACAGAAGGTAATCCAAGCATTGCAAAGCAGAGTGATACCGATAAGCTCCGGAATGACGTTGAGGAAATAGTTGGGATGGCGTACCGTCTTGAACAGGAAGCTCGTTTCGATACGATGATCGGGTACGATATAGAGCTTCAGCGTCCACACATCCCTCAGCTTATAGATGACGAAGAAGAGCATGGCATAGGCAAAAACCAAGATCGCTACGCCCCAGCCGGATAGCGTATTGAACTCGACTCCCGTGGCATAAGCTTCGTACAGGGAAGTGAAGTAGTAGGCTATGTGAGCCAGGGTGAGGAAAAGCGAATTGAGCTTGCCATACTGTACTGCGCCCTTGCGTAGCAGTCGCTTCTCGTTGAAGATGGAATAAGAAAGGGAGAGCAGTCGCAAGCAAAAGAAAAGGATGAATGTGGTGATGATGGTTTGCATACTTTTTAAGGGTTGGTTTTATTGTCCGATCTCGTTCATATTGAACTCGGCCCATCGGCTTCCGTGTCGCCAATCGCGTTGGGATGGTTTCGGTCCCATCTGTCGCTTTTGTCTGCCATCCAGGATTCCTGACACAGCAGGATGCCGTTTACGCCTTGTACGATAGTAACCCTTTCGTCATCGATAATGTTCGTTACACTCATAGATTATATGTTTTTGGTTATTGATTCCGGTGTGATCCGATTGCGGTTATCGGGGTTTGGTACATTTGAATACCAACAGGGAGCGAGCATCCCGAATCTCCACATTGTCAGCATATAAGGAACGGAGCTTTTCGATAGCCTCCTCCCTCGTATAATGGGGCGGACGGAACAAGCCTTTTTTGTTCAAAAACTTGCGGACAAACCAGTCGGCGGGCTTGCGTTCCCCCTTGACATAGAAGCATCCGCAGAAGAGGCCTCCGCCTCTTAGCACGCGGAAAGTCTCTGCAAAGGCACGGTCCTTGTCGGGGAAGGCGTGAAAGCCATTCATCGAGAGCACGAGGTCGAAAGCAGCATCGGGGAAAGGCAGGCTGCCGACATCGCCTTGCCGGAGCGATACGTTGGTTATTTGCTCTGCACTGAAGCGCATCGCTGCTATGTCGAGCATTTCCTGCGAATAGTCCAGCCCGACAATCTCGGCTTGGGGCATCCGCCTGTATTTGTCATAGGTGAAAATGGCTGTTCCTACGGGGACGTCGAGTATTCTGCCCTCGAAGTTGCCGGGAATCATGTCCAGCACCGAGCCTGCGATGATATTGTCGTCCGTTTTCCAGAGACAGTGCATATAGAGCCAAGACCACCATTTCCGTCCGGTGAGGACATCGTCGTAATGGTTAGTCAGTCGGTTGTAGGCGTTTTTCTGCTTCATATCCATTCTTGATTTTGTTCGACATTCTGTCCCTTATGCTATCACTTGGGCATACCGAAAGCCGGTATCCATGCATCGAGCCGATTAAGCCAAAGGATTGTATAGGAAGAAAAATCCATCATGAGATTTCGATTGTTAAAAACTGCTCTATGCCTGATACACAAAGGTATAGGGTTTGCCCACAGCATACAATCGCTAAAAATGGTGATTTTCACAGCCCTCTTTCGCCCTTTTTCTTCCCGTTTCTCCCGATCGGTACCGACTCTTTGTAAAAAACGACGGCAAACGATCTAATCCGGATGTGTCCTAAAAAAAAATTGAATCCAAGAGCAAAAAAGACAGCAGGGGAAGGACGTCCGGTGCGTTCCTTCCCCTGCTGTAGTTTTATGATTCGTAACCTGTCGGTCAGAGAATCGAATCGAGGAGACTTTCGTCTACCAGATACGGAATTGTGATATGGTATCCGTCCGCATGAGTCGTATTGAACTCTTCGCTTACGGTCATGGCATTGGGATTGCGCGCCCATGAGCGTCGGGCCACTCCTCCCATTACATCCCACAGCATAGCCGAACGTAAGATGGCATCCACACGTTCCGAACCATCGAGCACCATGCCGAATCCGCCGTTGATGGACTTTCCGATACCTACACCGCCGCCGTTGTGCAGAGCCACAAGGCTCATTCCGCGAGCAGCGTTGCCGGCAAAACACTGCACGGCCATATCGGCCATCACATTGCTACCGTCCTTGATATTGGAGGTCTCGCGGAAAGGACTGTCCGTACCGCTCACATCGTGATGGTCACGTCCGAGCATGATAGGGCCAACCTCGCCACGGCGTACCATTTCATTGAAGCGCAGTGCTATGTTCATTCGTCCGAGTGCATCCTGATAGAGGATACGTGCCTGTGTACCTACGACGAGCTGATTCTTCTCAGCATCGCGTATCCAGATCCAGTTGTCGCGGTCTTGTTCGCGTCTGTCCGGATCGATACATTCCATGGCTGCATGGTCGGTCTTGACAAGATCCTCATGCTTACCGCTAAGGCATACCCAGCGGAAGGGGCCATAGCCGTAGTCGAACAGCTCGGGGCCCATGATGTCTTCCACGTAACTCGGCCAGATAAATCCGTCCTTATCGTCGATTCCGTTCTTGCTGATCTCGATAATACCGCTATCGTATATACTCTTCATGAAAGCATTGCCGTAGTCGAAGAAGTAAGATCCGCGTGCTACCAGAGCTTTCACCACTTCGAAATGACGTTTAAGTCCGAGATCGACCTGACGGCAGAATTCGTCGCGATCCTCTTTGAGCAGGCGTGTACGCTCCTCGAAAGAGAGTGTCACCGGACAGTAGCCGCCTTCATATACGGCATGGCAACTGGTCTGATCGGAAAGGAGATCGATGTGAATACCTTCGCTCAAAGCATATTCGAGCAGGTCTACTACATTGCCATGATAGGCGATAGAACAAGGTTCGCCCTTCTTCCGGGCATCGGCAGCCATACGGAAAGCCTCTTCTCCGGACTCGGTACGGAACTTGACCCATCCCTGTCCGTGACGGGTATCGATACGGCTGCTGTCCACTTCGGCCGTTATGCTGACGGCTCCTGCAATATCGGCAGCCTTGGGCTGTGCACCGCTCATACCGCCGAGACCGCTGGTGACGAATAGTTTGCCGGCCAAATTGCCTCCCGTGGGGATATTCAATTTCTGACGACCGGCATTGAGCAGGGTATTGAACGTACCGTGTACGATACCTTGCGGCCCGATATACATCCAGCCACCGGCAGTCATCTGTCCATAATTGGCCACACCCATCTGGGCAGCGATCTCCCAATCCTTGATATTGTCATACAAGCCGACCATCATGGAGTTGGTGATGATCACGCGCGGAGCATCAGGCTTGGACTTGAAGAGTCCCAAAGGATGACCGCTTTCGATCACGAGTGTCTGCTCGTTGGTCATCTCTCGGAGGTACTTCATGATGAGACGGTACTGCATCCAGTTCTGGCATACCTGCCCGGTCTCTCCGTAAGTAACGAGTTCGTAGGGATAGAGGGCGATGTCGAAACAGAGATTATTGTCGATCATCACCTGAAAGGCCTTTCCTTCTATACATCGGCCTTCGTACTCGTCGATGCTTTTAGCTTTGAGATCCCCTTCGGGACGGAAGCGATAGCCATAGATCTTTCCACGGGTTCTCAGCTCCTCGAGGAATTCGGGAGCAAGCTCCTTATGCAACTCCACGGGGATATAACGCAATGCATTCTTCAAGGCCGTGCGTGTCTGTGAAGGGGTAAGACGGAAGCCGCGGTCAGGAGCGCGGCGAATACCTGCTACAAACTTGGGATAAGCAGGCAGCGTATTGTCCAGAGTGAACTTCATTATTTGATATTTTGTGATTTGTAGTCAGTATCATGCCTTAGAGAAAGTGTCCATCGCTAAGGCGGTGCCAAATTACCATTTTTCGAACACCGAGCCAAAAAAGTCTCTAATACGGTGCCAATCACAACTTTGCATACTAGAGAAAAAGCTCGGCAAATAGGCTATCGACTCATCCGAAAAATATGCATAACAATCGCAAACCCCGAAAGCCTTATGGCGAACCAACAAAAACGAAGACAGCCACCTCGTTTGCAAAGCGAACAAGGAGGCTGTCCTATATGTATGCAAGGCTATAGAAACCCCTTATCCTCAGAGAACGGGAATCGACGAAATCGGCCGGAGCTATAATCTGCGTCTTCGAGGTGTACTTCTCTGTGAACGTTTCAGCAAAAGAGGGAAGGCATTTTCTCTGTGTTCGATGCGTTTGCAGGAACCATCAGCACTCAAAACTACAGATATAACATCGAAGCGTACCGGCAGATCGATGGCGTACATACGCACATAGTGATGCGCAGATTCGGAAATCAGTTGCCGCTTGCGCGCGTCCACAGCCTTTTCGGGGGCCAGTAGAAAGCCTTCCGTACGGGTCTTGACTTCCACAACGACCAGTTCTCTGGACGTGGATGCCACGATATCCAGCTCGCGCCGCCCCGACTGCCAGTTCAGGGCTTCTATCTGATAGCCTTGCTGCCTGAGGTGTTTCAGCGCGATCTCTTCGCCTTGGCGTCCGCGGTCGTTATGATCGGCCATTGCTACTGTCGAGACCTTTTTTTTCGTTCCGACTGAGGATGAAGCTCTCTATGTGCCGTTGTTTTTTCTCTTCCAGGATCTTACCCACAGCAATGAATATGCCGGTTTCCTCCACCTCTCCGAAAGACTCATTCACTGCAGTGCCGAAAACACGCATCTCCGGAGACAAAGCTATATATGCACTCACGAGAGGAGGGATATTGATACCCAGCTTGCGCACTTCTATATTGAGAGTCTTGTAATTGGTGTCAAAGTCGGATGAGGAGAACAAGGCTTCATCCTCCGCACTGATCTCTATCGGTAGGGGATGAATAGGCTTGACCAAGCCTTCCGGATCGGAGAAGTGCTTGCGAAGAAAATACAGGATCAGATTGCGAGCTCGCCGATCATAGTCTTTGTACATGGTTACCTTGCCATAGAAATAGAGAGCCTCAGGATTGACTACAGTGAGTGCTCCGATACCGTCCCAAAGATTGTCCAGCACAAAAATGGCCTTTGTGCCCATCCGTGTCGATTGGTACTGGAGCGACACGAACGAACGTCCCAATTCGACTGTGTAGGGGAGATAATCGTGCAAAAAAGCATCACTGAAGCGAAACATCTCTGCCGTTGCCAGCAAAGGCTTGCCATCGGTATCGAAAGCAACGTCCCGCCCATAGATAAAGCGGTAGCCTCCGAGTATAGCCTTGTTTTGCGGATCCCATACGATCAGCTGTTTGTAGCTCCCGGGCATGATGTCGAACTCGTCTATATCGATCGCCTTGCCAGTACCTCCGCCATAATGCCGAAAGGCTTCTTCTCGCAGTCGGCCTACTTCTTTCATGCAATGCGGAGCTTCTTCGGCCGTAAAAACATAGATCTCATTGCCGGCTTTGTTTGTCGTCCGCAGAAAACGATTGGCAGTCAGCTCCTGCTCGAGCAACTCGGATGAAATCGGAGCAATTATGGGTTCGAGGCACATGGGTTTAATGGTTATTTCTTTAAGGTCGACGGGCTGAGGTCATACGCCAGTGAACGGATATGAAGTGCCTGCTCAGCCGTATCTCGGGGGGCAGATGCAAGAGACTGCCATGGAATAGGCCGGCCTGCGAATACCCGAAAACGGCGTCCTTTGCTCCGAAACATTTCATCCGGCAGCAAAGCCATCCCGATATTGAACTTAAGACCAAGGAGCTGACGGAGACGCTCTATCCGGTAGAAACGCGTCGAATTAAGTCCATCGAAAAAAAGTGGAACTATATCCCGTTTGTTGGCGTAGGCCTGACGGACAAAGCTCTTCTTCCACGGGGTATCCTGAACCTTGCCTTCGATCAGACGGGAACAAAAGCCGGCCGGGAAAGAGATGACCGGCAAATCGCTCTCCAAAGCTTCCTGCAGCCGATCTATACTCTCGCGCTTCTGTCTGCCACGGGTATTGACAGGAACAAAAATCTTACGGAGGGGGCGTAGATGAAAGAGGATATCATTGACGATATAGCGCACGTCCGAATCATAGTGACTACCGATCAGGTGGCTGAGACAAATACCGTCCAACCCGCCAAGCGGATGATTGGAGACAAAAAGGCACCGCTTGTCGGACGGCAGTCTATCTGCTCCATTCCAATCTATATCGACGTGAAAATATCCGACCAAAGCAGTCATAAAGTCCACACCCTCAAGATGTCCGTACCGGTCGAGTATATCGTTTATCTCGTCCTGATGTATCAGGCGCTCCAGCAAACGGATAAGCGGCTGTGGGAGTTTCCTGCCACTCAGCCGTTGGATAATTTCTCCAATATGAATATGCTGCTTCTCTTGCATGGGAAGAGGTGATCCTTTCAAATACCTCTCAACTCTTTTGCGCCTTAGCGTTTTCCAGATTCAGCTCATATCGCAATGTAACGATACCGACCACAGCAGCGAAAATCGAAGCAACGAAGATACCGAGCTTGGCCTCGTTGAGGAAGAGCAAATGCTCGGCTCCGGCGTAAGAAAGGGTAGCGATAAAGAGGGAAACAGTAAAACCGATACCTCCAAATAAGGAGACTGCCATCAGGTTGAGACGGCTCATTCCTTCAGGCCAAGGGCAGAGCCTCATCTTGACAAAACCATAGGTGAAAAAGTAAATACCCAAAGGTTTGCCGACAAACAAGCCCAAGAATACAGCCATCGGCACGCCCCACAAGGCATCTGCCGTGACTCCTCCGAGCGTGATGCCTGCATTGGCAAAGGCAAAGAGAGGCAAGACGAAGTAGCCTACTATCGGGCTGAGATACTCTTCCATGAGCTGCATAGGACTTATAGCCTTACGCGCAATCTTACGCATGGAGTTGATTACGTTGATTTGGTTATGGCTCAAGATCAGAGAGCTACCTGATTGTCGTATCTTGTCATTGGGCATTGCCTCGAAAAGGGAACGCATCTCGGCACGAAGATTCTTGGCATGTAGTCCAGGACGGGCCGGAATCATGAAAGCTGCCAGCACACCGGCTATTGTGGTATGGATACCGCTCTGTAGGAAAAAGAGCCAAACAAAGAAAGTACAGACGAAGTAAAGCCCTAAGTTGCTCACATGCATACGCCCCATCAAATACATGATGAATAGGATACCGAAGGCAATGGCCAACATCCCGATGTTGATATGGGAACTATAGAAGAGCGCAATAACGATAATACCACCTATATCGTCGGCAACAGCCAAAGCCGTCAGGAATACCTTGAGGCTTGCCGGAACCCGACTTCCCAAAACAGCCAAGGCCGCCAAGGCAAAAGCTATATCCGTAGACATAGGGATGGCAGCACCTCTTGCACCAGGGCCTTCATGAACAACCAGCAAGAAGAAAAGGACAGGGACGATCATCCCTCCTATGGCTCCTACAATGGGGAGCATAGCTTTCTTGAAAGAAGACAATTCGCCGACCAAAATCTCCTGCTTGATCTCCAAACCGACAGCAAGGAAGAAAATGACCATCAGCACATCATTCACAAACTGGAGCAAGGTCATGGTCTCTCCATGATGAGAAAAGACCTCATGACCTCCGATCGTAAGATTGATAGGGTACTCTAAAATTTCATGATAGATAGTACTCAACGAACTATTAGCCATGATGACTGCCAACACCGAAGCCAAGAACAACATCATCGTAGCATTCGGCTTCAGGTGAGTAATCCGTTCAATTGGTTTGATAAAGCGAAAAGTCTGTTTCATATCTTTTTCGATCCGCAAAGAAAGACTTAAATAACATCTTTAGCCAATCTGCTTTACAGACGCTATTACGCAAAGTTAATTAAAAACTGTGCTACCTTTGTAATATATGCACGCTTAACCCACAATTATAATGGAACATCCCTTGGAAATTTATAATACGCTCCATCGCAAGAAAGAGCGCTTCGAGCCTATTCATGAACCTCATGTCGGACTCTATGTGTGTGGCCCTACGGTCTACGGAGATGCCCACTTGGGACATGCCCGTCCGGCCATCACATTCGATCTCCTATACCGCTATCTCCGGCATTTGGGCTATCAAGTGCGCTACGTACGCAACATTACCGATGTAGGCCATCTGGAGCACGATGCAGACGAAGGGGAAGACAAGATCGCCAAGAAGGCACGCCTCGAACAGCTTGAACCGATGGAAGTAGTGCAGTACTACCTCACGCGTTATCGCCATGCCATGGAAGCTCTCAATGTGTTGCCTCCGAGTATAGAACCGATGGCTTCGGGTCATATCATCGAACAGATCGAACTGGTCAAGCAAATACTGAAAGCGGGCTACGCCTATGAAAGCTGCGGATCGGTCTATTTCGATGTGGAAAAATACAATCAAGACCATCGCTACGGAGTATTGAGCGGTCGGAACATAGAAGAGATGATCAATAATACCCGCAGACTCGATGGGCAGGACGAAAAGCGAAACGGCGTAGACTTTGCCCTCTGGAAGGCTGCTCAGCCCGAGCATATCATGCGTTGGCCGAGTCCTTGGGGTATGGGATTCCCAGGGTGGCACTGCGAATGTACGGCCATGGGGCGCAAGTATCTCGGTGAAGAGTTCGATATACATGGTGGAGGAATGGACCTCGTATTTCCCCATCACGAATGTGAGATAGCACAGGCCGTTGCCTCACAGGGGCACCCTATCGTGCGCTATTGGATGCACAACAACATGATAACCATCAACGGGCAGAAAATGGGTAAAAGCTTGGGCAACTTCATCACACTCGAAGAGTTCTTCTCCGGAGCGCATCCGAGTCTTAACAAAGCTTATTCACCCATGACCATACGCTTCTTTATTCTCGGAGCCCACTATCGAGGCACTGTAGACTTCAGCAATGAAGCTCTGGAAGCGGCAGAGAAGGGTTTGGAGCGCTTGCTGGATGCAGCAGCCTTGCTCGATGGATTGAAGACTGCCGACACGACCTCCGTAGAGGTTGGCGATCTGCGTAAGCGTTGCTACGATGCCATGAACGATGACCTGAACAGTCCAATGGTAATAGCAGCCCTTTTCGATGCAGCGCGCGCAATTAATGCTGTACACAATGGACAAGGTACCATTACTCCTTCCGACTTGGAGGAACTGCGTACCACATTCCGCCTCTTCCTGTTCGACCTGCTTGGTATGTGCGATGAAAGGGCGTCTTCAGCCGGTGGCAGCGAAGCCTTCGGCAAAGCGATGGATCTGCTCCTAAGTATCCGAGCCGAAGCCAAAGCTCGTAAGGATTGGGCGACAAGCGATAAGATCCGTGACGAACTCACGGCTCTGGGATTTACGATAAAAGACACGAAAGACGGTGCAGAGTGGAAATTGAATTGACCTCTTAGCCATAACCTCTCTCGACTTACCATCTAATTTCTAATATACATATGGCTTATTTCTTTAAAAATCTCGTCTTTGAAGGGGGTGGCGTGAAAGGCATTGCCTATATCGGGGCCCTCGAAGTGCTGCAGGAAGAAAAGATTTTCCCCAAGATCAAACGAGTAGCCGGCACATCGGCCGGTGCCATCATGGCTGTGCTCATCGGACTGGGTTATACACCGAGTGAGATCAAAGAGATAATGTGGTGCCTCAATTTCAAGAACTTCATGGACGATTCGTGGGGTATCATTCAAGATACGAAACGGCTGATCGAGAAGTTCGGTTGGTACAAAGGCGATTTCTTCCGCAATTGGATTGGCGACCTGATCAAGGCCAAGACCGGCAACAGCGAATCGACCTTTGCGGATTTGGCTGCAATGAAAGGAGAAAACAAATTTCTCGACATTTCTCTCATCGGCACCAATCTTTCTACAGGATTCTCAGAGATCTTTTCGGCAGAACATACACCTCGCGTCTGTATAGCCGATGCTGCTCGTATCTCTATGTCCATTCCGCTGTTTTTCGCTGCTAAGCGCAACTTCCGAAACGATGTATATGTGGACGGCGGTATGCTGAACAACTATCCCGTCAAGGTGTTTGATCGTACCAAGTATGTAACCAAGAACTTTACACGAACGGGCTACTATGAACCTATCAATAAGAAGCTGGAGAAACGCCCCAGGAAGATTGCCGATTACGTATACAACAAAGAAACATTGGGCTTCCGACTCGACAGCAAAGAGAAGATAGCCTTCTTCAGGGACAACGCAGAACCTCCTCATCGAGATATCGACAGCTTCTTTGACTATACCGTGTCGCTATTCGGCACTCTGCTCTCTGCTCAAGACGATGTACACCTGCACAGTGACGACTGGCAACGCACCATTTACATCGATACGCTGGGAGTAAAGACTACGGATTTTGCCATCAGCGATGCCCAAAAGAAAGCTTTGCTGGAATCCGGCCGCTCATATACTCAGTCATATTTGGAGTGGTACAATAACAGCGAAGAAAAAGTCAACAAATAAATCGGCAGGAATGGATACACCTCCCACGGCCTTCTCTATTATTATCCCCGTTTATAATCGCCCCGACGAAGTGCGGGAGCTGCTGGAGAGCCTGCTTATACAGACGAATAGCGACTTCGAAGTGATCATCGTAGAAGATGGTTCGTCTGTGTGCTGCGACAAAGAAGTGGATCGCGTCAGAGAACTTCTCCGAATACAGTATGTAAGAGTGCCTAATGGAGGACCGGCTGCTGCACGCAACATTGGTGCACAAATGGCTGTGGGCGAATATCTGTTGATATTGGACTCGGATGTAGTACTGCCGAGCAGTTATATAGCCGCAGTAAAAAAAAGGATCGAACAGATGCAAGCAGATGCTTTCGGCGGCCCTGACGCAGCAGCAGAAGGATTCTCACCCATACAAAAAGCCATTAACTATGCGATGACCTCTTTCTTCACGACCGGAGGCATTCGCGGGGGTAGAAGAGTACGACTGGACAAGTTCTATCCTCGCAGTTTCAATTTGGGCTGCAAACTTTCGGTCTATCGGCAACTCGGTGGGTTTTCGGAAGAGATGCGCTTCGGTGAAGATATTGATTTTAGTCTGCGTCTCTTTAAGGCCGGATACAACGTATACTTGTTTCCGGAAGCCTTTGTTTTCCATAAACGGCGAATCGATTTTAAGAAGTTCTTCCGTCAGGTGTACAACTCCGGTATTGCCCGTATTCATTTGCAAAAACGGCATCCCGGGAGTATGAAGCCCGTACACATACTGCCGGCCCTCTTTACGTTAGGCTCTGTAATACTGGCTGTCGGACAGTTCTTTTGTCCATGGTCATTGCTTCCTTTGTTACTTTTGGCACTGCTTTTCTTATTGGATGCGTGGCATACCAATCGCTCCCTACGCATAGCCATTCTTGCCGTACCGGCTTCTTTCGTACAGCTATGGGGATACGGTAGCGGATTTCTGGTTGCTTGCTGGAGATGCTATGTATTGGGACACCAAGAGTTCAGAGCCTTCGACAAAACTTTTTACAACTAATCCTCTCTTTTTAATATCAAATTTTAACACCAATGCTTACGAAACTAAAAACACTGCTACTTGGTTGCTCTTTGGCTTGTATTGGATTTTCTTGCTCCAATCATCCGGTATTGACAAATGCCGACGATGTTGAACAACCATTGGATTCGGGTTATATCACCCTTGATCTTAGATCCAACCTACATCTCTCCAGAAAGGGTGGTACACATGATCCACTTCGGTCTGTTCGTCGCATTACCTTCTTGTTCTTTCATGAGACTGATTCAAAACTGCTGCTAAGTCGAACCGTTGAACCGACAAGTGACCTCTCCTTCGATCTCAAAATACCGAAACAGAACTATCGTCTGGCTGTGTTGGTCAATAGTGGAACTTCCTATGCAGCGATTATTCCAGAAATACTATTACCTACAACAGCCATTCAAGCTACGAGTCAGACGCTTTTGGAGTCATTCGCTGCATATGAGACCGGTAATATTACATCCGAGTCGGAACATTCCGTTACCATGGCCAACGATCAGGGGTTGATCAAATTGCTGTCTACTCAGATCGTAGACAAAAAGAGCCAGCTTTCCGAGGCATCACGATTGTCCGTAAACGTGGAACCGTGTCTGGCACGTGTATTGGTCGTAGGGAAACCGACAATATCGGGCGGAGAGTACACGGGCGATGTTTCCTGCTATGTCATTGATGTAGTACCACAAAGGATATACCCCTTGCGCCATTTGGCTAAACTCTCCAGTGGCACTAATGAAGCCTATGGAGACAATTCGCCTCTTGCTGACCGTTATGCCTCAAGTTGGGCAGAGGAATCGATAGCCGCCGGTGTAGCATACAACAACGTCTATGGGTATGTCAAGGCAGACATGTTTGACAATCCTGTGGCAGCAGCCAAGATGCAGGAGAAAAAGACGGACTTCAATCTGAACCAAGCAGCGATCTACACAAAAGAATCGACCGTAAATCCTAAAAACTACTTTACAGCTTATGTACCGAGAGTAGTCTTGCGTGCAAAATACGTTCCTCGTGGCATCCCCGGCGTGAAGCCGGATGAAGGCTGGATCGAATTTCAGGGTAGAAAGATGAGTCTGGAGCAGTTCAAAAAATACGTAGACAATCCGGTTTCTGCCGGTATGGCTCTGGCCGACAGCATCAAGAAGGCGAAAGCTGACAATTCATTGGTCTATACAGGTGGATTCGTCAGTCATGGAATACAGTTCTATTACAAATCGCAGAATTATTATGCCATCCCTATTCGCCATTTCGATGATGAAAAAGCTCCTAACAAAGATTCCTACGGGCGTTTCGGCCTCGTACGAAACAATGAGTATATCCTCTCGGTAAAGTCCATTACAGGAGCCGGTTCACCGATTGTTCCGCCTGTTTCGACCACCGAAGCAATCGAAAAGGAGGGCTATTTACCTGCTTCTATTGCAGTCAATCAGACAACAGCTCACGAGCAGGACGTGGATTTGTAGGAAGGCTCTGAGAGACAAACAGGCAACTTACTTTGCAAACTTTCGGAGCCGACAAGCTTCAGCGAGCCGGACGTATCACACGGCATGATTCCCATAGTCCAGCATCCCTGCCGGAATATGATGTGTGACTACGCTTCCGGCTCCAATGACGGCTCCCCCTCTCCGATGTTTACACCCGGCAGGCTGTAGGTTTGAACCAGCCTCGTATTATAACGTCAGTTCGACGTAAGAAAACGCCAATGAATAATTCTTTTCCTGATCAGAGGCTAATGCCCTAAAATTCTCAGACAAATAGGGGTACCCTGCTTCTGCTTGGATCGAACCAACATTGAAATTCGGATTGCTTTTTTGACCGAATGTTACAGTCCGTACAGAAAGATGGGCTATACCATAGGGCACATGGAGGTACTCCGTAGGGGATGACGAGCTATCCCGTACAGCTCTTCGAGCTACGCTGTAGAGCTCAGCGAGGTACGCTCTACAGCGTAGCGAGC